>SMTZ1_10015591_pt1 | contig 10795 bp, 10 predicted proteins | sample DeeMarSWOR136_30_FD_25667 | JGI IMG/M metagenome (IMG submission 25667) | reverse complement strand
GAATAATTACATCTCTATTCGCTCGGGCACAATAGATCCCTGCACTTAATCCAGCTGGACCTGCTCCAATGATTAAAATTTCACATTTTAATTCGTCCATATGATTAACCTCATGAAATATTTAGTATTCTAAAACAAGTGAAAAGCCCTTATTCTTATTATTTATTTTAAATTATATAAAATAATTATGTCCTATTTAATTTAATTTTATGATTTTAATATCTCTTACTACATTAATAGGTCAATGTTTAAAATATAAGTCTTATGTTAAGCTTTGAATAAATCATTAAAACTAATTGATAAAATAAAATATTAAAGAGATTGATCCCAAAAGAATCATAGTTGCTCCCATGCCTCGTCCCATTGCTTTTGCTGAAAGTTTTTGTACAAAGTTAGAAGTAATTAATCCCATACTAAAAGAACCAATTCCTAGATAAAGCAGGAATTCAGAGTTAAAATAAAGTTGATCTTTAATCAAATATCCAAGAATTTGATACATACTAAATGTAAAAAGACACATGATAATACTAAGCATTAAAGCTGTTCCAACACTTTTTTTTAGGGGATATCCATATAGTATGATTAAAACCAGAGTTATTATGAATCCTGAATTCGCACCGAACATTCCTGAATTGAGTCCCACTAAAACTCCTAAAACCAGTGCTAGTAGAAAGAATAATTTCGAATAGGGTTCAATAACACTCTCAATATGCCTGTCTTCAGTATTTATACTATAGTTGGAATTTTCTTGTGCTTCTGTAGATTCTGTTAATTCAAGATTATTTTTCCCATGTCTAGAAAATCTATGGTAAATTTTATGAACCATCTCTTTCAAGGTCTCAGGTGTAGGAAATCCTTTAGAAAGGATAGTAGAACCTAAAAGAATAATAAAAGCTGGTAAGAACCACCCAAAAATTAAACTTAAGGGAGTAATCATTAAAAGAAGGATACCAAAGAAGGAAGCAATTAAAGAGACTCCGATTAAAACAATAATATTCTTATTTAGATCATATTGCTTTTTTCTTACATAATTAATTGATACAGAAGCAGCAGCAATAAAGTCATTCAATACATTCACAGATATTGCTAACAAAACATCTCCTGTTATCAGAAGAATAAGAGGAACTACGACTCCTTGACCAGTCTGCCCTACAAAACTCATACTAATTCCTACAAGAGAGCCTATAAGAATCAACAAAATAACATGATAGATTTCTAAGACCAAAAATTATTCAACCTTTTTTTTATGCTGTTTCTAATTAATATTCTGCGATTGAATTAAATATTACTTTAAAATTCAAAATATTTTAATGATTTAAGAAATTTTGAGTGATATTATTGTATATTAACAAAAACTTTAACAAAAAAAATATGTGAAAAATTATGGATGTACCAATAATTTTAATTGTTGCGTTGATAGCTGGAATACTTTCAATTGCTATGGCAATGTACTTTAGATACTTGGTACTAAGAGAGGATCCTGGTAATGAAAGGATGCAAGAAGTTGCGGGTTACATTGAGGAAGGAGCTAAAACTTATATTAAAGTTCAATATAAAATTTTAGGAATCTTTGTTGGCGTACTTGCGGTAGCTATGCTATTTTTGCCATCTCCTCTAAAGAAAAGTGATACATATGATAGATTGGTGGCTAATGCCTTAAATTGGGAACAAATGCTCTCTTACATCATCGGGGCTGTGGGTTCCATGTTTGCCGGTTGGTTGGGAATGTATGTAGGTGTAAAAGCAAATACTCGTGCAGCTCAAGGATGTACTATTAGTACTAAAAAAGGTTTTGATATAGCTTTTTTTGGAGGATCTGTTATGGGACTTGCAGTCGTAGGTGTAGCATTAATTGGTCTATCAATTCTTTATTGGATTGTTCCAGATCCCATGATCGTATTAGGATTTAGTTTTGGTGCGAGTAGTGTAGCTCTATTCATGAAATGTGGAGGAGGTATTTATACAAAAACTGCTGATGTTGGAGCTGATTTAGTTGGAAAAGCAGAATATGATTTACCTGAAGATGACCCTCGTAATCCTGCAACAATTGCAGACAATGTAGGTGATAATGTAGGCGATATAGCTGGTATGGGTTCTGACCTTTTCGATTCTTACGTGGCATCTATTGTTGCTTCTATGATGTTAGCTGCGACTTTAGCTATTACTGATACTATTTGGGATGGTATGGATCTAGATGCTACTATTAGATTTACTCTTGTTGTATTTCCTGTAGTTTTATGTGGTGTAGGATTAATGGCATCACTTCTCGGAATTTGGTATATAAAATGGAAAGGATCAGAAGAACCAGGGAAAGCTCTAAATACTGGAACATATATCTCTACCTTAATATTTGCAGGATTATCCGCATTATTTACATTATTGCTGATAGTTGGAGTACCAAGCGATGAAATAAATGAAGATCAAATTTTATTCCTTTGGAAATTATGTGCGTGTGCTGTTATCGGACTCTTTGCTGGGATCATCTTAGGTCTCACGAGTGATTATTTTACAAGAGATGATAGGAAACCAACTAGAAAAATGGCAGAAGCAGCTCAAGAAGGACATGCTGTTGTTATACTTAGCGGTTTTTCTTATGGATTACTAAGTGTAGTCCCACCTGCTATTGGAATAGTTATAGCAATGGCGTGTGCTTATCTGTTAGGAGGTGTATTTGGGGTTGCGATGGCTGCAGTTGGAATGCTTGCAATTGTAGGGACTATTGTTTCAAATGATGCATATGGTCCTATTGTAGATAATGCAAGAGGTATTGCGGAACAAGGAGATCTTGGAGATGACATAATTCGTACAGCAGATCGATTGGATTCTGCTGGAAATACAGCAAAAGCAATTACAAAAGGTTTTGCGATAGGTGCTGCGAATCTAACAGTTTTCGCGCTACTTTTTTCGTTTACAGCAGAAGCTAACGAAATTAGTCAACTCGAAACTGGGACTGATATAATAGACGTAATGGATCTTCTTAATTTAAATGTATTAATTGGTGCTTTTATTGGGGTTGTCGTACCTGCTTTATTTTCAGCATTATTAATCTTAGCTGTACAAAGAAATGCAGCTAAGATGGTAGACGAAATTAGAAGACAATTTGAAACTAATCCAAAAATATTATCTGGTGAGGAAGCAGCAGATTTTGGTAAAACAATAGACATAGCAACAAAGGGTTCATTAAGAGAATTGATATTACCAAGTATAATTTCAATAATTATTCCGATTACAATCGGTATATTATTTGGTGTAGCGGCACTAGGCGCTTTCTTAGCTGGTGCAATTTTATCTGGTTTTGTATTCGCTATCATAAAAATGGATTGAAGATGGTAATCTTGGAGGTAAAGGTACCGAAGTTCATAAAGCCTCAATTACAGGAGATACAGTTGGAGATCCATTCAAGGACACTGCAGGTCCAAGCATTAATACCTTATTAGTTGTAATGTCTCTAACAGCATCTATCTTTCTCGGATTCTTAATGCTTTTTGGTGATGGTGCAGGTCTCTTAGTGTTCTAATTTAACAAATAAGTACTTAAATAGCCAATAAATTATCCTTTTTTTTATATTTTTATTATTTTTAATCGATAGTAGTAAACAATTTAGAGAATAAGATTCTTATATAGTAAACTCATTTTTTAGAATAAAAAAATGAAGAATATCCTTAACAAAATCTCTTCAAAAACGATAAATTTCTATATTGAGCAAAATCTTGATGATTTTTATATTAAATCTTCACAGCATCCCAATTTTATATCTCATTTTGAGGATAAAATAAGTTGGGTTGATTCTAGGAATGCAGATTGGCCTAAGTGTATATTTAGAGCCGACCTTACAAATTTGAATATTACAAATGAAATATCTACTATAAAAAATTTAATCCAAGAAACTAAAGCTCCTAACGGTTGGACAATAGGGCCACTAACTAAACCTGATAATCTAGGATTGATTCTTGAAAAAAATGGATTTTTAAGCGCATACCACCAAGCAGGAATGGCAATAGATCTTAAAGATCTTAAAAAAAAGGGAATGATGGAAGATGATTTAGAGGTTGAGATCATTAAAAAAGAAGAATCTTTAAAACATTGGATTATAGTTGTATCTACTGTTTTTGGATTAAAAATTGATTCTGAATTAATTCAATTTTTATTCTTAGAACCTGAAACAAGATTCTATTTAGGAATCTTTGAAGGAGAAATTGTTTCAGCTCTTATGTTATATCTTTCCTCAGGAGTTGCAGGTCTTCATGCGGTATCTACATTATCAGAGTATAGAAATAAGGGATTTGGTCTTACAATTAGCAGAGTGGCATTAATAGATGCTCTTCGCAATGGATATAAAGTTGGAGTGCTTCAAGCATCTTCTTTAGGTGAACCAGTATACCGAAAATTGGGTTTCAAAAAATTCTGTGATATCCTTTCCTATGAATTAAATGTTGAAAATAATTAAACAGATCCTTTATCGAGAGACAAAAATTTAAATAGTAATTTTACCTTAAAAGAAGAGACGAGTGAGATATGGAGCTGACGGTGGGTTTAACCTGCTGAGGAACCTCGCCCCACTCTCCAAGCAAGGTGTAGATAACTACTACGATGAGAATCGTATTTTAGCAACTGAAACGACACTGCCTTTCTACACATATTAATGACTTGGATAAGCCAAAGAAATTGTAGGAAGGAATGGTTGGAACGAGCTAAAACCTTGGTGTAAGGCCAAATGAAAGTAATGAAGTACTTGGAGCGAGCTTTAGGTAGACCGCTTAGTTTGATGCTCCAACTGTTATCTGGTGACGGATACAGTACAGAAGGGCGGGTATATATCTCAAGCGTCTCAATTCTACGTTTAAAATTAAAAAAAGAGTTAACTCAGGATAAAATATCTTAATAAAATATAGAAAAAAAGGAAAAATAAATTTATTTATGTTTTAATTTACTCCTCTTTATTTTGATACCTACCATTGAAATGCCTATGATTGAAGTAACTAAGATCAATAAATCATAGCCAGGAATCATCCCTATTTCTTCAGGTTCTTGAATATTCCACCATAAATTATATACATTGCCTGAATTATCTCCAAAAACCTTAATAAAATAAGTTCCTTTAGACACAGTACGGATTATAAATCCATTATCATCTAAGGTAAAATTTGTTACAAGTTTGTTTAGATCCTTGTCATAAAGGTCAAAACCCATTAAACCTTCAGCTGAATCGTATCCTATCCAAACTGTTAATTCCCAATTTGAGTCGTGAACATAAATTTCATACCAATCCTCATTAAATTGTAAGGCTAGTCCGTTATATTCCCATAGAGATATTCCTGGAATATATGAAATGTTATAAGCGGATAATGGATCATCGTTCACTTCGTAATTATCGTCTGACCAGAGAGTTCTGATATCGTCCCACCACATATCATATTCATTTCCCCAGGAAGCCCCGTAAACTTCTACAAAATAATAACCATGTGAAATACCACTGATATCAATTGTTTCATTATCACTGCTAGAATAACTTCCACCTATTAATTCATGATATTGGTAATATCCATATTCATCAAAATGTATATAGTGAATCTGCATATCTATATTTCCTTGGCTATGGTTAAATATAAGCTCAATTTTTAAATGTTCGAAACCTGGTGATACTTCAATGATATACCAATCTGGATTTCCTTGAACTGCCATCCCATAGAGATCACTTAACCAAGTACGCTCTAATTGAATAAGATTAGAACGATGGTTTTTTTTGCCCCCAAAAATATGTGGATCATCATTAAACTCATAAAAATCCTCCATTAGCCAAAGATCTAAATCGTAAGGCACTTCAGTATCTTTGAATTTGTGATATATCCGAATTCGCCAGTCCCCTGATACATCTACCTTATATACAAGTGATTCACCATCATCTCCAGAATAGGAACCTATTCGATGATCTTCAAATGGATCATAAAGCTCCAACTCTAAATTGCCGTCCTCGTTCTCAAAATAGATATTAACTTCAATAATATCTCCAGGATTTAAATATGTATGAAACCAATCCTCATCATCCTCTACAAGTTTCAGACCAGGATAATTATCTGGGTTAACCTCACAAGAACTCCAAAAACCATCATTATCTTCTTTAGGATCATCACCAGAATATTCAAAATTTACATATGTTTGTAGGTCATAATGTACCACGGAATCTGCAAATCTATGATATACTCGAATTCGCCATTCCCCTTCCATATCTGCAGAAAATGTAATATGTTCACCATCATTCATAGAATAAGACCCTGCTTGAAGAGTATAAGTAGGATCATAAAGTTCTAACTGTAAATCACCTTCCATAGGGTCGAAATAGATATTAATATCAATGGTATCTCCAGGATTTAAATTTATTTGAAACCAATCCTCATCACCATAAACAAGTATAAGATTGTGATAAGAATAAGGTTCAAGCCACTTCGAATTCCAAAAATCATCGTTTTCTTCCATATAGTCATCTTCTCCTATAATACTAAGATCCTCCCACCATAAATCGTATAAATTTCCATTATTATCTCCGAAAACTCTGATATAATAAGTACCTGGCCAAGGAACATTTGTATCAATATATTCATTATCATCAATAGAGTAACTCCCCGTTAAATGAGTGAAAGTCCCATTCCAATACCACACTTCTATGTCAATATTTCCAACTGCATGTGAGAAAGTTAATTCTACATGAATTTTTTCTTCACCTGGATCTAAATAAACAGTATACCAATCTTCATCGAATTGAACACCTAATCCAAAAGGTAACCACATAGCTGGCCATGGTGATAAGTCATATGCTTCTGAATCAAAATCATTTTGCTCATATGCATCATCAGTTGGTTGAGTTGTATTCCACCATAAATCATAAACATTTCCCATATTTGCATAGAATATCTTCAAGTAATGTATTCCTGATGAAGGAACTATATAGTCGATATTTTCCGTATCCATAGTGCTATAACTCCCTGTAAGTAAGACAACACCACTATCATAAAGCTCTATATCAATGTCTCCTTCAGAATGATTAAAAGTTAGCATTATGTTAAGATGCTCTTTTCCGGGGATTATATTTATCATGAACCAGTCATCATCCCATTGTGTCCCCGTTCCATTAAGAGAACTAAGCCAATTTCCTTCATTAGATATTATATTATAAGCAGAGCCGGCATCATTGTTCGGTTCATAATTATCTTCTGGTGCGCTCGTAAAAATTGAATTTTCCTTATATATCGGGTTTCTATTTAAATTAGGAATGAACAGAACACCTATAATAAACATTAGGAGTAAAAATGTGAAACCTAAACCCCGTTTATAGATTTTCTTAAAATCCATACCATTTTAATCACGTTTTACCCTTATAAATTTTAACAAAAGAGTAGAATAGGAATTATAGAAGAACAAATTTAATAAAAAAAACTCCAAATAGACCTTTAGGTGATTCTCCATTAAGATAATAAATTCATCTTTAGAAGAGCTATCTTTCTAAAACTAGTTTAGCAAAATATTCGATATCTCTATTATATGATTTCTCAGCTTCCTTCGAAATTTTAGCAAAAGCGCATCCAGGTAGCTGATTCATAGAGAGATGATATTCTAAACATTCACAACATTTTCCTCTTCTTTGACAATCATAGGTGCAAGTACATGATTTTTTTTTCGCTTCAAGATTGCATTCAATCATTTGTTTCCCCTTAATTAAATTTATAATTATTATATAAGAATTAAAAAAAATTTAAATACTCACAGAAATTTCTGGATTTTCGTTAAGATCCAATTTAGAAATGAAATTTATCAAAATTTATTATTATTCTAAAAGGCTAAAGGAGCAATCTTCACCGCCACATCCGGGACATTTAAATCCTTCCTCTGGGAAGTCATCTGATTCAAACTCATGACCACATGTATCACATTTCCATTTCAAAAATAGATCTCCATTCATAGTATAGGACTCCAACTTACTTATTAAAATAAAAATAGTCCTAATATAAATTTTTGTGAAAGAAAAAGCCCAAATCTTTTGATTTTTAAGGATCTATTTTCATGGACTATAACATAGAAATTATTTTCTGAAGTGTACTCTGAAAATTTTGACTGTTCAAGTTGAAAATTTCAACATCTGGAAGGTTTATAAGGTGATCCTTTATTGGATGTTTAATTGTCAATCCAATTGTCGCAATTATTGATAGATTAGAACCGAATATTCTAATAATAAACTCCTGAAATTTCTTAGAAAACAGTTCCATTTTTCCAATCTCATCTATAATAATTAGATCTTCTTGCTGGAATGTAATATTATCAAAATTAGAGATAAATTTCTCGAATTTTTCTATAAATACATAATAGTTGCCTACACGAAATTTGGTTTTTAAGTCCCCCTTCCTTGCTAATTCTTCTCTTTCTTTAGTTTTTATATTTAAAATATCAAATCCAATTCTATTTATTCCTCCTTTAACTTCTGGGGTTAAAAATCCATACACAGAAATTTGTCTATTGGAAAGATATTCAATTAATTTGACTATTAAAGTTGATTTACCACATCGAGGAGGTCCCGTAATTAGGATTTTTATATTCATAAAATAAATGTTGTTATAAATTTTAAATAATCTACTATCATAAGAATAAATTAACTAGCTAATTAAAATAATAATAAAAAGAGATGATAACAAGTTGAAAAGTTCAAATTTTACTTTTACAGATCAAGATGGTATTGAGATTTTTGTTTACAAATGGGAACCAGAAACTGAACCAAAAGCGGTTGTTCAGATACTTCACGGGTTAGCAGAACATGCAAAAAGGTATATTCATGTAGCGGAAGTTCTATGTAAGGAAGGATACCTCTGTTATGCAGACGATCATAGAGGACATGGTTTAACTGCTGGAGATCTAACAGATGCTACTTTAGAGGGAAAAGCTGGAGTTCTAGGTCCAAATGGATGGCGGGGAGTTGTGAATAGTATTCATGAATTGTCAAAAATTATCAAGAATGAACATCCTAATCTTCCATTGTTTTTATTAGGGCATTCATGGGGCGCTTTTATTACTCAAGATTACATTCAGGAATGGGGAGATGAAATAAAAGGATGTATTTTAAGTGGGACTAATGGTAAAGTAAGACCTCTTGTGATTAAAGCTGGAAAAATTATTCTCAAAGGAGAGATTAAAAAATTGGGTTCCACAGCTCCAAGCCAAAAAATGTACAATATGAATTTTAAATCTAATAATCGAGAGTGGAAAAATGAAGAAGGTGCAACCGGATTTGAATGGCTTAGTCGAGATAAATCCGAAGTTCAAAAGTATATTGATGACCCCTGGTGTGGTTTTATTTCTCCTGCTACTCTTTGGTTAGAATTTATCCTTGGATTTGATAAAATATATAATCCCGAAAATGAAAAAAAAATCCCAAAAGATTTGCCGATATTTTTTATCTCAGGATCTTTATGTCCAATAGGGAACAAAACTAGAGGTGTTAAAGCAATGATTAATCGTCTTAAGAAATACGGTAATACAAATGTGACTTATAAATTTTATGAAGATGCTAGACATGAACTCTTTAACGAGATTAACCGAGATGAAGTCTTTAATGATGTAATCGAATGGCTTGATTCCCACTCCTAATTTCCTTATTTATTTAATTCCTGAAATTTCAATAGCAATTCCTTTTGTTTTTCGGATATTTTTTTCGGGATTTCAATATTAACTACTACGTATTGGTCTCCTCGCCCTCTTCCATGCATATAGGAGACTCCTCGATTTTTAACTCGAAATTCTGTTCCTGGTTGAGTTCCAGCAGGAATTGGCAATTCTTTTTCCGTTACTTTCTTTTCTTTATAGTCTAGAGTAGGGACTGTGATCTTTCCACCAATAATTGCAGACACTATATCAACATTTACAGGAGTATACAGATCATTTCCTCTCCTTATAAAATTTTCATTATCTGTTATTCTAATTCCTAAATAAAGATCACCCGGTATTGCATTCGTAGAAGGAACATGCCCCGCACCTTGTACTTTTAAATGTACCCCATTCTCAACACCTTCTGGAATTGAGACATGTATTGTTTTTTTCTCAGGAACTACTTTAGAACCATCACATACTTTACATTTCTTTTCTATTACTTGTCCGGTTCCATTACATGTATAACAACCTGATTCTCGAATAATTGTACCAAATCCAGATTGCGTCATTTTCCTAATTCGACCAGTTCCTTGGCATTCTGGACAGTTAATTACACTTGAGGGATCCTCTGCTCCAGTTCCTTCACATTCATCACAAGGGGTATACCGCTCTATTTGAACATCTTTTTTAACCCCAAACATAGCTTCTTCAAAACTAATTTCTACATGATCTTCAATATCTTGTCCTACTTCTCGACGTGGGGCTGTTCTTCTTCTGGATCTTGATCCAAAACCACCAAAACTATTAAAACCCCCAAAAGGACTAAATTCACCAAAAATACTTTGGAATAGTTCATCAATTCCAGGGATTCCCCCTGAAAAGAAATCACTCATATCAATTTGTACTCCACTATGACCGAAACGATCGTAATTCCTTCTTTTATTATCATCACTCAATACTTCATAAGCTTCTTGAATTTCGATAAATTTTTCCTTTGCATTTGGATCAGTTTTATTTACATCGGGATGAAATTTTCTTGCTAATCGACGATATGCTAACTTGATATCATTTGTAGATGCATCCTTACTTACCCCTAGAACTTCATAGTAATCTCTTTTATTAGAACTCATAATGACTTAGTACCATGCAATTATTAAATAAGTTT
>SMTZ1_10007686_pt1 | contig 10795 bp, 9 predicted proteins | sample DeeMarSWOR136_30_FD_25667 | JGI IMG/M metagenome (IMG submission 25667) | reverse complement strand
AATTGTTATCTTCTTACGATACTGCCAACCCTCATCGAAAGGATCAAAAACCATAATAGGGGTAGTCTTAAAAATAAAAACCTTCCGAGTCCAAACCTTGCCATCAGTAACATTAACAAACCAAGTATAATCAGTGGTCTCATCAAGGTCACTAACATCAATAGAATAAACACCATTACCAACACCATTGCCACTACCACTACCTATATCAGGAGCAGTTTCAACAGTATAATCCATAGGATCATCCTGTAAATCCTCCAATCTGAAACTCAACTCAGACAAATCAGTAGAAACCCAATCATCACCATTAGCTGGATTTGGATCTGACACGTAAGGCGCTTCAACTGCTGTATTAAAAGAAAATATTTCCTCAGTAGTATCCTCCCCATCAGAAACACTAACAGTCCACCTATAAGACGTATCAGGATCTAGGCCACTAACAGATACAGAATATCTACCATTTTTCTTATTAAAACCACTATCTGAGCCAATATCAGGATCAGTAGTAACAGTATAGTCCATACGATCACCATCAGAATCACTAATTTTGAAACTCAACTCAGAAATAGTGGAAGAAACATCCTTCTCACCATCAGAAGGAATTTCCTCAGAAACAACCGGCTCATTATTAAGTGGGTAATTTTCAACCTCTGCAGCACCAACCATCGTATATAAAGAATAACCACCAAAAACAAAATAAGCAGGCTCCCCCGGAATAGCCCAAGTAAGACCAACACCTATAAAACCCAGAGTTATACCAAACTGAGGGCCAACTGCTGCAAAACCACGACCAGTTAAAAGATTCGAAGCAGTTGTCAGACCACCTCCATAAGCAGCCCAAAAATTAACAAAACGTGGCCTTGGAATCATAAGTGGAGGGAACAACAAACCACTACCAGCACCAGCCATACTACAAAGAAAAGCAATACCCATATAAGAAGACGAACCAGGAGCAAAACCATTATATACTCTTGAGCCCAAAGATGAAATAAAACCATGTTTATTAAAAGGACTATCACCATTGACCCATTTAAGCCAACTAGGATTCAATAGTGAAATCACATAATCCTTAGACAAACCAACTGGAATAAGACCATTAACATCCAACAAATCAACAAAATCAGCCTTTAATTGATTTGTTTTATCACTCGTAGGATCACAAGTAAGCATATTTTTCAAATCCTCAAACATAACAGAAATATCCTCAGCAACAACACTATCGACCTCAACCTTACATTTCTTAGTACCAGACCTACCAAAAGCATAAAAAGTCAAAGAAGAAACATCCTGCTCACTGTTAAAACTACTACCAATAACCGGAGAAAAACCAGCACCAATAAACAAAACAAATATTACTCCTACTAAAATTTTATACATCAAGACATTTTTCATATTATCTTTCCCCCTCATTTATATTTTAAACTTATATTACATTCGTTTCCTAATTAATAAAACTATTGTCTGAAAATCTTAAAATTTTCATTTTTTGTTAAATTCTAATATTATATGACAAATTATTAAAAATTGATAATGATATCAGTTAAATAAAGATTTTGTTGTGCTGAGAAAAAAATTAAAGGAAAGTAAAAAAGTAAAAATTTAATTTTTATTAATATTTAATATTACTTCAGCTGCCTTTTTTGAAAATTCATCATTTATTTCTGGAAATAATTTTCTATAATTATCAATGTACTTTTTTTTCACTATAAAAGGATTTTCCATTGTTTTTATAATTATATCTTTTAGTTCTTTTGCATTTGTGGTAAATGCTACTAAACCAAGCTTTTCATATTCATTAATGTAATCAATATCAGAATATTTATAATATTCAATTGAAAATTTATCAGTAGCTAGAATATCAACAATGACTGAACTTGCTCCCATACAAATAATAACATCTGAAAATATTGATAGATACATAGCTTGGGATTGATCAATTACCCACTTATTATTATCATAACCTTTTAATAGGTTTTTTAAGTTTTCGAGGTCCTGTCTTGGATGAGGTTTAATTATCACATACGAATTTTCAATGGATATAACAACATCCATTACCTCTTTTATTATTTTATCTGCAGTCTTTTTATCAAAAAGAAATTTTGGATTAGGATTTCTTGTTAAAAATAAAATTGTATTTTTATTTGAATCTTTTTCAAATTTTATTGGATTATTCTTTTTATAGAAATCTTGCTGATATTCAATCCACCATTTATCATATTTTGGAATGCCTACAACATGTGTCTTATTTCTGTAAGTATTATTACTATCTGGAAAGCGTTTAGTCATATATTCAGTGTTGCATAGTATATCATCTGCATTAAATACTGTACTTACCTTTACCTTAGGATTTAATGTATATATATTAAGTAATGAGGAATGTGGATACATTACTTCCCTACACCCTTTTCTACGTGCAAGATTTAAAAGATATTTTCTAATCAAAATATCTCGTGAAGTATCTTTTAAAAAAACATCAGGCTCTATTTTTTCGATTATTGAGTTTGAAACAAGTTTTTTTAATGCTCCAAAAATATAATATTTTATGTAGGGATTTAACTTATTTAAAACCTTTTTTTTGTATATTTTTTCATTTACAAATCTATAAATAAATCTAAGAAATGAAGGAAGAAAATCTTTAAAATCATAACATTTGTCTACATTTTCTGAAAGCAGTTTATAAATGAGATGATTGTCTTTAATAATATCATTATAATCTATTGAATTGAAAAGAATGTTTATTTTATTTTTTGGATAGTAACTTTTAATATATCGACAAACTGGTAGAATCCATTCTATTTCGCCCCATGATGAATTAATAAAAATCAAGATATTCATGTTTTTTGGTTCGTACTGTTTTGACATTATAAAACTCCTTCACATTAATCCTTATTTGTTATATAAAGTTTTAATAGAGAAGGAATTTAACTTTTAGAAAAAATTTATGGGAAAATTGAAACATCATTTTAGTTTTGTTTTTTAAAACTTACTTTTTCAATTAATCTATATTAATAGAATTTGTTTATACACTCACAGATATGATAAAAATCAAGATTTAATTCTCTTGAGATTTCAAAAATAGTTTTATATGAAATTTAATATCTTATTTTCTAATAGTTATTTTAAATTTTAACAAACGATTGTTTTTAAAAATTTACTATCCACTAATTATTTATTTAATCCGACAATAACAGAAAATATTAGTAATATTAAAAATAGGAGTTTTAAACTTATGAACTGGAAAAATAAAAAAGTTTTAGTAACAGGTTCTGAAGGTTTTATTGGTAGTCATTTGACAGAAAAATTAATTGAATTGGGATCAGATATTAGAGCATATGTTTTATATAATGCTTTCAACTCATGGGGTTGGCTAGATTCTTTTTCTAAAGATAAATTAGATCAAATTGAAATATATATGGGAGACGTTCGAGACGAAAATAATGTTCGAAGTGCAGTAAAAGAAGTTGATATTGTATTTCATTTAGCAGCTCTTATTGGAATACCATATTCTTATTACTCGCCACAATCATATGTTTCAACAAATGTTAAAGGAACATTAAATATTTTACAAGCGGGAAGAGATGAAAATGTTGAGAAAATAATTCATACTTCAACAAGTGAAACATATGGAACTGCTATATATACACCAATTGATGAAAAACATCCTTTACAAGGTCAATCTCCTTATTCAGCCTCAAAGATTGGAGGAGACATGCTTGCAGAAAGTTATTATCGATCCTTTGATTTGCCAGTTTCAATTATTCGCCCATTTAATACATATGGACCAAGACAGTCTGCAAGGGCAGTAATTCCAACAATTATCAGTCAAATAATTTCAGGGAAAAAAGAAATTTTCTTGGGTTCCTTAACACCTGTTAGAGATTTTACTTATGTAAAAGACACAGTTGAAGGTTTTATAAAAATGGCTGAAGTAGGTAAAACTGTTGGAAAACTTATAAACATTGGTTCAGGTGAAGGTATTACCATTGGTGATTTGGCAAATAAAATAATAAAGCTTACAGGCAGAAATATAAAAATTAAAACACAAAAGGAAAGAATTAGACCTGAAAAAAGTGAGGTTAACAAATTAATTTGCAACAAGAATTATGCAAAAGAATTATTAGGATGGAAACCTAATTACTCATTGGATGCGGGACTAAAAGAAACCATTGATTTTATTGAAAAAAATTTAGAGGAATACAAACCAAATATTTACAATATCTAGGGTTTAATATGATAAGTGAAAATACAGTTGAAGAATTAATGAAACAAAAATATGGAAAGGATAGGCTATGTTTAGTTAGCCCTGATTATTTTGAAATATTAGGAACAGACAGAGTTCAAGATACAAATAAATTATTTGGTGAAAAGTTCCTTGCATATAGAAAGGCTTGGCGTGAAAATCCAAGTAAGAATATTGTTGGTAACTTTCCACTTCATTTAGATGTCGAGTCCACAAACACATGTAACCTGCGATGCGCCATGTGCCAAATACCTTTTGATAAAATGAAACCAGGTTTCATAGACATGAATCTTTATAATAAAATACTTGAAGAGATAAAAACACATGGTTTGCCTTCAATAAAATTTAATTTCAGAGGAGAACCATTGATGCATCCAAAAATAGATGAGCTAGTAAAAAAAGCAAAAGAGGCAGGGGTTTTGGAAGCACAATTTAATAGCAATGGAACCCTTCTCACAGAAGAAAAAGCAAGAAAGCTGATTGATGCAGGACTGGATAGAATTAAGTTTTCAGTTGATTCAATTAATCCAGATACTTACAACTCAATTAGGATAGGTGCAGATTATGAAAAGACAATTTCACGCATTATTTCTTTAATTGACATGAGAAATGATCTAGGTAAAAAAATTCCTAGTATTCAAGTTCAAATGGTTTATATGGAATCCAATCACAAGGAAGTCGAAGATTACCTTGATTTTTGGGAAGATAAAGTCAATAGGATTGGGATTTCAAGGTATAGATCAGGTGGAAATATTACAGGTGAAGAAGAAAGAATGACTGCGATGCAAAACAGAATTCCATGTCCTCAATTATGGCAGCGTTTAGTTGTTCTTTATGATGGAACTATCTTAATGTGCTGTGGCGACTATTCAATGAAAAATCCTCTAGGTAATGTAAATCATGATAAATTATCAGATATATGGAAAAGTAAAACACTTGAAAATTATAGAAAATTACATTTAAATTATGATTTTGATAAGATAGATGCATGTTTAGATTGTGAGGTTAATTATGCTTAAAACATTTCCACTGCTTATTGCAGAAATTGCAAATACTCATGGAGGAAATATTAATTATTTAAAAGAAATAATTAGAAAAACACAACAAACAAAAGTAGATGCAATAAAATTTCAAATAATACGTGCAAGTGAAATTTTAACTTCAAATCATCCTCAATATAAATTATTTAAATCACTTGAATTTTCGAAAAAAGAATGGATTGATAATACTAAATATATAAAAAACTATAATAAAAAAATCGTAACTGATATTTTTGGAGAAAACTCCTTAGAAATTGCAAAAGCGATAAATCCAGATTATATAAAAATTCATTCTACAGATTTCAACAACTATGATCTTATAAAAAAAACATTAAAAATGTCAAAGCCAATTTTGTTAAATATTGGTGGAGCAACGATAAGTGAAATAAACGAGGTTGTAAAATTATTAAAAAACCATGTTTTTTGTTTACAATTAGGATTTCAAGATTATCCAACACCAATAAATGAAATTAATTTAAACAAAATTCTACGATTTAAAGCAAAATATGACTGTCCTATTGGTTTTGCTGATCATAGTAAAGGAGATAGTAATATTTCTCAACTATTACCTTGTATTGCTGTAGCGAAAGGTGCAGATTCAATTGAAAAACACATTAAATTAAAAGATAGAAAAACAAAATATGACTGGGAGTCAGCAATACCTGTCGAAAAAATAAATGCTCTAAAAGATAATTTATTAAATACAATATCTTCGTTGGGAAAAACTAGTTTTGAATTAAGTAATAAAGAAAAAACATATAGAGAAAAAACCCGTCGTCAATTAGTTATTTTAAAAGCATACAAAAAGGGAGATAGGATTAAAAAAGAAGATATTTCTTTTTTAAGAGGGAAAATTGAAAATAAAGAAATCCCTCTAACTTATGAAAAATTAAACCAATATAAAAATTCAAAACTAAAAAGAGATATTAAAAGATATTCTGTTCTAACCGAGGAGATGTTTAAATAAAATGAAAGATTTAGTTGGTTTAGTTGCAGTAAGAACGAGTTCAAAAAGATTAAAAAATAAAGCTTTTAGAAAAATAAAAGGTAGAGAAATTTTAAATATTTTAATTGATAGGCTTCTAGAAACTCCTTATTTAGATGACTTTGTTATTTGTACAACGGTAAATTCACTGGATGATTCAATTGAAAAATTATGTTTAGAACGTGGAGTTAAGTTTTTCAGAGGAGAAGAAAAAAATGTACTGTCTCGATTTATAAATGCAAGTAAAATTACTCCCTCAAAATATGTTGCAAGAATAACTGGTGACAATCCACTTAGCGATTTCAAACAGATGTATAATTGTTACAAATTTGTCCTTGAAAATAACCTTGATTATTCAAGACCCGAGGGATTGCCCTATGGAACTGCGATAGAAGTGATAAAATTTTCATCACTTGAAAAAATATATAGTAGCACGCTAACTCCTGAGTTAAGTGAATATATGACCTATTTTTTTGAACTTGCAGATTTTGTAAAAAAAGATCTTTATATTGTTTCAGAAAAAAGTAAAATGCCAGATCTCAGGCTAACAATTGATTATGAGGAAGACATTGAATTTATGAATAAGATTTTTAAAAATTTTGAAAAAGTTCCAGAACTTGAAGAAGTTGTTTCTTATTGTAAAAGTCTTGAAAGTTACCCAAGAGCTGATTTTAAAATAGATTATGATAAGATTTCAAAAATTAAGAGTTCTATTAAATTTAAGGAGTAATAATATGGAAAATGTCTTAGATATTGGCAATGGTAAAAAGCTTGGTGGGAAGAACCATTGCATTATTTTGATGGATGCAGGTGTTAATCACGATAATGATTTTGAAAAGGCAAAAAAGTTGATTCATAGTGCTAAAAAGTCAGGTGCAGATGCAATAAAGTTTCAAACCTATACTGCAGATGAAATCAGTACAAAGACTGCACCAAGATATTGGGATTCTAAACTTGAAAAGGACAGTAGTGGGTCTCAATATGATATGTTTAAGATGATTGGTGCTTTTCCAAAGGAATATTATCCAAAGTTAAAGGACTATTCAAAAAAACTTAAAATTGCGTTTTCATCTTCACCCTTTGGTATGGAAAGTGCTAGGTTTCTTGCAGACCTTGATGTTGATTTTTTTAAAATAGCATCAGCAGAACTAAACTCATATGACATGCTAAAATATTTGGCAAAGGAGCAAAAACCACTTATAATTTCTACAGGAACTGCAGCAATTGGTGAAGTAGAAGATGCAATTGATGTGATAAGAAATCAGGGGAATGAAAAAATTGCACTTCAGCACTGCATGCTTAGTTATCCGTGTAAGGACAAGGATGCAAATCTTGCAAAAATGCTAAAAATAAAAGAAATTTTTCCAGAAATTCCAGTTGGATATTCTGACCATACAGTAGGTATTGCAGTACCTCTTGCAGCAATTGCCCTTGGTGCAAAATCAATTGAAAAACATTATGCTTTAGAAAATATAGTAGGTGATAATCCTGACGAAGCGTTTTCCATTACACCTGAAAAGTTGAAAGAATTTGTAGAAATGAGCAGAAGTATAGAAGCAAGCATTGGAATTTTTAAAAATGGTTACTACAAGGTAGAAGAAAAGGCATATCTATATGCAAGAAAAAGTATAGTTTCTTTAAAGGATATAAAAAAGGGTCAAAAGATTACAAAAGAAATGGTATCATGCAAAAGACCGGGGACAGGAATTTCACCAAAGTATCTAGACTTAGTAATTGGAAGAAAGGCACAAAAAGACATTAAAAACGATACGGTTCTACAGTGGGAGATGATTTGATTTCTGTAGAAGTCAGTGTAATAGTACCAACTATTAACTATGGAAGATTTATAAAAAGAGCAATTGAAAGCATATATTCTCAGAATTTTCCAAAAGAAAAAATTGAAGTGATTGTAATAGGCGGGAAAAGCTCTGATAATACCCTTGATATATTAAAGGAATATGAAAACAAGAACAATTTTTATGTATACACTCAAGAAAAAAAAGGGATATCTAATGCAGTAAACATTGGAATAAAAAAATCAAAAGGTAAATACATATTAAGACTGGATGCAGATGATGCTTTTTATCAAAATATAATATATAAAGAATATAAAATACTAGAAAAAAATTTAAATGTAGATTTTGCTTATCCTGATTATAATTACTATTTGCTAGAAGAGGAAAAATGGGTTAGAAAATATCTACCAAAGTTTTCAAAGGATGAACTCATAAGAAGAGGTGACTTTCTTTCAGGTGGAACAATGTTCAGAAAAAACATATTTGAAAAATATGGTGGGTACGACGAGACAATTCCAACTCTTGATTGCTATGAACTCATACTAAGATTGATGAAAAATAATGTGATGGGATATCACATTTCAGAACCATTGTTTGAATATACAATACATGGTTCATCATTAAGTGACGACACAAGTTTAATTGAAAAAACTCAAAATGAAATTGCAAAAAAATATAATATTAAATTTCAAAAAAACATAAATCATCCAAGAAATATTTATAGTAAATAACAAAAAAATACGGTATAAAAAAATGGATATAAAACAAGCCGTAATAATGGCTGGTGGTGAGGGGATAAGGTTACGGCCATTTACATATATGGTGCCAAAACCTTTACTACCGTATGGAAATTTAACAATAATTGAGCATACAATAAAACAGCTATCAGCCTACGGCATAAAAAAAATATATATCTTGACTTCTTATCAGAACAACAGATTCTCAGAATGCCTGAAATATCAGGAGAAATACAATATCGAAATAAAGCTTATAAGAGAAAAAGAACAAATGGGGACAATAGGCGGTCTTTATTATCTCAGAAAAGAGCTAAAGGAACCCTTTATTTTGATGAATGGAGATATTATTACAGAACTTAACTTTGATAAAGTAATAAAGAAACATAAGAAAAATAAATCAAAGATTACAATTTGTGTAAAAGATTATTGCTATAAACTTCCTTATGGAGTATTACAAACAAATGAAGAAGGCACTGTAAAAGACATTTTAGAAAAACCCGAATACAACTGCAATATAAATGCAGGAATCTATTTAATGGAGCCAGATTTACTTGATTATCTTGATGGAGGTAAAATTGATTTTACCGATTTTTTTTCAACAATTAAAGATGAACACAAGATATTTTACTATAAAATTGATGATAATTGGATTGATATGGGGCAGGTTAAAGATTACGAACAGGCTTTGATGCTATTAAAACAGGTGGGAGAAAAAGATTAAAGTTTTAATAACAGGTAGTCATGGTTTTGTAGGAAAAAATCTAACAGATAAATTAAGTAAGAATAGAGAGTATGAAACAATCCTTTGTGATTTACCAACAGGTTTTGACATTTTAAAACCTAAGAAGTTCTATTCATTAAAAAAACCTGATATTTTAATAAATCTTGCTGCAAAATCATTTATCCCGGATTCTTTTAAAAATCCCATTGAAACCTATAGAATAAATGTTATTGGTGCTTTAAACATGCTTGAATATTGTAGGAAAAAAGACATAGAAAGATTTGTTTTTATTTCTTCATATGTATATGGAAAACCCGAGTATTTGCCAATTGATGAAAAACACAACCTTCAAGCATATAACCCTTATACTCAAAGCAAAATAGTTGGAGAAGAGCTATGTAAAAGTTATAATCGAGATTTTGGTTTAAAAATTGATATAATAAGGCCCTTTAATTTATATGGAAAAGGACATAATGATAAATTTCTGATTCCCTATATTGTAAATCAAGGTTTCAATAAAGATAAATCCATTTATTTACAAAATCTAAAACCAAAAAGGGATTATTTGTATATCGATGATTTCACAGATTTTTTATTAAAAATAATTGAAAAAGAAAACAGCGGTTTAAGAATTATTAATGCAGGTTCAGGGGTATCATACTCAGTTGCTGAAGTCATTGAATTTGTTTTTAAAATAATGAGTATTGATAAAAAAATTGTAGAAAAAGGAACAAAAAGAAAAGGAGAAATACTAGAAACAGTTGCAGATATTTCAAAAGCAAAAAGGCTTCTTGGTTGGAAGCCAAAACATGATTTGGAAACAGGTTTAGAATTAATGATAAGAGGCATTGAAAAAGATGTATAAAAATAAAAGGATACTTGCAGTAATTCCTGCGCGTGGAAGAAACGATGAAATCGAAAATATGAACATGAGAATGTTTGGGGAATATCCATTAATTTACTATACAATACAAGTGGCAAAAAACAATAAAAATATTGATGAATTCATTGTATCAACGGAAGATAAAAACATAGCAGAATATGCAAAAAAAGAAGGGGTAAAAGTTCCTTATCTAAGAAGTAAAGAACTTGTTGATAATGTCTTTATGACAGATATTTTAAATGAGACAGTTAGCTTTTATGAAGCCAAAGGAGAAACTTTTGATTATATAATGGCACTTTATCCAAATGCACCGTTTAAGACAAATGAAATCATTAATTCTTTTATAAAAAAAATCTATGACCATAATTATGACGTAATAATACCTGTTTATGG
>SMTZ1_10007682_pt1 | contig 10797 bp, 12 predicted proteins | sample DeeMarSWOR136_30_FD_25667 | JGI IMG/M metagenome (IMG submission 25667) | reverse complement strand
TCCTAAGTCTGTGAGCGAGCAAACTAAAGAAAGAATCTCAACTGCTTTTGTCGATGGAGATAGAGGTGGTGAACTTATCTTAAAAGAGCTATTGCAAACTGCTGATATTGATTTTGTCGCACGTGCTCCTCAGACCCGTGAAGTCGAAGAAATACCTCAGAAACTTATTATGAAAGCTTTGAAAAACAAGATTCCCGCCGAGCAATATGCTGAGATGTACGACATAAAAGTTGAGAAAAAAGAAAAAGTAGAAGAAAAACCAGAAAAACCAGCGAAGAAAGAAAAAGCTGAAGCGAAACCAGCCGAGATAAAACCCAAGGCTGAAGTAACTAAAAAGTTAAAAGAAAAAGTTATTACTGAGAAACAGAAAGGCTATGGGAAGATACTTGATGAAATTTCAGGCTCTTTAAAGGCAGTTCTCTTTGATAAGGATGATAAGGAACTCAAGAAGATACCAGTTAGAGAGCTGACAGATTCACTCAAGAAAAGTGATAATATCTCTACCGTAGTGTTTGATGGTATTGTAACGCAACGGCTTTTAGATATTGCAGATAGTAAAAATGTCAAAGAAATCATCGGTATAAAGCTCGGTAATGTCATTAAAATGCCTTCATCTGTTAAAATCTTGACAAAAAAGGATCTTGAGTAATCCTCATTTTTTTTATTTTTTGATTAATTCCGACCCCACATAAATTAATCGTATTTAAATGTTCCATAGAAAATCATAAAAAGCTTAGTTGTTATTTCGTCGTGGAATATTTTTGGTCTGAGGGAAGGTTAATTATGCAAAAGGATGAGCTTATTCAACTTCATACGTTTTTATTACAATTAAAAACACATTTGGATTATATGGTTGAGAATAATGGGGGACCAGAGTTTCTACATTATGAAAAATTAAATGTTACTCCATATCAGGTCTATAAATCTAAGAGAGAGCATAAACTTGCTGTGTTTACATTGAGTAAGGGAATTGCAAGCTTTTTGTCTAATAATAATTGTCCAGGTTTGGAGAAGATTTCTATCCGACTTGGTCAAATGTCCGAACGTTTTATGACAGAAAAAGAAAAAGAACTTATTAGACTCTAAAGATTACTTCTCATTGTATAAGCGTCTTCTCCATTTTGATAAAATTTCGGAATTTTCTCAGTAATTTTGAATCCATGTTTTTCGTAGAATTTTATTGCTTTTTCGTTGTCTGTTCTTACCTCTAACTCTGCATGTTTTACATTTTCATTTAAAATTTCTTTCAAAAATCGAGTTAATAATGCAGATCCAATATTTTGATTTCTATGTAATTCTGATACAGAGAGCATTAGTATTTTTGCAGTTTCTGAAATTGTTTTTACTCCTATAATAAATCCAACTATTTTGTGTGCTTTTTCAGCTACAATAAAACCTTTTGGGAATGTTTCATAAAAATAATTAAATAAGCTAGGATTGTATTGCTCTGTCAGTGTTTTAGATGCAAGTTTTATTGCTGGTAACATATCGTCTGGTTTGAATAATCTAATTTTAAGCACAAACTGGTATTATCTTTATGTGGTATAAATTTTGATGGTATTTTTTGGTAAATTGCAAAACTATATAAATAATTAATAGTTTTCTATAAATAATTAATATGTCGGAGGAAGCAATTTTCGTTAAATGTGAAGATTCAATCCTGTTAAAAAAAGCAATAGCGAAAGCTTTGTACAGCAGAAACATTGAACAATCTAAAATTTCCGATATTCTAAAACTTTCACAACCCATGGTTAGCAATTATTGTGCTTCTGATGACAAAATTCCAGATAACATTATGGAATTAGCAGAAAAAATCTCTAACAAAATTATCAACGGTCAATCAACCACATTTAACACTTGTGTTTCTTTTTCTGAAAAGCCATATGAAGGTTCGTTTTACATAGCTAGAGAAAATGAAGTTATTACTGATGAGAACAATAGAATAGTTGATAATTTAACAGAAGCTTTTCTTTTACTTAAAGGAAAAAACATCAGTGGGCTAATACCAGAGATAAAAATAAATATAGCAATGGCGAAAGATAATACAGTAGGCTCCGATGATATTGCTGCTTTTCTAAATGGCTTGATTATTGCTGATGATAAAGTTACAGGTAATAATGGCATAAGATTTGGTAGAAGCAAACATCTTTCTTCATTACTCCTCTACTTGAGAGAAATTATTGATGTTAATGCAATTATGAATATTGCATATATCGAAGACGTTTTGAAAAATAATTTTAGTTATAGTTATTTGACAAAAGACTTTAAACTACAAGATAACAAAAATAATGTCGATGTTCTCTTGCATAAGGGGGATTTTGGGATAGAACCATGTGCATATGTTCTGGGAAGAGATGCCGTGGATGTTGTAAATAAGGTTATAAAAATTAAGGAGGAAATAAAATGAAATTAAGTGATGAAAAAATTACGAAAGCAATTGTAGAGAGATATACGAAAAAATTTGTTGACAATATAAATCAAGATGTAATAATAGCGGGGGCAGGACCCGCTGGACTTACAACCGCATATTATCTGGCAAAAAAAGGATACAAAGTATCGGTTTTTGAAAAAAAACTTTCCATAGGAGGCGGTATGTGGGGCGGCGGAATGATGTTCAATGAAATAGTTGTTGGAGAAGATGGTAAAAAGATACTTGATGAATTTGGAATCGAGTCAGAAAAATATGATAAGGGATACTATACTGCTGATTCAGTTGAAGCAATTTCTACTATTTGCTCCAAAGCAGTAAAAGCCGGCGCTAAAGTATTCAACTGTATCTCTGTCGAAGATGTAATGATAGATAAAGGTGGAGTATGTGGAGTTGTAATTAATTGGAGTGCCGTTGAAACAGCTAATCTTCATGTTGATCCTTTATCTGTTAGATCTAAATATGTTGTTGAAGCAACTGGTCATCCTCTAGAAATATTACACATTCTTGAAAAGAAAGTTGAGGGTAATTTATTTACAAAAACTGGTAAGATTATGGGTGAAAAATCAATGAATGCTGAGATTGGTGAAAAAACTGTTGTAGAAAATACAAGAGAGATTTTCAATAATGTTTATGTCGTTGGTATGGCAGTTAATGCTGCTTTTGGAACTAACAGAATGGGACCTATTTTCGGTGGAATGCTTCTTTCAGGAAAGAAACTGGCAAATATTCTTATTGAAAAACTAGAAAGTGAGATAATAATTGGTTCTAAAAAGATTGAAGGGATGGTTAAAGTTGAATAAGTTAGATGATGTTGACTTCTACATGGTTACAGATTCCGAACTAAGTAAGCATGGAATATTTTCTGATGTAGAGGATGCCTTAAGAGCAGGTTGTAAAATAGTTCAGTATCGAGAGAAGAATAAAAGCACTAAGGATTTGATTGATGAAGCAAAGAAATTGAAGAAAATCTGTGACGGCAAAGCAGTTTTTCTTGTAGATGATCGATTTGATGTTGCTTTAGCTGTTGATGCTGATGGAATTCATATTGGCCAGGAAGATATTCACTTTGAAACAGCTAGAATGTTACTAGGAAAGGACAAGGTTATTGGACTTACAGTTCATAATTTGGACGAAGCTATTGAAGCTGAAAAACTTGGAGTTGACTATATAGGCCTTGCTCCTATTTTTAAAACTGGGACAAAAGAGGATGCTCGTGATCCTATTGGTACTGAGATGATAGAAATTGTTAGAAAAAATGTTAGTCTTACCATTGTTGCAATTGGGGGGATTACTAAAGAAAATATTAAAGATGTAATGGAAGCAGGAGCAGATTCTGTAGTTTCAATTTATGCTGTTTTGAATTCAAATGATGTTTATAGTGAAGTGAGTGAATTTATTAGGATAATTAAGGGGTGTAAATCAAAATGACTCAATTAGAGATGGCAAGAAATAATGAAGTTTCAAAAGAAATGGAAATTGTTGCAGAGAAGGAAAAGATCGATGTAAAAGAGTTGATGAGAAGGATTGCAGATGGTAAAGTTGTTATTCCTGCTTCTAAACTCCATGAAAATCTTAGCCCTATTGGTATTGGTGAGGGACTGAAGATTAAGATTAATGCAAACATTGGGTCATCCCCTGATCAAGCTGATTTGGATCTTGAACTTGAAAAGCTTAGAGTTTGTATCGAAGCTAAAGCAGACACTGTAATGGATTTAAGTACTGGCGGGGACATTGATATGATTCGTCGTGAGATAATTAAGAATAGCAGTATACCTGTTGGTACTGTTCCAGTTTATCAAGCAGCTTGTTGTGTTGATGATGTTGTTGAACTTGATGAAAAGGATTTCATTGATGGTATAAGAAAACACATCGAGGATGGCGTTGATTTTATTACTATTCACACTGGTTTAGTGAGAAGTTCTATTCCTTTTATTAAAGAGAGGCTTATGGGTACTGTAAGCCGTGGAGGTGCCTTACTTCTCAAATGGATGATCCATCATGATAGAGAGAATCCGCTCTTTGAGAATTTTGATAAGATCTTAGAGATGTCAAAGAAATATGATGTCACTTTGAGCTTAGGTGATGGTCTAAGGCCTGGTTGTTTGAAGGATGCAACAGATAAAGCACAGATTTCTGAGCTCAAGGTGGTAGGTGATCTGACTCTTAGAGCATGGGATGAGAATGTTCAGGTTATGATTGAAGGACCTGGTCATATTCCTCTTGATCAAATTGAAAAAAATGTTAAATTGGAAAAAGAAATCTGTCACGGCGCACCTTTTTATGTTCTTGGTCCTCTTGTAACTGATGTTGCACCTGGTTATGATCATATTACCAGTGCTATCGGTGGTTGTTTAGCTGCTTATTATGGAGCAGATTTCTTGTGTTATGTTACTCCTGCTGAGCATTTAGGATTACCTTGTGTTGAAGATGTTAAAGAGGGTGTAATTGCATCTAGGATTGCTGCGCATGCTGCTGATGTAGCTAGGGGTTTGAAAGGAGCTATTACTTGGGACAACGAGATGAGTGAAGCTCGGTCTAAACTTAATTGGAAAAGAATGCTTGAGCTCTCTATAAATCCAGATCTTGCAAGGAATATTCGTGAACGATGTATAGATGCTGATGAAGATGTTTGTTCTATGTGTGGAAGGTTTTGTTCTGTAAAAATGAGTAAGCGTGCTATCGATGAAAATTAAAGACATTGGAGAATTTGGACTTATTGATAGAATTACAAAAAAGCCTAAAGACAAAGATATTCTAGTTGGTATTGGAGACGATGCAGCAGTTGTTAAAACAGATAAAGGTTTGCAAGTTTTGACAACAGATTGTCTTGTTGAGGGAGATCATTTTAGAAGAGAATGGTTTACACCAGAACAGATTGGGATGAAAGCTATTGAGATTAATGTCTCTGATATTGCTGCTATGGGTGCAACTCCAAAATATGTTTTGGTTGAGCTTGCTTTACCAGGAAACCTTGATGTTAAGTTTGTTGAGGAGCTGTATAAGGGAATGTGGAAAGTTTGTGATAAATATGACATTGAGATAATCGGTGGCAATATGACCCATTGTGACAATATTGTTATTTCAATTACTCTAACTGGTGAAGTTGATAAAAAGAATCTTTGTTTAAGAAGTGGTGCGAAGCCAGGTGATTTTATTTTTGTTTCAGGTCATTTAGGTAATGGTAGAGCAGGGCTAAGATTATTTCAGGAGAATTTGAAAGGATTTGAAAAAGTACGAAAGGCTTATCTTGAGCCAAAGGCTCAGCTAGAAACTGCATTGAAAATTGCGGCCTATTCAAATTCAATGATAGATGTCTCTGATGGACTAGCTCCTGAAGTAAAGCATATTTGTGATGAAAGTAAATGTGGCGCAATTATTTACAAAGACAAGATTCCTGTAAAGGATGAAGTTAGGGAAGTTGTTAATGAACTAAGAGAAGACGAATATGATTATGCATTATTTGGCGGAGAAGATTTTGAGTTAGTTTTTACTGTATCTAAAGATAATCTTGACAAAGTCAATGGTTTTTTAGTTGGGGAAATCACAAAAAATAAAGAAATAAGACTATTTTCTAATGGTAAAGAAAAAGCATTAACAAAAAAAGGTTATGATCATTTTTCTAATAACATATAATAAATCTTTGCATTATTCTAGCTAAAGTATATTCCAAAAAACAATTATTTGGATAAAGATACCATGAAAATTATTGTCCTCGGTTCCGGAATGATGGGACGAGCCATCGCATATGACCTAAGTAAATATTCAAATTTTGAGAGCATTACAGTTACAGATAGAGACAGAAAAACGCTTGAATCTGCTGAAAAGGATCTAGAAAATCAGGAAATTAACTATGATATTTTAGATGTAGAGAAAAAAGAGGATATTAAAAAATATTTTAGAGATTATGATGTCGCAATATCTGCTGTTCCTTACAAATTCAATTATGACTTAGCTGAGATAACCATAGAAACAAATACTCATTTCCTTGACCTTGGAGGAAACAATGGTATTGTAGAAAAAGAAAGAAGTCTATTTGAAAAAGCTAGAAAAAAGAATGTGACAATAATTCCTGACTGTGGTCTTGCGCCCGGCTTATCATCAGTTATTGTCCGTGACATCGTCGAACAGATGAGCTCTGTTGAATATGTAAAAATAAGAGTTGGCGGTCTTCCAGTTAATCCAAAACCTCCTCTTAATTATCAGATAGTATTTTCACCAAATGGACTTATAAATGAATATGTCGAGGATGCTATAGTTCTTGATCATGGTAAAATAACTCAAAAAAAATCAATGACTGAATTAGAAGAAATCTCATTTCCATCTCCCTTTGAAAAGATGGAGGCTTTTGTGACTTCTGGTGGATGCTCTACGCTTCCTTATACTTATAGAAAAAAGATAAACTATCTTGACTATAAGACTGTTAGATATCCGGGTCATTGTGAAAAATTTAAACCGCTTTTAAATCTTGAGCCAAGAGAAAAATTAATCAAATATCTAATAGAGAATCTTCCAGCAAATGAAAAAGATATTGTGCTTCTGAAGGTTTTAGCTCAAGGAATGAAGGGTGGAAAAAAAGTCAATGCAGAATATACTATGATTGATTATTATGATGAAAAAAACAACATTACTTCCATGATGCGTACAACTAGTTATCCAACTTCTATTATTGCTCAGATGATTGAAAATGGTACAATCGAAGAACACGGTGTTTTTGGATGTGAAGAAGCTGTTCCTTGTTCTCCTTTTTTTAGAGAACTTGAGAAACGAGATATAAAAATTCAAAAGGAAATTAAATGAATGCAGAAAGAGATTTCTTAGAATGTAAAAAAAGTGCTCTTTCAAAGCTTAAAAAAGCTCATAGTGAAAACAAAGTTGACCCTGGAATTCTACCGATACTTGATATCATAAATGAATCTGAAAATTATTACACCTCAAGTAGTTGTTTTGGCAGGATTGTTTTACTTGAAATACCTATTATTGGCGATAAAAAAGAAGCTAAATTTCTTGGTAAATGGCATAGAGCAATAAATGTTGATGAATTACTATCTGCAGCAAAAAAGGCAAGAACTGGTCAACTGTGGCTCCTTGCGCAGTCACCTATAGTTCATATCGTTGCAAAAACAAATAATGCAGCAGATAAAATTTTGAAAACTGCTATAGCAAGTGGCTTTAAAAATTCAGGACTAAAATCTCTTGGTAAAAAGATTGTTGTTGAGGTTTGTAGCACAGAACGTCTGGATGCACCTGTTGGAAAAGATGAAGTTCTTTTTTGCAATAAAGATCATCTTATGCTTTTAGTAAACATTTCAAATGAAATCATAAAAAAATCAACTCTCAAACTACAAAAATTTGAAGAAAAATTACAGAAAGATTTAAGTACTCACAAAACAACAACACAATAGGTAAAAATGAAGGGAACAAGAACCCGTAGAATATTATTCATTTTTTGGCTATTTTTAGCAACACTGTCTGCATCATGGGTATCCTTTAACGTTTTAAATGATGTTAATCTAATTTTTACAGAATCAGTTTACCAATTTGTTTTAATAATATCAGGTTTAAGCCTTATCATAGCAATAATATCTCTTCATGAAATCCTAGGTGAAGTAAAATCTAAGATAAAAGAGGAAAAAGAAAAACAAAAAAACGTTAGAGACTTTTATCAGTATACCCAGCTTCTTGATCCGCCTTCTATGGATAACTAAGTACAATATGAATGTATTAACCATGCATCTTTTGGAATTTTCTTATATACTTTGTACGGATCTTCCTTAAGTTTTTCATAGGCTGCTTCTCTTATGATGTCATTGTTAAATGACCAGTAGTATTTACGAATATATTTCCCTTTTTCCTTGTATTCTTCTCTCCTTAATTTAAGTAATCTTTCTCTTTGTAGTTCATAAAACAAAGCTCTTGCATATTTATCGATGGTCATGTCTTCGACTTCATCTTGTCCCTTAAAAATCTCTTCAACAGTTTTCGTAAGCGCTATTGCGTCTTCTTTTGTCATATTAAATCTGTTTTTCAGTGCTTTTGCTAGTAATCGCTTCATGTTTTTGTCCCTTGCTATATCCACTTTTTGTCTTTCTCCTTATAAAGCACTTGTTGTACAACTGTTGTCGAAACCGGTCTTTCCGAATTATTTAAATCTCTTTTGTATATACACTGCTTCAAAAACAGGGGGTTAAGTTATGACAAAGCGTGTTTACAACTTCTATGCTGGACCAGCAACCTTGCCACTTCCAGCTTTAAAGAAAGCCCAAAAAGAACTTTTAGATTTTAACGGAACAGGTATGTCTCTAATGGAGATATCCCACAGATCAAAAGGATATGCTGAAGTGCATACACGAGCTTCGACATTGATAAGAGAGCTTATGGGTATACCAGATGATTACAAAATACTTTGGTTGCAAGGTGGTGCTTCAACACAGTTTTATATGGTACCGTTGAATCTGCAAAAAGATGGAAAACCATTTGAGTACGTGAACACCGGTGCTTGGTCTAAGAAAGCTATCAAGGAAGGTAAGTTCTACGGTGATGTAAAAGTAGTTGCCAGTTCCGAAGATGAAAATTTTTCCTATATTCCTAAAGATATTGAGTTTAGTGACAGCGCAGCATTTGCACATATTACTAGTAATAATACTATTTACGGAACGGAGTACCATGAATGGCCAAAGGTACCAGGTGATGTTCCTCTTGCCAGTGACATGTCCTCACATATTATGGACAAAGTCATCGATGTAAAGAAGTTTGGTGTTATCTATGCCGGTGCTCAAAAAAACATTGGTCCTGCAGGAGTAACACTTGTAATAGTTAGAGAAGATCTTTTGGATAGAGTACCTGAGAACACACCTACTATGCAGAAATGGAAGACTCATGTAGAAAAGGATTCTCTTTTTAATACAGGCCCATGCTGGGCAATTTATATGTGTAAATTATCTTTAGAACACCTCAAGGGACTCGGTGGTGTTCCAGCAATAGAGAAGATTAATAGAAAGAAAGCAAAGATACTATATGATATCATAGACAAATCTAACAGTTTTTACAAAGGCCATGCAAAACCTGATTCAAGATCATTGATGAACGTAACATTCAATCTAAAAACACCAGAACTTGAGGAAAAATGTGTAAAGGAAGCACTTGACCAAGAACTCGTTGGTTTAAAAGGTCACAGATCAGTGGGTGGCATGAGAGCCTCGATTTACAATGCGATGCCAATTGAAGGCGTACAGGCTCTTGCTGATTTCTTGAAGGAATTCCAAGAAAAAAATCAATAAATTTCATTTTTATTTCTTTAATTTCTCTTAATTTTTTTATACAAAACTTTTTAAGAATCTATGTGTTAACGACTGTTAATTGTGGGGTTTTTGGATATGAAAAGGAAAATCGTGAGTATAGTAATAATTTCTGTTTTGATGCTGGCGCTGGGAAACGCAACTTTTGCTGCTGCATATTCTGAAGGGATGGTAAATGAAACTGAAGAAAATATAATTTTAGATGGAAATGAAATGGAACCTCTAATGGCTCCAGAATGGTATTATAAACCAGCAAACTACGCTGAACTAGTAGGTTGGTACCAAGATCTAGAATCAAGTTATCAAGATTACATTGAGGTTTTCAAAGCTAATGAACTTTATGACACAGGTACAGTTGCAGGTGGATATGATCTTTATTACGTAAGAATAACTAATGAATCTCTTGGTTTACATAAACCTGAAGTGCTTTTCCTTGGTAGTCCACATGGTGATGAAACAGCAGGAACAATTGGATTGTACTGGTTTACAGACTGGCTTTTCCGTATGGCATTTACAGATGAAACCAATGAGGAATTTTCTAAAGATTATCTTCAATGGATTATTGATAATAGGGAGATTTATATTGAGGTTTCTCACAATCCTTATGGATTTGATCATGGACCACAGCGATATGATGGTCATGGCTGGGATCTAAACAGAGAAGCAGACTATGATGGTCCAGGATCTCCAACAGGTGGCATTTGGGGTAGTGTTCCTGGTAAAACTTTACGTGAATTTATTGATCATCATTTATGTAGGGTAGGTTGCGATTTTCATGCTGGAGTTAGGATGCTTATATATCCTTGGGCCTATACTCATATCAGTGTTTCTGGAACTAGTCCGATATCTGGATATTCCTATGGAGGCGCTCCCCCAGATTTTTGTTATTATGACGTGAGTTCATTAAGAGTTGGAGATTTCATGGGTGATTATGGGGGTAATTTTTACTATGGCAATGTTGGAACCATATACGAACTGATATGGTACGCAGTATATGGTGGTATATGCCCATGGGCTTATAGTGCAGATGTTGAAAAAAATCCAGCGGAGGATCCCTATGTTGAAGACGAA
>SMTZ1_10007681_pt1 | contig 10798 bp, 9 predicted proteins | sample DeeMarSWOR136_30_FD_25667 | JGI IMG/M metagenome (IMG submission 25667) | reverse complement strand
TATCGAAAAGGTTTATCTTAATTTTAATACTGCTTCTCAAAAAGCTCTTGATGAGGTTTCACTTAAAGATTTAAAAGAATATTATGAACAAGGACATTTTTTGGAAGGTAGTATGCAGCCAAAGATTCTTGCTGCAATTAGATTTCTTGAGTCAGGTGGAAAAAAGGTTATAATATCTGATGTGGAAAAAGGATGGGAAGCATTTAAAGGTAAAACTGGTACACACATTACAAAATAATGTAAATAGTTGTTTTTATTAAACTGATTTATATATCAGGTTTTTGGATTATGGAAACAAGCTCAGTAGAAAAACAAATAAAAGAAATAGAAGATGAAATTTTCAATACACAGAAAAATAAAGCTACTGAGCATCATATTGGAAAGCTTAAAGCGAAACTGGCAAAGCTTAGAGATGAAGTTGAAAAAAGAAAAAGCTTGGGTAGTAAAGGCAAAGGGTTTGGTATTAAAAAATCTGGCGATGCTACAGTTGGTCTAATTGGTTTTCCAAATATTGGTAAAAGTACTCTTTTAAATAATATAACTGATGCAAAAAGTAGAATTGGTGATTATGATTTCACAACAGTTGATACAATTCCTGGAATGATGAAATATAATGGAGCAAAAATTCAAATTCTTGATTTACCAGGTCTTATTGCTGGTGCATCTGAAGGTAAAGGTAGAGGTAAAGAAGTTATTTCAGCTGTCAGAAATGTAGATTTAATTCTTTTTATGATTGATGCACAGTTTGAGGATAATATAGAAATTATGAATCAAGAGTTGTATAAGGCAGGTATTAGGTTAAACCAAAAAAAACCAGATATAGTTATTAAAAAAACAGGTAAAGGTGGTATTAATGTTACTTCTACTGTAAAACAAACTCATTTGGATGAGTCTTTGGTAAAAACGATTTCTTCTGAATACTTAATAAATGCCGATATTACCATTCGAAATAACATAACTGAAGATCAGTTAATTGATGTTTTTTCTGCAAATAGAATATATGTACCAGTAATTGTTGTAATTAACAAGATTGATTTAATTTCCGAGAAAGAACTGCAAAGAAAAATAAATAATATAAAGCAGCGAGGATGGAAAACTGTCGCAATTTCTGCATTAAATTGTATTGGAGTTAATAAACTTAAAGAAATGATTTTTTCAGAACTTGATTTTATTCGAGTTTATATGAAACCTGTAGGTAAACAAGCAGATTTTAATGAACCATTGATTTTAAAAAAAGGCTCAACTATTGAACAGGCTTGTAATAAACTTCATAGAGATTTTAAAAGAAAATTTAGATACGCATCTGTATCAGGTCCTTCTGCAAAGCATGATATTCAAAAAGTTGGTTTAGAACATGTACTTGAAGACGAAGATGTATTAACAATAGTAATTTCTCGTTAATCTTTCAATAATTTTTTTGCGTTTTTGATCATATGCTTTTCGTTTAATTCATATTTTTCTAGTAAATCTCGTGGTTCTCCACTTTCACAGAATATATCTTTTATACCCATTCTTAAAAATTTTGTAGAAATATTTTTTTCTGCAAGTATTTCAGCTATTGCAGCTCCTAAGCCACCGATTATAGAGTGTTCTTCTGCAGTAATTATTGCTTTTGTTTCTTTTACACATTTAATTACAAGTTTTTCATCAAGTGGTTTTATTGTATGCATATCTATTACACGTGCTTTTATGTTCTGTTTTAGTAAGGTTTTTCTTGCTTCAAGTGCTGGTTCTACCATTGTTCCGCATGTTATAAAAGTGATATCTGATCCATCCTTTACAGTAATTCCTTTTCCAATTTTAATATCCTTTAAATCATCTCTTTCATATATCTCAGGAGTATCTGCTCTGCCTATTCTTGCATACATTGGTCCTATATTTTCTGCCATCAGATGAACTATTTTACCTGTTTGAGCAGCATCACTTGGTGCAAGTACTGTCATATTTGGTAGAACTCTCATAAGAGCAATATCCTCAATCATTTGGTGACTCACACCATCTTTTCCAACTGATATTCCACCATGTGTTGCAAATATTTTTACATTTGAGTTTGAGTAAGCAATATCCATACGTATTTGATCATATACTCTACCTGTTGCAAAAACTGCAAAAGTGCTAACAAAAGGTATTTTATTGCATGATGCAAGACCTGCTGCTGTTGATATCATGTTCGCCTCTGCAATACCCATTTCAAAAAATCTATATGGATATTTTTTAGCAAACATTATTGTTTTAGTTGATTTAGATAAATCTGCATCTAAAACTACTAAATTTTCATATTTTTTACCTAATTCAATAAGTGCTTCACCATAAGCATTTCTTGGATTTACCATCTTTTTACTAGTCATAGATTAGCCTCAAGCTTCTTCTCTAAAATATTAAGCTCATCAATAGCTAAATTCCGTTCAATTTCGTTTGGTGGTACGCCATGAAAATCAATATTGTTTTCCATAAAAGAAACGCCTTTTCCTTTTATTGTGTTTAAAATAATCATAGTCGGTTGTCTTTCTTTTGCGCATGCTTGCTTTAAAGCATCTAATATTTTTGTTATATCATGACCATCTGTTTCAATAACATTCCAACCAAAAGAACTCCATCTATCTCTAACTGATTCAAGACGTAGTACATCCTCTGTGTTTCCATCAATTTGTAAAAAATTTCTATCAATTAAAGCAATTAAACTATCTAGTTTATAATGTGATGCAACTGCAGCTGCTTCCCAGATTTGTCCCTCGTCTGTTTCTCCATCACCTAACATAACATATACTTTGTAATTTTTTTTATCTAGTTTGCCAGCTAGAGCTACTCCAATTGCAAAGGAAAGTCCATGACCAAGCGAACCAGTTGATGCTTCAACACCAGGTATACATTTACAGTCAGGATGACCTTGTAACATACAATTAATTTCTCTTAGATTTATGAGCTCTTTAACAGAGAAATATCCTGATTCGGCAAGTACAGCATAAAGAGCCGGTGCTGCATGACCTTTACTTAATATAAAACGATCTCGATTCGGATCCTTTGGTTTTTTTGGATCATGATTCATTTGTACAAAAAACAGTGCAACAAGTGCATCGACAGCAGATAAAGATCCACCAGGATGTCCCGATTTTGCTCTATAAAGCATATCAATTATATGTTTTCTAATTTTTACAGCAATTAAATTAAGTTTGTCAATATCCTGGTTACTATAGTCCTTCATTATTTAACTCCCCACAAATAAAAACAAGGGACAATTTTTTTTAGAATAGTTTTTCCTGGTATATACTTTTTGTAAATTTTAAAATCTTCAATTTTTAGATTTAGAATGAGTTCTAGATACATTATAAAGGTCATTATATATATCAGGTCTAATGTCTCTTAAAACTGGGCGGTTTGCTCTTGTGTTTTTAATATTTTTTAAATCAATTTCACATGTTGTAATACTTTCTTTAAAATATGGGGCTTTTACTAATAAATTTGCTAAAGGATCATATACTTGAGCACCACCCCAAAATACTAAATCTTCTTGTGTACCAACTAAATTAACAAAAACCATAAAAACTGTGTTTTCAATAGCTCTTGCAGGAATAAGTGTTTCAAAATATTTTCTAGTAGTTGATGGTGAAGCAGATATACAAATAATAATATTTGCTCCTTGCATTGAATATAGTTTGCATAGTTCTGGAAAGAAAATATCATAACAAATAATTAAACCGATTTTACCAAACTTCGTATCACAAATCTGAAAGTCTTCACCCTCATCATAAAATATTTTTTCTTCAAAAGGACCAAATGTTGTTAAGAACCATTTGTTATAAACATTTATTTTTCCATTTGGATGTATTAAAATAGCAGAGTTATGTATCAAACCTTCAACTTTACTATCTTTAAAAGGCATACCAAAAACTATGTAACATTTATTTTTTTCTGCTAATTTTTTTATTTTTTTTATTGATAAGCCATTGATATCCTCAGCAGCGTTTCTAAATTCATCTTTGAGTGAATAACCTGTTAATGAAAGTTCTCCAAAAACATAAATATCTGCCTTTGTTTTTTTTATATATTTTTCCATTTTCGTTATGTTAGCTTGTTTGTCCAAAACTTTTGGTCTTATTGATACTAATGCTATTTTCATTTTTAAACCAGAAAACAAGTATAGTAAATATTTTTATAATAGTGTTGATTGAAAAATGTGTTAATAATATTTTCAACGTCTTTTTAAAATATTTAAAAAATAGAACCTTATTTCGTCACTTGCCGATCTACCTTTTTCATCATACACTACAACTTTTATATTATGTTTTCTTATAGAATATTTATTTATTCTATATTGATATGGTGCATCTGTATCTTTAAACACTTTTTTACCATTATAATAAAACTCAACATAACTAATGGGTGAATCTCCTTCTGTAACTCTTGTATGTATAAGTACATCGTTAATTACTTTAGTTTTATCATATAAAAATTTTTTAATAGTTCTATCTTCAAAATAAAATCTTCCGCGTTTTGGTGTTACAATTTTTATTCTTGGATAGGTTATTTCAAAATCGGCTAAATACGCCAGTGATCCAACAATAAGTTTTGTAACATTTACCAGATAACTAAAATTTATATGCTCTATTGTGTCATCAGGTGTATGGAAATATTTTCTGTTAAATTCATCCTCCCAAAACGCTATTGCTTCATATCCATAAAGGACAAAATCATGATAATCACTACCTGATCTAGGTCCTCCTGGAATTATTTTCCATCCAGTCTTAATGTTAAAATTGATGTTATAGTTTTGATTAATATTTTTTATTTCATCAATTATCCATTTAGCATCTTCAGTTGAGGATAGTGATACATTTCTGCCTCCTTGAGCAGTTTCTGCATACCCTATCATATCCGCATTTAATTCAACTAGAATATCTTCATTTTTTTCGTATATTTCTTTTACATAATTTTTACTTCCTAGTAATCCTATCTCTTCACCTGAAAAGGTTACAAATTTTATTGTTCTATTAAATTCAAATTTACTAAGAATAAATGCTGCTGTAAGTACAGCCGCTACACCTGAACCATCATCATTTGCTCCAGGTGAAACTTTTACAGTGTCATAATGTGCATTAAAAACTAACATTTCTTTATTTGTTGTGTTGTTATTTTTATGAACTCCTTCAATGTTTTGACTTTTGTATAAATAAAAAGGTATTCTGTTACTTCGTGACCGCCAGTAATGGTATCTTGTTTCTAATCTCATTTCTTGAAATTGATTATATATAAATTCTGCTGCTTGTTCACAACCATACGTTCCTGTTTTTCTTGGACCATTTGATACAAGCTCTTCAAGATATTGTCTTAATAATGACTCATTGACCATTTCAATAGCTTGTATTATTTTTTGATCATCAATTTTTGTATATGTTTGTTTATTCTGTGATATTAAATAATTATTTTCATCTTTTGTGTTATTTGTAGTAGATAGCGCGATAGGATTTATTATTAATATTATTATAAAAAACGCGATAAAATATTTAATTGAACTATTTATCAATAATTTCACCTCTTCAATATAAATATGATTTAAACTAATATTATAAAGTTATCTATATTTAAAATTTAAGAAATAAAATATCTATTATGAAATTGGTAAGTTTTATAAATTATAAATTAAATCTTATAATAATTAAAATTACTTGACTAATTTCATAAAACTTTTTAAAACATACGATAATGCAAAAACTAACTTGAAAAAAAATATTGTATCTAAAACTTTCCACTACAAAAATTTAATAATTGAGCTTCATCCAGAGGTTTATGAACCAGCAGAAGACACTTTTCAACTTCTTGAATCAATTGAAGTAAAATCAGGTGATAATGTTCTTGAAATTGGAACAGGTTGCGCAATAATAGCCCTGAAATGCGCAAATTTAGGAGCTAATGTTGTATGTACAGATATAAATCCATATGCAGTTGCATTAGCAAAACGTAATTACAATAAGAATAAATCATTAATAAAAGGAGTATTTGAAGTTAGAAAAGGAGATCTTTTTTCTACTGTTAAGAATAATGAGAAATTTGATGTTATAATTTTTAATCCTCCTTACCTTCCAACTAAAAAAAATGAACTTGTTGGAGGGTCAGGATGGTTTGATATTGCAACAGATGGTGGTGTTGATGGACTAAGTTTAACTAAAAGGTTTATTAATGGTTTAAGTAAACATTTATCTAATTGTGGTAAAGCATATTTTGTTTTTAGTTCTCTTTCTAATAGAAAAAAAATAGAAATGTATCTATCAAAACAGAGATTAATGAGTAAGATTATATCAAGCTATTGTTTTGATGATGAAACTATATTTGTTTATCGTATTTTTAAATATTAACTCGAATTTAGTACTCCGTTTATCCAACCATTTTGGGTATTTAGTCTAGTTCTCCATTGTCCTATAAATGTTTCGTGGTTTTCATCAAATGTGCATCTACCAAATATTATAAAATCTCTTTCACCAATTGGTGCTTTAATAACAAAATGGTTGTTGAAAAATATTCCTCTAAATCTTCCCTTATGGTTTTCAAATGTAGCAATTCCACCGAAAATTGTGTACCTTGTTCTTATTCTAAATTGTCCATTAAGATAGGCTTTTACTTCCGGATTTCCAGTTACACCCATTTCTGCATAAAAAGCTCCTTGTATATTGTTAATAAATCTGGTTCTAGTTCTTGGGATTTCTACACTTCTTGGGTCTGACCATTCACTGAGTTTTCCATGTGTGTCTTTTGCTATTGCTTTTACTTGATATGTTCCTTGTTTATTCCATGTCTTTGTTGTAGAACCTGTAGCACCACTAGTATACGGTCCTATCCAAGTACTTGTTGTTCCATCGCCCCAATCAAACATATAATAAACATCATCTGTATCAGGGTCAGTTGTTGAAGTACTATAGGTTAATGTTTGTCCAATACCGCCGTTTAAAGGTCCGTAAGGACTACTTGGTTTTGCTGGTGGATTTGATTGTTCACCTGATACAATTATGGTTGGATCACCAAAAGCCTGCCATTCTTCGACAGTTTTATGATCGCCGTCGTTCATAGTGGAGTCAATATATCTATCAAGACAATTTGACCAAATTTCACCATAGGTTTGTGGGCTATCTAGTTTGTATGCTCTAAAAGTATCTAGACCTATTTTACCAATTAATCCTTGTATCACACCAGAACCAATATAACCATAACCAAGTCCTGTAGCACCAAATGCTCCAATAGAGCCACCACCTGAATTATACATAAATGCCCAGTTGAAACAATTTGGATCAACATTAAACTTTGCTGTTGAACATGCTTCAACTGTAACTATTGGTAATTTATTACCGTTTGAAAGAGATAATACATTTGGGCTCCAAAAACCACCTGGAAAAGGTGTTGGTAACCAAGTACCTTCATTCTCATGTGGGTGGGTTGCCCATATATTTGTATTTCCATGTCCTGAGAAATCAATAAATCCACATCCAGCTTCAATTGCACTTTTTAAATTTGAAACACCAGTAGGTATACCACTTGATAATTTACCATTTGATGCCCATTGTTTATTTGGTATAAATCCAGTCATTAAATCAATAACTTTTTGATTAACATATTCTCCTTCATCTACAGAATTTGTATCACCAGGGAATGAATCTCCGCCAGCAACAACAAGATTTAAGAACCAAGGTTGTTGATATGCTTGTTGTGTTTCGTATGTAATATCTTTGTTTACACAAGTTGTTACTTCACCACTATTTCTAGCAGCCCATCTACCAAGATTTACATCAGGCATTAAATCAACATCATCATATTGACCTTGCCAATTGTATTCTCCAAATATATTATTTCCATTTGAATCCCAACTACAAAAATTACTCGTACCGTCATAAATATCTGCATAATAAAGATCACTGACAAAAAGTTCATCACCATATTGTGGGTCATCCTCAATAAAAACATGTGTTAATCTTATTGGGAATTTTGAAGCACTACCTACTAATAAAACATTAGTTGTTGCCCAATTTTCAGCTGCGTTTTTAATAAAGTATTTAATTTTTTCTTGGTCATCACGACCTGTAGCAGGGAAATAAGTACCACTATTTACTTCAGTTAATGTAACTAATTTTGTTGTTAGTCCTCTACCTATTTTATGATTTACTAATGGTGTTAACTGGCTGCTGAATTCTGAGGGAGTGAGAATTACAAATGTAAAATCTGCATTATTGTTTAGAGGTGCAATTGGTGGCTCATAAACAATATTTATATCAAATTCACTTACCCATTGTATCGTGTTTTCACCTGGATTATATTTAACAGGATAGGCTTCTGTTTTAACAATTATTTTTCTTTCTTGTTCGTCAATTCCACTAAATACTTTATAAGTAAACCAATTTTCTGGGTATGGCTCATCTTCGTAATTCATTATATCTGAATTTATCTCGACTTTCTGACCAACTTGAGTCATTTTAGGTGTTGGCAAAATCTTTTTTGTTAGTTTTATTTCTTGAATGTTTTTTGGTGTTATTGTAACACTTTTTATTTTTGTTCCAAAAGGATATTTAAATGATTGTTGGTAACTTGGAAGCATTGGTTTTCCTTGAGTCATCAAATAAGAGTTTGCCTCGTTAACCTCAAGTGTAATATATTTATCTTCATTTTTTACAATTGGTTGGTTAAAAGAAATAGATATATGTTCAAAATTATAATTTTCATTTTGAGCAGCAACAGCCCCTAGTCCACTTAGGACTAAAATTATCACAATTAAGAATGGTAGAGTTTTTTTCAACTTAATAACCCCCTATTAACTATTGTTAATTAATATAATGCTGTTATTTTATTTAAAGTTTCCTAATTTGCCTATTGCAAAATCTTAGAAATATATGATTTAAAAGAATCAAAATTCAAAGTTTTCATTATATATATTTTCTAAGATAAATTTTCTTGTATTAAGGATATCTGAGTCCAAGTAAATTGAGCCAATAATTGCTTCTAAAGCATTTGCAAGGTTTGTAGGATTTTTATCACCATTTTGCTTTAATTCACCTTTACCAAGTAAAAGGTATTTGCCTAAATCTAGATCTTTTGCTTTTTTTGCTAAAAAATCATTATTTACTAAAATAGCTCGTCTTCTAGTTAGTTCTCCTTCTGTAAAATATTTATTACTTTTATATAGTTGTTCAGCCACAACAAAACTTAGTATACTATCACCTAATAGTTCTAATCTCTCATTGTACTCAACAGGAATTTTTGCCTCAAAAGCATAGGTTTTATGTGTTAACGCATGCATTAGTAATTCCTTATCATTAAAAAAATATTGTATTTTTTCCTGTAACTCTTTAAAATTTTTATCTTCCATTGAAGCCCCCTAATACATTATTCTATTTTTTTATTTTGTCATTATTTTAATTTCACACCAGTAAATTTAGTAAAATATATTAGAAGTATATTTAAATACATGTGAAATGTATAATAAAAAAATATTATACAATAAAATTTAAAAAAGTAGCTTTAAATATTTTTATGTTATTTTTTTTATAAAAATTTTTTGATTTCCTTATAAACCTCTTTGTCGTCTAAAGCATTTAATAATTGTTGATTATCCTTAAAAGGTCTTTTTAAAATAATTCTATTTGCTCTTTTTTTACCTATACCTGGTAATGCTTCTATTGTTTGTCTTGATGCTATATTTATATCCAAAGGATATACTATAGCTGTTATTGATCTAAAACCATAATCAATTACCTTTACATTAAAAAAATTATTCAAAGGATAAATTCCAGGAAGGCCAACTAAAATTGGGTAACTACCCATTTGTCTACCAAATGTTAGTTTACCTTCATATTTTTCTGTATAAACATCTTTTAACAAAGTATTTTTTGGAATAATATATTTTAACATTGGTTGATCTATTTCTGTTTGGATTTTTCTTTTAAAAATTTTAAAAAATTTTTTGTTTTTATTCATAATTTTCGTTCCAATTTTATACATTGAAGTATTTGCTATTGGTATTACTTGTCGGAGGTTAATTCTCCTTAAAAGTAGCTTGTTTTCTAGGATTTTTTTTAAAAATTCGTAATTTAGTTTATAGGTTTTTTTTGTTTCACCTTTTAATCCAAATACAAAATTTAGACCTGGTAAAAACTCCGGCATACCATTGTAACCTGTCTTTGAACCAACCTCATTTAATAATTTTATAGCCTTTAATGTTTCTTCACTTGATGCTTTTAGATTATTTTGTTTTATTACAATTAGATCAACACTTTCAACACCAAATGCAGCAACATCACCAGGTGTATGATATTTAATTATTGTTTTTGCAATAGATTTAGATTCAACAGGATAACGAGCTAGTACCCCAGGATTAGCATTATCTATATGAAGTGTTTTTAATTCTATCGCAACCTTTCTAATACCTTTAAAGAGTTTTTTTAAAGCATCCGGATTTGGCCTTGGAAATTCTTCTTTACCTGAGTCTTTTGCCATATACGAAAAAATACATGGTTGGTTTCCAATTCTAAAATGTCTAACACCATTTTCATATAAAGTTTTTATTTCATCAACAATATCCTTAATTGGTCTAAAATCTGGTAAACCTTTTGTAGGTTCGCTACAAAAAGAGCAACCTCCAACAATGGTTCTTGTACATCCTCTATATGTTTCTATTTCTGTTATTAAATGATTTGGATAATCAGGATGTTTATTAACAATTTTTGCACCTTTGATTGCATAATCTCTAATAGATGATGCATTTTTTCTACATTCAGTACTATCAATATTATTAATATTTAGTTTATTTTCTAAAAGCCGGGGT
>SMTZ1_10011225_pt1 | contig 10800 bp, 10 predicted proteins | sample DeeMarSWOR136_30_FD_25667 | JGI IMG/M metagenome (IMG submission 25667) | reverse complement strand
TATCTCCACGAAAGCCTGATGGTTCAAATCTCCTGAGAAATCCAGGGTGAAATCACCCACTCCCCCATCGAAACTCATCCTCTCGAAGTTGGCATTTCCCAGACCTTCCATCTCTATTTTACTGGCTCCTACGTCAATATTGAAAAGAGAGATTTTCTCAGGATTGGGTTTTCTGAATTGAATCAGACCTTTGGCTGCTCCAATATCCAGGTCCAGGCCCATTATTCTAAGACCGGTAAAATCTAACTCCGATTCTGCCGCACCCACGTCGATTTCAAAGTCAATGGGAATTTCGTCTGTGAAACTCAAATCCCACCAGTTCTTCTCCTTAACATCACCCAGATTAACTCCTTTTTCTTCCTCGAGTTCGGTCCCCAAGAATAGCTCACCTTCTCCCTTTGATTTCTCATAGTCAAAAAAGAAATCCGCATAGGCCGGATCATAGGAGACCTCAGCTTCCACGATCTTCTTGGAGTCAGATCTGTTTAGATTCAGCTCTCCTGCTCCGAACTCAATTCTCACCCTTAGGGATTTCTCGTCTTTTAAGTCAACCTCTCTGTAAACCTCTTTTCTTTTGCCTGCCCAGACCACAAAAGAAAAAAGAATGATCAATAAGATGATTACAAAGATTTGAAAAATTCTTTTAATCATAAAGACTCCCAATTTTGGTTAAAAAATGTTCAAGCTGAAGTGGATTTGTTATCGATTTTTTGTTCAGCTACTAAATTTGCCTCCCTGGGTCGGGTGCCAAAGCGGGTCAGAATGACTGCCCCGAAGCCAATGGTCAAAATCAGATAGATCAGCGCCCAATAGATGATCACAAGAATTAAGCCCACAACGGATCCCGGATCTCCGGCTATTCCGATAATCCGGGCAAAAAGAGGTATGAGTTCAACCACGATTATCCCCAGAAGCAAAGTCATAAGTGCAGTTTTGGGTTTGATGTTGGTGTTCTCTTTGAACTTCTCTCCTATATACAAAGAGGCTGCAGCATAACCCAGAAGGATGGCTAAAAGGATCAAAAGAGGTTGCACCAGAATGGCGATGGGAATTCCTATGATGGTGATGAGCAGAAGAACAAATACGGGAAGGATCAAAATCTCACCCAGAAAGCCCACCAAACCCGATTTCAACATCTCCTTTTCCAATTTTGTCTTTACCTTTGTCACGTGCTTAGGCGCAACCGAGAAAACCACTAACCCGATGAAGAGTAGGAATATTACCTTGACCAAATAAGCTAAAAAAGGAAAGCCGAAATAAAAAGGGCGACCAAATGGAAACCGGAATGCATGGCGGGGTAAAAACCCTATCCCCACAACCTCTCCCCCAATTATGCCCCCGGCTTCTCTTTTCACGTCACCCCCAACACTGGTGGCGTCCTTTTCGATTTCGCCGGTGGAGGTAACAATAACATCACCCCCCACTGCGACGACACTTCCGTCCACTTTTCCCCTGACTGTAACGTCCCCCCCCAAAGCGGTAATATCGCCTTTGACCAGCTCATCCTCCTCCACCACTATATCAGTACCTGCCTTGACTATATCGTTTTTGATAATTACGGGAAAAACTGAGAGCTTTTTCCTGAAGGTTATCCGCTCCTCCTCACCTGGCGAAATTGTTATTGTGGTCTTAATGTCCGGAATTTCACCTTTTTTGTATCTATATTCCTCTCCATCTTCTGTTCGGATATATATTCCCTCATCCCCTATCCTTATCTCTATTGCCCTGGTGGAGCCTTCTTCAAATAGATACTCCTTTTCCGCAGGTATTGGCTCCTCTTTATCTGCAAATGTGTTTATGGCGCTCAGGGCTATCAGAAAAAAGACCAGGGCAAGAATCTTTAGATTGAATTTTCTTAGCATTGATACTCCTTAATATCCTCTTACTTTTATGTCTCCGCTTACGGAGCGTCTGAATCTTCGGGAAGGTACAAGAATATCTCTCCGCTTGTGGTCTCAATATCAAACTCACCAGCGGTTGAGATATCAGCCTTAACCTCCACATCTCCGCTGATCGTGTTCAAATCTAATCCACCCTGAACCAGATCCATATCCATATCCCCTGATGTGGTGGAAGCCTCGATGTTACCATGAATCCTCTGAAGGGTCAGATCCCCACTTGTGCAATCAATCCGAATGTCCCCGCGTATCTGCTCCAATTCCATGTCAGAGCTTGTCCCCTCCAGATGCAGATCTCCCTGGATGTCTTGCAGGTAGATATCCCCGCTCACAGCGGAAAGATCAATTACACCCTTTATCGACTCACCCCGGACATCCCCTGATACCGTATTGATCCTCACCTTCTCCTCAATATCTTCTATCTCAATATCTGCTGAGGTGGTTTTGATGTTAAGCTTAGTCTCGGGAGGTACCCAGATCTCATAATTCACCCAAGCCGAAAAACTCTTACCAAAACCGGAGCGAGGATACTCTGTCTGGATATTGACCTCCCCCCCATCTCTTTCGGTCTTGATCTCTATTCTCTGGGCCATTTTTTCAGCATTCTTAAAGTTGCGAGCCCTAACTACCTTCAATGCATCTACTTTGATTTTATCTTCGGAATGCGATTTTATAATTACCTTTCCACAAAGATTGGAAAGAAAAAGAACCGGGTGCTCATCCACAGGGATTTCCTTGTGAAACTCAAAGGTGAACTTTTCAGCACCATTTGCAGTGGAGAAAAGAAAAAAAATCAAAAGAAAACCAAAGGTCAATTTCAACACAAATCCTCTCATTTTTTCATCCTAATGTTTTGAGTTTCTTCTTTAAAAGGACCCTGGCTCTGAATATCCTGGCTTTAACCGTCCCCACTGGAATCTTCAGAATGGATGAGATCTCCTCATAGGATTTCTCATCTTTATGTCTCAGGATTATCACCTCTTTGTATCTTTTAGGCAAAGCATCTATAGCATTATCAACCGAGAATCTTTTTTGTTTTGCGACCAGATCTATCTCCGGATTGTAGGTCCAATCAGCCAGCTCCAGACTGATGGTTCCGTGCCTGGTGGGAATCTCCTCATCCAAAGATAAGGCTGCAATCTTCCTCTTCCTGAGATAATCGATGGATGAGTTGGCTGCTATGCGGTAAAGCCAGGTGGTGAACTTATACTGGGACCTGTAGCTGGACAGGGAGCTGAATGCCTTCATGAAGGTCTCCTGAACCAGATCCTCTGCCTCCTGCGGGTTATGAACTATTCTCAATATCACGTGGTAGATTGACTCCCGGTATTTTTTCAACAAAAGCTTGAAAGCATTCTGGTTTCCAGCTAAAGCTTCTTTAATCAGGACCGAGTCGTCCTTTTTCAATTTTCTTCTCTCGTTTTTGGTTACGAAAAAACGATTTCCAAGTTTCACAAAAGATAAAGGATGAGGTCAAGAAATACAAACGAAAAAATAAAACCTTTTGTGGGCAGAACTCAACTAAATATTGTCCATTTCCCATAGTTGAAAAAACCTCGACTTCCCATATGAAATTTCAGCAAAGATAACCTCAACTGAAATAAGAGAATAACGATCAGCATACCTCCGGTACCTCAAGGCACAGAAATTGCTTTTGATGCTTTTGAGAAAGAAACCGGAACTTTTTAAAAATGGAATGTAAAGTATGAGAAAAAAAAGGCGAATAATAACTAATGACAGCAAATCTCTGGAGAAGACCTATTGGCATATATATAGTCTTCAAAATCTTAATTCGGAGAAGTTCATAAAGGTAGTGAATAAGATCCTGAAACGTGAATATATTTTAATAAAATAAAGAAAAACCTGGGGAAGAATAAAGCGCAGGAAGATCAAGCAGAGATTCCTGATTTAGGTTCAAAACAAACGTTTTTTGAATTTCAAACCATAAGATGTCCTCTCAAAAGAGTTGAGTATTCAAAAAGAATAAAAAATACTTGACAAATTCTGATTAAGCTTTTATTCTAACCCCCAAATATAGTAGAATTTGATTCAGATATACAAAATTTTGAGGCTGACCATATGAAGAAAAAAAATCTTTCACTACTTATTATTCCACACCGGGGAGAGATATGGGAAAAAAAGATCTCCTATCCCAAGCTCTATCTCATATCTCTGGCCTTAGTTTTGTTCTTGGGGGTGGGAGCTTTTTCAACCCTCAACTATTTCAAGCATCAATTGAACCATTACAATCTGGCCCAACTGGAAGGGGAGAAAGAATACTTGGAGAAAAGGCTTTCAGAGATGAAGCCTTTCATCTCAGAGCTTAAAGAGGAGATGAATCAGCTGATGGAAAAGGAGAAGAACATCCGGCTGGTTTTCGGATTGCCTGAGGTGGATGAGGCCATTCGTGAGGTAGGTGTTGGTGGACCCGATCCCTTTGCATATGAAGGTAGTTCAAATATGGAGCTGAGCGAATCCCTGGCTGATGTAGATAAGTTATTGCGACAGACTAAGTTTGAGCGCGAGAACTTGACCCAGATTCACGATCAGCTTCTGGGAAAAAAGGATCTCTTAGAACACACCCCCTCTATCGCTCCCTCTGTAGGTTATCTTTCACGTGGTTTTGGAGTGAAGATAGATCCTTTCACCGGCCTGAGACAACCCCACTGGGGTATTGATCTGGCTGCCGACATTGGAACTCCAGTCTATGCCACAGCCAAGGGAAGAGTCTTTTTCACAGGCTGGCATTATGGCATGGGGAACCTGGTAATTATAGATCACGGGTATGGCTATCGAACTCACTACGGGCACTTAAATAAGATCAAGGTGAAAAAAGGACAGACCGTAGAAAGAGGAGATTTGATCGGCGGAGTGGGGAATACCGGCTATTCCACAGGGCCACACCTGCATTACGAAGTCCACTATCGGAACGAACCTGTAAATCCCAAAGATTATATCCTCTCTGAGAAATATATATTTGACTAAAGGAATTTTGAAAAGTTCAAAAAGCAAACCTCGATCAAGGTCGAGGTTTTTATTTTCCGAATGAGGCCAGCCAAAATTTTGATCTCCGCCTGTTTGGTAGGAATAAAATGTCGATTCGATGGTAAAGATAGAAAAGACGTAAAAATGGAAAAACTGATGGAGAAAGGAAAGGGAGTTGCAGTCTGCCCTGAGACCTTAGGCGGCTTGGTCCTTCCTCGCCCAAAAGCTGAGATAAGCCGGGGAAAAGGAGAGGATGTTCTTTTGGGAAAGAGCAGGGTAATCAACCAAAAGGGAAATGATATCTCCCTCCGGATGGTTAACGGTGCAATAAGGACATTAAAGATTGCACAGAGATTGAAAATCAAGAAGGCATTTATGAAGGAAAAAAGCCCCTCCTGCGGAGTTGAGAAAATATACAGAAAGGGCAAAGTAACTCAAGGAGATGGCGTCACCACGGCTCTTTTGAAAAAGCAGGGGATTAAGGTGATTCCAAGATAAAATGCATAATCATATTCTTACACATAAAGTACTTTCGGCAAAATTGCGTTTTGCAATCATTTTAACCTTTTTGATCCTGGTATTGGAGTTTGTAGGAGGGATTCTTACCAATAGTCTGGCACTCCTTTCTGATGCAGGACATATCTTCGGAGATATTTTTGCTCTGGGTTTGAGCTGGGTGGCTCTTTTGATTTCAGCTTTACCCCCCAATCATAGAAAAACATATGGTTATCATCGAGCAGAGATCTTAGCCGCGCTTGTAAATGGCGTGGTACTTTTCCTTATCTGTGGCTTTATCTTCTATGAAGCGGTAAAAAGGATAAGTTCACCGGAGGAGGTCTTGTCTTTACAGATGCTTTTGATCGCTGGGGTGGGTCTGATTATAAACCTTATTGTTGCGGTGAGATTGAAAGAGGCAAGTAAGCAGAATCTAAATGTGAAAAGTGCCTTCCTGCATGTTTTGGGTGATATGTGGGCTTCTGTGGGCGTCATTCTGGGCGGAATTATAATGACCTTCACCGGATTTTACATAGTGGATCCAATCATCAGCTTTTTTGTGGGGGGTATAATTTTCAATGGAGCCTACCGGGTGAGCAAAGAGGCATTAAATATCCTTTTGGAAGGAGTCCCGGAGAATGTGGATCCGGATGAGATCCTTTCAGTTTTAAGAAAAATGGAAGGGGTGATAGATGTTCATGATCTGCACATCTGGACCATCTCCTCGGCTAATCTGGCCTTGTCTTCTCACCTGGTGGTGGGGGAGCAGAGCACCCACGCCACCGGGAAAATATTATCGCAGATTAATGATAGACTATCAAAAAAATACAGAATAACTCATTTGACCATTCAGTTCGAATGCCAGTGTTGTGCTGGTGAGCAACCGGAATGCATCGTGACTGAAGGTTTGTAACAAACGCACTATAATTAAAAACGTAAAAATTTTGAGAAAAGCTTATGATATTTAAGCTCCCGGATGAACCGGGCTCCTCTTTGACAAAAAAAGATGCATCTCTGGAGGAGAGTTTACTTGATACCATTAAGAAAGCAAAGGCAGGTGATGAATTAGCCTTTCAGAAGCTGGTAGACAAGTATAAAGCTCAGGTGGCCAGCATAGCCTATAAGATGGTGGGCAACTATGAAGATGCTAAAGATATTTCCCAGATAGTATTCGTGAAAACATATCAAAATCTTTATAGATTTGACACCACCAAGAAGCTTTCCACCTGGCTCTACCGAATAACCATTAATGCCAGCATCGATTTCATTCGCAAACACAAAAAACACCGACACGAGGCTTTAGAACAGATAGGAACTGAAATTAAAGAAAAAAAGGCTGATGTCGAGAAAACATACAGAAGGAATCTGATTAGATGGGCTATAAGAAATGCTATGGACGTTCTCAATCCCAAGCAGAAGGCAGTCTTCGTATTGAGGGATCTTCAGGGATTGGATATCAAGGAGGTGGCGCAGATCACCGGAATGCCTCAGGCCACTGTTCGCTGGTATCTGCACAGAGCTCGCTCAAAGTTAAGGGACGAACTAACCAAACATTACTCGGAGGTGATTGAAGGGACTGATTTAAAGTATGGATTGTAAAAAAGCCGAGAAACTTATAATAAGTTTCACAGATCTGACAGCTTCTCAGAAGGCTGTTTTGAAAGAGCATTTGGAGGTATGCCCTTTATGCGCCAAGGAATTCGATTTCTGCCAGAATTCCCTTAAGCTGATGAAAAAGGTCTTCTCCTTTGACGTTCCGCAGGACTACTGGCAAGAGTATCAAAAATCACTATTACCTCGAATCTCAAGGGTCTCACGCCAGAAAAAGTTCCTCAAGGACAAACTTGAATCCCTGATCCAGTTTTTGACAACACCTCTTTTGGGTCCGGTTCCTACCTTTGTTTTTTCCATTATTATCTTGGGCTTTTTGTTTTTGGGCCTCTATCCTGCATTTACTCAAAACAAATCCTCAAGCAATTTCGAAAACAACCTGATCATCTACGAGGGTGAACTTCTCTCCAGTATGGACAATGGTAAATTGACCATCTACAGCATGGGGAAAAGGTAATGCATGCCCGCCTTTACAGGCTTCTGGTTTTAAGCTGGATTTTGTTAGCTCTTTTCCTTTGGGGGTGCTCATCTCAAAAGGATCATCTCAAAACTTTAGAGCAGGGGATAGCTCAAGTTCTGGGTGAAGCAGGTCCCTCTGTGGTATCCATCTCAGTAAGAAATGAAGACCTGAATTTGAACCGCCTTGGTTCAGGGGTAATCATAGAGGAAAGTTACATTCTCACTGTTGAGAACTTACTCCAGAATGCAGATGAGATAACAATCAAGTTGCAGGATGGAACGCAAATTATGGATTCCAATATATACATCCACGGCTGCGATTTCGAGACAAATTTAAGTTTGCTTCAGATAGAAACAGAGAATCTAAAGCCGACCAGAATGGCTCGGGAGATCAAGAATGGTAGCCTGGGGATAGTTCTGGGAAATACCGAGTACTCCAAGGGTTTACAGGTGAATCTGGGGACCATCGGGAACTCCTGGATCGGAGGTATGGATGGATATGACGATAATCTACTGGTTTTCACCGCTCCCTGCACCCCCTATCATCCGGGAACGCCGGTTTTCAATTCCAAAGCTGAACTGGTCGGTTTAATCGAGGGCAAGATTGAAGGGGAGGAGAATGTGGTCTTGCTTGTCCCTGCAACAACCATGTCTCAGGCGAGCCAGATTTTGAAAAAGGATGGGGAAATCAAAAGGGGCTGGATCGGAATCGTCTCCGCCGGGATGTGCAAAAGGAAAAAGGCTGTAGTTGAAGAGGTCATCCAGGGAAGCCCGGCTCAAAAAGCCGGATTGAAAAAAGGTGATATGGTGTTGGCTTGTGATGGAATCGAACTGGAAAACGGCGTTGAGCTCAAGAGAATGATCTCCAAATTTCAAAAAGGAACCTCAATAAGATTGAAAGTACTAAGGCAGGGAAAGGAAAAGGAATTAGACCTTACCGTTGAATGGGCGAAGAATCTCCCCAGGAAAAGAAGATGCCCGGATAGATCAATTTAGGAACATCTAACCTCTCCTTTTGTATAAATTCAAATAAAAGATCAGTGGATATGTAACTTGGGTTCCGATAAAGTATATAAACAATCTTAAACTAACCGGATTGGGCAGATTTAAAATGGAAACCAGTCAAAACCATAAAAGAAAATACCTTATAAGAACTCTCCTTCCTATCTTTATCGGGATTTTGGCGGGAGTTGTTCTGAGCTCCTTCTGGAAAGGAAAAGAACTTACCACCACCCAGGAGATTGAAAATCCAGCCTATACCATTCCCCAGGTAACACAAAGGGAAACAGATGAAATCACCTCAACCCGCAGAAACGCCATAGTTCAGGCAGCTGAAAAGGTGGGACCAGCTGTGGTTTCCATCAGTGTGTTTCAAACCAGAGTAATCAGGGAGTCCCCCCTTCCCTCCCCTTTTGGTGAGAATCTCTTTGAGGAGTTCTGGGGAAGGTTCTTTCATCCCAGAGAGTATAAGCAGAAAATATACAGTCTGGGTTCCGGGGTTCTGATCTCAGAGGATGGCTATGTCCTCACCAACGAGCACGTGATAAGAGGCGCTGAGGAGCTTAAACTGACCCTGAGCAACGGAGATGAATACTCAGGCAAAATTGTGGGGCAGGATGAGACCTCAGATCTGGCAGTGATCAAGATCGATACTAAAGATCTTCCGTTCGCAAAGTTAGGGAACTCAGATGACCTTATTATCGGCGAGTGGGCCATTGCTTTAGGTAATCCGTTTGGCTACCTTCTGGACGATCCCAACCCAACTGTTACAGTGGGAGTAATATCTGCAGTTAACCGGGACATAAAAAGGGAGGGGGACGAAAAAAGGGTATACCGAGGTATGATCCAGACCGATGCAGCCATAAATATGGGAAACAGCGGCGGACCACTGGTCAACGCCAGAGGTGAGGTGATCGCGATAAACACCTTCATCTTCACCACTTCCCGAGGTTCAGAAGGGATAGGCTTTGCTATTCCCGTGAATCGAGCCAAGGGAATCATAGCTGATCTAATAGAATACGGAGAAGTGACCAGAGCCTGGATCGGGGTAAAAGTGCAAAGCCTTACACCTCTTTTAGCCTCAAGCCTTAACCTGGAGAATGTCCAGGGGGTAATAATATCTGAAGTCTACCAGGACAGCCCGGCCCATAAAGCCAATTTTAAGAGGGGCGATGTGATTCTAAAGGTGCAGAACAAAAAAATCAGGGACGTCTCTGATTGGGAGGATCTCACCATCTTTTCCCGGGTGGGCCAGCCTTTGAACATAGCCTTTATCCGCAAGGGAACAGAGAGTCAATTAAGCCTGATCCCGGAGCAACTGCCACTTAAAGTAGCCGAACGCTTTGACGGGTTTCTGGGTATGACCATAACCTCCATCACTCCCCAGATAGCGGGACAGTTAGGCGTTACTGACCGCGAGGGAGTAGTGATCTGCTCTGTGGAGAAGGGGACTAAAGCTTACAGATCAGGACTAAAACAGGGGGATATCGTCCGCCAGATCGACGATATCCATATAAAGAATATCAAGGAATATCAAAAGGTCTTTTCCGGATTAAGAAGAAATGAGAAGATATTAATGGTGGTGGAAAGAGATCAAAATTATTATCTCCTCTCCCTGACATATTAGTCTTCCCAAATAAATTTTGGTTGTTGCTCCATTTATGGAGCTGGTTTTGAGCAACCTTCGGAGTGCCAGAACCTGACTTAAGTCAGGTTCTGGATTCTCTCATTCGGCATCATTGGTTATCCCAACCTGTGTTACCAAAGAAAAGGGCGGGAAAATGTAGCGGACGTCTTCAGACCTCCATTGATTAACACAATAAAAAAAGAATGGAAAACTCCCCGCCTATGGCGGGATCCGCTAAAGGCGGAAAAGTTTTCCACTACACAAAAAACTCTGGTAGACCCATGTTGCCCACAACGTGGGTCAAAATATCGCCCCACCTTGGGGGCAAGGTGGGGCTACCGGATGAAAATGTAGGGGCGGACCTCCGTGTCCGCCCGAAATATGAAATTTATAAAAACAAAAAGCCCTCAAAAATCGAGGGCTTTTCGCGCATTCAAAACGATCACCAAAATCACAGGTTGACAGGTGGATCGCCGTCCTTGAAAAGATAATTCACCAGATAAACCGCATCCGAGATATTGGCCTCGTTATCCCCATTTGCATCCCCTGTCTCCAATGGAATCGGGTCAGGACCGTCTTTGAAACAGTAGTTTACCAGATAGACCACGTCAGCGATTGTTATCTCTCCATTCGCATTAGCGTCCCCATGCACAAAGGCAGCAGTGTGAACATACCCTTGCCAGGCATAAAAAGTCGAATCCTCGGAAAGACCCACCGCCAGCTGTC
>SMTZ1_10010498_pt1 | contig 10800 bp, 10 predicted proteins | sample DeeMarSWOR136_30_FD_25667 | JGI IMG/M metagenome (IMG submission 25667) | reverse complement strand
CTAATTTTTCCGATTGAATGAGATGTTCCTGCATTTCTCTCAATTCCTTGGTGCGTTCCTCGACTTTTTTTTCCAGAGTTTTTCCCCATTCGATAAGTTTCTGGTTGGCCGTTTTCAAGTCAGCTGTCATTTGGTTGAAAGAATCAGCCAGATAGCCGATCTCGTCTTTGGAATTCACTTCAACCTTATGAGACAGGTCTCCTTTGGCTATTTCCTGAGTGGCGATCACCATTTTCTGAAGGGGATTGATGATCCGGGATGTCGCAAAATAGAGGATGACCAGCAGGAAGATAACAAAAAGAAATGCCATGAGAGTAAAAGTCAGCATAACCCTGCTGGTCGTGTCGATGTACGGTCTCTCGAGCATTCCCACATAAAGGATTCCGATGATTTCATTATTTATGTTTTTAATGGGTTCATAGGCGGTTATGTACCAGTGGTTAACCACGAATGCCCTGTCGATCCATGGTTGTCCTTCGACGAGCACGGCCTGGTTGACCTCTTTTGAAACGCGGGTTCCGATCGCTCTTTCCCCTTTTTCGTTCGGCACGTTTGTCGAAATTCTGAGGTCGTGTTGAAAGATGGTCGCTGTTCCTTTGTCGCGGCCTTTGTATTTTTCCCCCTTATAGACAATTTCTTTGACCCGGTCCACGATGGAATAATTGCGGTTGAGAAGTATTCCGCCGTACATGATTCCGAGGATTGTTCCGTTTTCGTCTCTGACTGTGGCGGCTGCTTTCAGCATCATGCCGCTGGTTTCTTTGTTCTCAGGCCGCGGGGCGGCTTTGGGAGTATCGATGAATTCCATGTACGCTTGGTCCGCCAGGTCTTTTCCCTCTTTAAGGAGTTCTTCGCGGGGAACGATCTGAGGATAGGCAATCTCTCCATTTTTTAAGGCTTCTCTCACGATCTCGTTCTGTGATTGGTCATCTCCAATAACCTGGGGATTTCTGGTGCGGATAGCCACTATTCCGTTCTTATCCGTCAGGTTCAATATATCCAATCCGTTCTCTTCTCTCACCCGGTTAAGATTTCTCAAGATAGAGTCTTTGTCATTGTTTTTTATCGCTTCGTGAAGGCCTTCTCGGTCAGCAGTCAGGCTGACAACTTCTTTTATATCGCTGAGCTTTTCGTTGAAGACCATCCAGGCCGCTGACAGGTCATGTTTGACCTTGACTTGAGCTTCGCGGATGATGGTATCCTTGACCAGTCTTGAACCAAAACTCAGGGAGAGCAAGCCGCCGATGATGATGACGATGAGAAAGCTGAGGATGAGTTTTGTCCTCAAAGATAGAGCCGGAAATTTCATGATATCTGATGAGAGAGAACTTAATTAAAATCAATTATACCACTAACACGAAGAGGAGTCTAACTGAAATGAATGAGATGGCAGGCCAAGAGTTGATCGTGGTTGCCACCATCCGGAGCGGATTGCTGACCACGCGACCAACATCAGCGAAGATGTGATATATTACGTCAAAGGAAAGACCATAAAACATCACTATGAAACAAACACTCGTTCTGAAAAAAAATAAATGAACCAGTGAACCAGGGGTGAACCAGGGGTCGCATCTCAACATTCGACATTTCCAATAATAAATAGGGGTCGCGTCTTAACATTTAACATTTCTTTTCTCTCCAATTTCCTTCATCCTTATTTTCATCATAGGATCTGTTCATCCTCCTTTTTGACCTTTCTTAAATCTGTTCACCTTCTTTTTTGGCGTGTGACTTCGTCGGAAGCGTCCTTTTTCCAGGCCGTCACCGTTCCCTTTTGACACAGGAGGAGGATGAGGGAATGGCGTTAAAAATCTGAAGGGAGCGATGCCATTCCCGTGTATTTCAGTCATTCATTTAGCTGCACACAATGGAAGAGTACCAAAAATATTAACCTCCACGGAAGATGCGTACTCGTTCCTTCCGTGTTTGTTTATCCGTAAGCGTTAATGTATAATGCCTCAGAATAGGACCCACTGGATTTAGGTATTATTCGAGACAGATTCCGTTGAAAGAACTGATCGCCATTGTCGATGACGAACCGGATATCCTGGAGTTAGTCTCTCTCCATCTGCGAAGAGCCGGCTTCAGGACAAACGGTTTCCTGAAAGTGGAGAAATTTTTAAATTTCATTGAGATTGAACATCCTGACCTTATCATTCTTGATCTGATGCTACCCGATGCCGACGGACTGGAGATATGTAAAGACCTCAAAAAGAAGGCAGAATACGCGTCTATCCCGGTCATCATGCTCACGGCCAAGGGGGAAGAAACGGACAAAATCTTAGGTTTAGAGCTGGGAGCAGATGATTATGTCACGAAACCTTTCTCGCCCAAGGAACTTGTGGCAAGGGTCAAAGCGGTTCTCAGAAGGCAGCAGAAAAAAGAAGAACTCCTCAGGATTGAGATCGGGGATTCTTTGACAGTTCTCCCCGAAAAGCATGAGGTTTATGTTGAGAGGAATAAGGTCGAACTGACGTCGACGGAGTTCAGGATACTGCAACTTCTCAGTTCCAAAAAAGGATGGGTATTCACTCGGGACCAGATCCTGGATTACCTCTGGGGGCAGGAAAAGGCGGTTGTGGACCGGACGATTGATGTTCATATCAAACATTTGAGGGAAAAATTGGGAAAAGCTTCGCGTCTAATCAAGAACATCAGGGGAGTCGGGTATAAGCTGGAAGAATGAAACGCTCGATATTCTTAAAGGTATTCGGTGGATATCTTCTCATCATCCTAGTCTTAACGGTTCTAATTTTTATTTTGTCTAATGGCGCAATAAGAAAGTTTCATTTGGATACTCTTTCTCGAAGTCTTGAAAACCTCGGAAGCGGCTTCAGATTTAAAGTCCTCTCCTATTTTGAAGGATTTCGTTTTGAGGAAATGGACTCTTTTGTCAAAGAATTCGGGAAAGAAATCAATACAAGAATCACGGTGGTGGACAAAGAAGGAGTCGTTCTGGCAGACTCCGACGAAAACCCAAAAACAATGGTCAACCACAAATTCAGGCCTGAGATTTCCAGAGCACTCGCGGGAGAGGTTGGCCGTTCGCTGCGGTTTAGCGGTACCGTCAAAGAAGATATGCTCTATGTTGGCCTGCCTTTAGAGAGAGAGGGGCAAATTGCCGGTGTTTTAAGAGTCAGCCTTTATCTGAAAGATATCAACATATTATTAACCCGTTTAAGGGCTAACATCTTAAGCATTGTCCTGCTAGTCACTCTTCTGGCTTTAGCTGGCGCATTCATTTTTACATATAATCTCTCCAGACCGATAAAAGAGCTGACACTGGCTTCGCGCCGATTAGCGGCGGGAGATTTTGACACAAAGGTTTTTTTAAAAAATAGAGACGAACTCAAAGAGCTGGCACAAAGCTTCAACTTTATGTCTGAAGAGATCAAGAATCTTTTCGATAAACTCTCGCGACGCAAAGAGGAGCTGGGTAGTATTCTGTCCTCGATCGAGGAAGGGCTTTTGGCTCTTGATAAGGATGGAAAGATTCTCCTGAGCAATGAGAGTTTCAATCAAATCTTCCAGAGCGAGAGTGTCGAAGGACAATATTTTTGGGAAGCTGTCAGGAAGCCGGAATTTAGTGAATTGGTAAAAAGAGTACAAAAGGATAAGAAAAATTACACTGAGGAGCTTGATTTAGACGGACGGAGTTATCTCTGCAGTGCTGCTTTCCTTCCATCCGGAGAAGAAATAGTCATCACACTTCACGATTTAACGGAAATCAGGAATGTGGAAAGAATAAAAAAAGATTTTGTCATCAATGTCTCTCATGAACTCCGGACTCCGTTAACAGCCATCAAAGGATACGTAGAGACATTGGAGGAAGAAGTCGATGAGAAAGCCAAAGAGTATTTAGAGATTATAAAAAGGCACACTGAAAGGCTGATTTTGATAATCAAAGATTTGCTTCTACTCTCAGAATTCGAGGAAGAAGAAGTGAAATTGGAGACAGAGAAAGTGGATATCAAGAGCCTGGTCGAGAATATCCTGCCGATATTCGAACAACAATTAAAGAAAAAGAAGCTGAAGGTAGAGCTCAAAGTCCTAAATAAGGTTCCCGCCATCCAGGGGGATCCGTTCAGCCTGGAGCAGATGTTCATAAACATTATTGACAACGCCGTGAAATATACGGAAAAAGGAAAAATTAAAATTTCATTAAAAAAGGAAGATAAGAATCTGTCTGTAGAAATTGAAGATACAGGAGTAGGGATTCCTGAGGACCATATCTCTCGAGTATTCGAGAGATTTTATGTGGTCGATAAGTCTCGCTCCAGGAGTCTTGGGGGCACAGGTTTGGGGCTTTCCATCGTCAAACACATTGCCCAGCAACATAGCGGGGAAGTCAGGGTGGAAAGCACTCTCGGCCAGGGTACAAAATTCACCGTTCTTTTCCCCCTCTGATCGGTTTGGATGAGGATTCCTAATAACCAAAAAACCACTTTTTAGTCAGATACTCTTCATTATTCAAATTTTTCTCGGTTAAGAGAAAAAACCTTTCTTCATTCTCTTTCTGTTAACAAAACAATCCTTTTTTATCCGTAAAAATTAACTAAAAATTAACAGAAATTTTATTTGAATTTAACATTGCCCCGCTAGACTGAGAGTCCAGATTCAAATGAAATACAAATGACTTAAACATGAGAACAGAAATAGCCAAATCGATTTAAAAAGTTTGACAGGAGGTATGAATTGAAGAAGTCAAGAATGATGTTAGTGACTGCGCTGGTAATCGGACTGATGCCGGCCCTCGCACAGTCTCAAATCAAGGGCTACATGTTTGGCGAGTACTACTCTGTGCTCAAGCACCACGATGCCAACATCGATGGTCGCCATGGTTTCTGGTTCCGCAGAATCTATTTGACTTACAACGGCGAGCTAACCGAAAAGATCAATATGCGTCTCAGACTCGAGATGAACTCTCCCGGCGATTTCACTTCAAGCTCCACGTTGACCGCTTACGTGAAAGATGCCTACCTGAACGCCAAACTTGGCAACCATAATCTGATGTTTGGTATCGTCTCCACACCCACTTTCGGTTTCAACCTCGAAGATCACTGGGGATACAGGCATTTGGAGAAAACTCCTCTTGACCTGTACAAGATGGCTTCTTCCAGAGATTTCGGGATCGGGTTGAAAGGAGACCTGGATAAGAAAAAGGTAGTTTCCTACTTTCTGTTTTTCGGAAACGGCGCCTCCAATAAGGGCGAGACGGATAGTAACAAGAAAGTCTACGGCGCGCTGGCCTTCAAGCCTGTGGACGGTCTGATCATCGAAGCTTACGGAGATTACGAGCCAAAACCGAACAACAGAACCTACGCGACCTACCAGGGTTTTGTGGGATACGGAGGTGACTGGGGAAGAATCGGCGTCCAGTATGCCAGAAGACACTACAACGAAGAAGTCCCAGCGCCTGGACCTGACATTGACCGAGATTATGATATCTTTTCCGTATTCGCCATAATCAAAGCGGGAAGCTTTGTTGAGCTCGTCGCCCGCTACGACAAGGCCTTTGGCACCGGGTTTGAGCAGAGCTTCAGCGGAAGCGGAATTTCCTATGTTCCATTTGCGGATGATAACCCGTTCAGCCTGATCATCGGCGGCATCAGCTGGGAAGTGGCCAAGAATTTTTGGCTCATCCCCAATGTCAAGTACGTCTTTTACGACGAGCCTGCAGCGCCCGCTGTCAAGCCAGACGATAATGTCTATGCTAACCTGAGTTTCTTTTTCAAGTTTTAAAGGAGGTAAAACCTATGAATTTCAGAAAATTACTCTTGGTGGGACTCATCAGTTTTGGGCTTATCTTCTCCGGAGGATTTCTTCAAGCCCAGAGGAAGATGACCCAGATTAAAGGATCCGACACCTTGGTTAACCTGGTCCAGATCCTGGCCGAATCTTACATTGCCAAGAATCCCCGCTCGCCAATCGCTGTGCTGGGTGGAGGTTCTGGAACCGGTATCGCCGCTCTCATCAACGGGACTTGCGATATCGCCAACCATTCGCGGCCGATGAAGGACAAAGAGGTCCAGATGGCCAGGGACAAAGGAATCACACCTCATGTTTTCATCATTGCTGTGGATGGATTGAGTGTGATCCTCAACGAAAGCAATCCCGTATCCAAGCTGATGATGGACCAGATCGGTGCCATTTACAGGGGAGAGATTAAGAACTGGAAAGAAGTGGGTGGCCCGGACAAAGCTATCTCTCTGTATGGAAGACAATCCAACTCCGGTACGTACGTCTTTTTTCAGGAACATGTTCTCAAGAACCAGAATTACTCTGAGGACATGATGCGGATGAACGGAAATGCCCAGATCGTGGAAGGTGTTACTCAAGATAAGTATGGAATCGGCTATGTCGGTGTGGGCTATGTGGTCGATGCCAAAGGGAACGTAAAGAAGGGAATTAAGATTTTGAATGTTTCCAAGGATGGCAATTCCAAGGCTTATTCTCCTCTGAATAAGGCTGCTGTGGATTCGGGCGACTATCCGATCGCTCGACCCCTGTTCCAGTCCACCGCTGGTGCTCCCAACGGAGCTATCCTGGATTTCATCAAGTTCGAGATCAGCTCTGAGGGACAGAAGATCGTGGAGAGGGAAGGATTTTTCTCGATCGGATCTTCTCATCAAGTCGAGAACAAGAAGAATCTGAAGTAGTTTTTGAAGATTGATGGGGAAGGATTAATTTTAATCCTCCCCAGTGTTTTTTAAAATTTATCAGAGTAAATGAATCCTTTTTTCTTTCTTAGATAAAATGAAAAGAGTTAACTTAGCCAGGCTCAAAGAATCCGCGATTCACGCGTTCTTTTTCACCAACGGGATTCTGGCTATTTTCATTTTGATAGGGATATTTTTCTTTCTTCTGTACACGGCCATTCCTGCGTTCAGAGAGATCAATATCGCTGAATTCTTCACCAGCAAGAACTGGGACCCGACTTCCCCGGTCAAGGAAGAATACGGTATCGTGTCCATGATTATGAGCACGTTCATGGTGACTCTGGGAGCCTTGGTCATAGCGATTCCCATAGGAATCGGAGTGGCTGCCTATCTTTCCGATGTGGCGCATTGGAAAGTCAGGGAGATCATCAAGCCCATCATTGAAATCCTGGCAGGTATCCCCTCAGTCGTGATCGGATTCCTGGGTATCGTCCTCTTTGGACCCGCTATCGCCAAGGTTTTTGGTGTCAACCACGGCCTCAATGCCCTGAATGGCTCGATACTCTTGGCCATAATGGCCCTGCCGACGATCATCAGCATCTCAGAGGATTCGCTCAATGCGGTGCCGCGAGCTTACGCCGAGGCCTCTTTGGCCTTGGGGGCTTCTCGCTGGCAGACATTGGTTCGGATCAGGATCCCGGCCGCTCTCTCCGGCATCATTGCGGCGGTGATGCTGGGGATGGGAAGAGCTATCGGCGAGACCATGACCGTGCTCATGGCCACAGGCAATGCGCCGGCCTTTCCCAAAGGTTTTTTGAGTTCGATCCGGACCTTGACCTCTACGATCGCTATCGAGCTGGGTGAAGTCCCGTATTACACAAGCCATTATTATGCCCTTTTCGCTCTCGGCCTTGTCCTGTTTGTTATCACCTTTATGGTCAACCTGATATCAGACATCATCCTCCATAAATACCAGGAGAGAGAGCTGTGAAAAAAAAGAAGATAATCGAATTCATCGGCTTTTTTATCCTTCGTATTTGTGTCTACTTCGTGCTCGCTGTGTTGCTGCTTTTTCTCTACGATATCGGAAGTAAAGGAGGAGGAGTCATATCCTGGGAATTCCTGTCTGAGGCTCCGCGGCGCGGGATGACAGAGGGAGGGATTTTCCCTGCTATTGTGGGGACATTCCTGGTGACCATTGTCACCGCCATCCTGGCTGTGCCTCTAGGCATGTTCGCTGCTATCTATTTGAACGAATACGCCAAACAGACTCGGCTGACGAGAATTATCAGGTTATCCATACGAAACCTTTCAGGAGTCCCTTCGATAGTCTACGGATTATTCGGGGTCATACTATTTGTGAATATATTGAAATTCGGAACGTCCATCCTTTCAGCCGGTCTGACTTTAGGCTTGATGACTCTGCCCTGGACCATCACGGCCAGTGAAGAGGCCTTGAAGGCCATACCCAATTCTTATCGCGAGGGGGCTCTAGCTTTGGGAGCCACCAAATGGCAGGCGATCCGGACCAATGTTCTGCCTTACGCTCTGCCTGGCATGCTGACCGGAACTATTCTGGGATTGGCGCGGGCTGCCGGGGAGACGGCACCGATCATGTTCACCGGGGCCGCATTTTATCTTCCTTTTCTCCCGCAGTCTCTGGACGACCAGTTCATGGCCTTGCCCTACCATTTGTATGTGATGGCCACCCAGCACCATTCTATCGCTCAGGTCAGGCCGATCGCTTACGGCACAGCCCTGGTGCTGCTTTTGCTCATAATCCTGATGAATACGGCAGTGGTTATTGTCAGATACAGGTTGAGGAGAGTTAAAAAGGAGTAGGCAATGGAAAACAATGTGAAGATTCAAGCGAAAAAACTGAATTTTTACTATGGGAATAAATTGGCGTTGAAGAATATCAACCTTGTGGCTTCGGGAAACAAGGTGACCGCCTTGATCGGTCCTTCGGGGTGCGGCAAATCGACCTTTATCCGCACCCTGAACAGGATGAACGATGTGATCCCAAACACGCGGGTCGAAGGAGAAGTCATCATCGACGGAGCCAACATCTACTCTCCCAGGGTGGATGTCGTGGAATTGAGAAGGCGAGTGGGGATGGTGTTCCAGAAGCCCAACCCGTTCCCGAAGTCCATTTTTGACAACATCGCTTACGGACTGCGGATAAACGGGATAAAAAATAAACGAAAGATCGAGCAGGTTGTGGAAAAGAGTCTTAAGGAAGCTGCGCTCTGGGATGAGGTGAAGGACAGGCTTCAAGATAATGCCTTTTCTCTCTCCGGTGGGCAGCAGCAGCGATTGTGCATTGCCCGCTCTTTGGCTGTTGAGCCGGAGATTATCCTTTTTGATGAGCCCTGTTCTGCTATAGATCCTATCGCCACGGCGAAGATCGAGGACCTCATTCAAAAGCTTAAAGCACGTTACACCGTGGTCATCGTCACTCACAATATGCAGCAGGCAGCCCGGGTATCTGACTACACCGCCTTTTTGATGCTGGGAGAGCTGATCGAATACGGAGAAACTCCCCAGATATTCACCAACCCTAAAAATAAGCTTACCGAGGATTACATCACAGGAAGATTCGGATAAAATGGAGGCTAAGATGGAAAGACAATTCGACGAAGAATTAAAACAATTGAAAGAAAAATTGATGCAGATGGCTTCTTTGGCAGAGGAATCGATCTCTCTAGCTGTGAAGAGCCTGAAAGACCGCAAAGAGGAATTGGCTCGTCATGTGTTCAAGGGAGAAGAAGCCATAAACCTCCTGGATGTCGAGATTGATAATCTGGGTCTTCAGCTTCTGGCGTTGAGGCAGCCGATGGCTGTCGACCTCAGGTTCATTTACGCTGCCATGAGGATCGCTGTTGAGCTGGAGAGAATAGCTGACCTGTCTGTGAATATTACCGAGCGGGTTCTTGACCTGCTCAAGGTGCCGCTTTTGAAGCCGTTGATCGATATTCCCCGAATGGCGGAGATGGCTCAGAAAATGGTCAAGGATTCGATCGATGCTTTCATCAACCGGGATGACAAGCTGGCCAGAAATGTCTGCGAGAGGGATGACGAGGTTGATGACCTGAATAATCAGATCTTCCGCGAGCTTCTGACCTACATGATGCAAGATCCGACCACTATAAAAAGGGCGGTAGATCTTATTCTGGTCGCCAGGCACCTCGAACGAATCGCCGACCATGCGACCAACATCAGCGAAGATGTGATATATTACGTCAAGGGAAAAACCATAAAGCATCACTGTGAAACAAACACTCGTTCTGAAAAAAAATAAATGAAGGAGGGGTCATGAAGGAGGGGTCAGGTCTTAACATTTAACATTGAGGCGAAAAAAGTTATATGTTAAGACGCGACCCCTTTCTTGTTTCTTGCTCAATACAGGTAAGCTCTGGATTTGACGGAGAGAATACAGAAAATGAGAAGAAAAAAATGAAAGATACCAAAAAGAAAAAAGTACTGTTCATCTGCACCCATAACTCTGCTCGGTCTCAGATGGCCGAAGGCATTCTCAGGGCTCTCTATCCGGAGCGCTACGAAGCTTACAGTGCGGGCGTCGAGCCTACAGAAGTCAATCCCTATACCGTAAAGGCTATGGACGAGATCGGGATTGATATCTCCCCGCACACAGCCAAGAACATCAAAGTATTCATCGATGAGATATTTGATTATGTGGTCACGGTCTGCGACCAGGCAAAAGAGTCGTGCCCTTTTTTCCCGGGAAAGAAGGTCATCCATAAGGGTTTTCCAGACCCTTCTCAGCTGAAAGGCTCAGAAATAGAGATCCTGGAAGGATTCCGCGAAACCAGAGATGAAATAATGACTTGGATCGACGGTGCTTTTGAGGACGTAGACCGGGAATAGGGCATTCGTGTTGTAGCCCTTCTGCAATAATTCATTACCTCTACCCATTTTAGAAAGAGGGAGTAGTTTTTCCTTGGATGTAAAAATCTTTACTAAAGAACAGGTTTTTATATAATAGTATCAAAAGGAAAAAATGTCTTGAAAAAAGAAGATGTAGAGACAAAAGAATTCCTCGGAACTATCCTTGAGAGTATGGATGGGGGAATCCTCACTTTAGACAAAAAACGCAGGATCACATCATTTAATCGTTCTG
>SMTZ1_10007677_pt1 | contig 10800 bp, 7 predicted proteins | sample DeeMarSWOR136_30_FD_25667 | JGI IMG/M metagenome (IMG submission 25667) | reverse complement strand
TGTCGCCGCAACGGGTGATCATCGGCGGCAGCGTGTGCAAGGCTGGCCGGCTGGGTCCAGAGCTCTTCTTCCAGATGATTCGTGAGAAGGTGCGGGCGGCGTTGAACGCATACGTCGTTTCCCCGGCATTAGACTACGACATCGGCAGTTTCATCGTGCCTCCCCTTCTCAGGGAGGACGCAGGTGTTTGTGGGGCCATCGCATTGGCTCAGGGGGCAATCGCCTAGAGGAGGCATGGAGCCGATTGCCTAACGCATCCGCTCCAGTCTTTGGCAGCAGCTCGCGCCTGCGCCCATTTCTCTGTAGGGCCCTCTGGGCGGGGCCAACAACAACGTGCCACTGCTCTGCAACGCAGAAGTGGCTGTGCTTGCTTGTCCCGGCTGCACCGACACAGACGGGGCAGTGCAGGCACAAGTGTGCGGCCGGCCGAAGTGCGACAGCACTGCCGACTGGACGACGTCGGCAAGAGCTTGCCGCTTGCCCTGTCTCAGAACGATAGGATTGAGGCGTCCCGCTCTGCGGGGCTACGCGCCGCCCCGCCCAAATGATGGCGAGAGGCAAGCAGCCATGACCCAGCTAGGCATGAGCGCCCGCGCCTTCCACCGCACTGTGTCGCGTCTTCAGTGAGGCGGACCGTTCGCCTCCCGAAGCAACATCTGCATCTGCGACGCAGATGCAGGTGAGCGGAGACAGTCATGGCAGATGAGGCAATGCCACCCCGGATGGAGTAAGGCTGGATGGAGATGAAAGGACCAGACAGATCTCGAGATTAGGGGGCGGGATGGTGCGACGGTATCGGGCCACAGCTAGTGCATACCGGTCCGCAAGCCACTGCCACTGGTGTATCCAGCGGGTTTTGCCCAAGCTCTGAACCCTGGAATCTGAACAGTTTCAGGTCCGGCGACATTTGCCAAGAATGAGGAATAGCGCTATAAGGAGATCACAGAGTGTCGTGGCGCAGCAGTAGCCCTGCACGTCGCTGCCGCCCAGCGGATATATATCCCAATCCAATAGCCCGTTCACTGGTCGGCAGTGGACGGGCTTTTTTCGGTAGAGCTCGCATCTAGTCGGAACAGAGGGAAAACGAGCAAGAGGGGTAACGGTGCGGCATGAGCACCCTCCATGTCGGAGCAATGAGGCTGGAACCCCATGTGTACACTGGATGCAGGGTCGCCAGAGGTATCACATTCCTAGCCTCCGTTCGAAGCGTGACTGAGTAGCATGAACCCACAGCGCAAGACGAGCGGGTCAGGGGATAACACAAGGGTGATTCTGACTGCCGCGGCGGCGATACTGCTGGCAACTGCATTCTGGCAAGGACGTGACCTGCCGGTGGCCGGACTATGCGCGCCGTACGCTGTCTTCTCACTTGCGGCTGCGTTCTATCAACCAGGGGCTAGCTTGAGGGCGGTGGTCGGCTTTCTCTGCGCTTGGTCGTTGTGGTCCCTGTCGCGTCTACCCGTAGAGATGGCACTTGGTGATCCAAAGGCAGCCCTTGTTCGTTACCGCATCACCTTCGTTGGGCCTCCGCTCGCTGGCCTGCTGGCCAGTGCCGCCACGTGGTTGGTGTGAGATGCAGGTGCAGATTCTGCCTCAGAATGTAGGAGCATTTCGGAACCCTATTTGCCAATTGCTCATAAGAGTCTGCTTGTGTATTGGGCTCGTCTCATCGATAGCCGGTTGCAGAGGGCAAAGCAGATCCGTCCCTCCTGCCGCACCTCCAGCTTTGTTCATCTCACCCACCCCTCGCCCCCTCTCGCTTGCCAGCCCAACGCCTGCGCAACGTCCTACATACACTCTGCCTCCCATGACAAGAGACACGCCCCGTGCCCCTGCGGACTTTGGATGCCTTGCCTTTCAGCTTGAGCCCGACACAATCTGGCTGCTGCACCGTGGGGATGTGCCACGGCCCTTGACACAAGGGAGCCTGCCCGTCCTATCGCCAGACGGAGGTTTCCTGGCCTTCTTCCGCAACTTCCCCACAGAAGTCTGGATCCGCGACCTGCGCGACTCGACGGAAACGCTGTTGTATGCGGGCAGGCCACTGGTGTATGACATGGCCTGGTCACCGGACGGCAGCATGCTGGCTATCACCAACGGCGCCTACGCCAAGCATGTACCCACTGGCGATCTATGGCGGGTGGACGTACCGGAGGGCGCCGTGAGGCAGCTGGCCGAGGAAGATGGCGGCAGCCCTCACTTTTCCCCAGATGGCCGTTGGATCGCCCTGGTCAGAACCTACTGGTCGCCCAGGGTTTCGCTGGCGATCATGCGCCCCGACGGGGCAGAGCACCGGCTGCTGTTTGATGATCTGCTTTCACAATGCTTGGAATGGGCCAGTGACAGCAGCGGCTTTGCGCTGGCGCTCACGCGCATGGGGGCGTCGGCACCATCGGTCAGGGAACTGTGGTGGGTGCCAACGTTGGGCGAGCCGCTGCAGCTCGGTCAACTGGTGGACGCGGGCGATGTGCAGTGGCAGCCAGGCGCTCAACGACTGCTGTACGCTCCGCTCAGTCAGGGCGAGCAGGCACCGTTGCACCTGGCAAACCACGACGGCAGCGGCGATGTCGTCGTGCCGGGATCGCAAGGGATGATCCTGCGCGGTCTCTACATTGGAGAGGCCTCTGGCTGGTCGCTGGAGGGGCGTTGGTTCTTGGCCGCCGACAGATCAGGCCACTACTATCTGGTAGACACCGACAGACTGGACGTACCCTGGCCCCTGGATGTGGACATAGCATATGGCTGGCTTGATGCTGGACACTATCTCGCAGGCTACGGCGGAGAGTCGTACGTTGCTTTGCAGTGCTGTGTGCCTCATGGGCCTTGCGAATTCTTAGCCCATATCGCGGGCAGAATCGCGGCACTGAGCTATGTGAACGATTGTGGTAGGTGATCACCGACGGCGTATGACAGCACATTTGCGACGTTCGCAAGTTCAGACTTGCATCGCCAGTGATGTTGTTCTGTGGGCGCGGCTAGTCCTCGCTGCAGTGCCTTGCAAAGCCGTCGTCTGCCAACCGCTGGAAGTCCAGTCGTGGTAGCGGCATTCAATCACGCAGAATGTCACTAGAATGGCTTGGTTCACTCAAGTGATAAGGTCACTCGGGGAGCCATTCACGGTGCGGAACATGTCAGCTACTCCGCGAACAGAAAAGGACCGCAAGAGTCTGGGAGACCCTTGCGGTCCTGCTGCCGTCCCCAGCGGGAGCGACGGGGGTCAATCACGAACCTGGCACCGCAAGCATAACCATCCTCAAACCAGGACAGATGCTACCTCAGGATTGGAGAGATAGCAACTGAAACGGGCTATTGCTCACAGTGTATTCTACAGGAGTTGACGAAATCCCGAGCGTTACAGTAGAATAGCAGTAAGAAACAAACCCTGCGCTGTGATAGCAGCCAGGGCACGGCCACCGTGCCCCGCACGAGAGAGACGCGCGAGACTGCGCAGTGGCCAACATAGTCTACATAGCAGCCCGTCCACTGCATGTCTCGCTCCGCGAGACTGCCGAGGGTCTCGCCACTTGGGCGAGGCCAAGCGTCCTGCCATCGTACAGGCAGGGCAAGTCAGTGGATGGGCTCGTTATTTGGTCGAAACGGGCCAGGTGCTGCGTCCATGCACCGCTGCTACTCCATGGGATGATGTGGACAGCATCGCCAGCGAAAGGAGGTCAGCAGGGCAGACAACGACTCTGTCTATCCATCGAGGAACGCCCTTGTGCATTCAGATTTCATTCAGCAAGGAGGCATACGATGAGAAAGGTAACAGTCGTGGTTGTGATGACGTTGCTCTGCCTTGTGGTCGCCTGTGGCCCGTCGGGCGTGTCGCAAGAGGAGTATGACAGTGTTGCATCAGAGCTGGCAACGGCCCAACAGGGCGTAACCAACCTGGAGTCCAAGCTGGCCGCAGCGCAGCAGCAGGTGGCGGATGGACAGGCCAAGCTGGCCTCGGCCGAGCAGCAGGTGGCGGATCTGCAATCTCAGCTGGACCAGCTTGTGTCCGATCTGTCCTCGGCCCAGCAGCGGGTGACAGACCTCGAGACCCAGCTGGCGGACGTGCCGCCTGAGCTGCAGCATGAGCTCCAGCAACTGCAGCAGGAACACGACCAGGCGGCCGAGGTGCAGGCAATGCTGGACGAGTGGGCCGCGGCGTGGGGGGCGCTCAAGCCAGAGAAGGTAGCGTCCTTCTACACAGAAGACTGTTCCTACCTCTGCCCCCTGTTTGACCTGAACGGCAGCGACGAGGTTCGGGATGCAGTCCAGGCGCTGGTGGACCAGACCCAGCAGATTGAGATCAAGTCGGTCTTCGGCACCCGCAGCTGGGGAGCCGCAGAGGCGATCTGGACCACCCTGGACCGCGGGGGCCGAATTGCCAAGGTACCCTACTGCGCGATCCTCCAGTTCCAGGATGGCAAGATCAGCCGAGAGCTCGTCTACTACGACACGTGGCCCCTAAGGAAGTAGCGCGCTGTTCGGATGCTATGCGGTCCTTTCGCGGTAGGGCCATCGGGGGATATCTTCAGGCCTGACCCAGGAGACATAGCACCAGGTGACAACCTCTACGGCAGCAAGGCTCCCTGGCGCTTGCCAACGTGGATTGTGCTCCTTTCGGTGGCGGAGCGCGCTCAACCCATGGCCAGCCTGTGTGAGAGGCCACCCCGGTCTCAGCCATGTGAGGAGTTCGAGTTGTCTCCTCATTGGGGGGCTTGGCGGTCTGCAGTCGCCAGCTGTCTGTTGCCGGCTGGCGGCAACCGATTGCCGCTGATCCAACAGGGCCAGCATGGTACCTCGTCCGCTGCGAAGCGACCAACGGCGGGATCCTGCCATTCGTGGGGCTGGGGGCCCCGGCGTTTACGCCTTTGGCGCATTGACCACAGGAAGCGACGCCGGATGCCCAGGCCTTGGCCCTGGCTCGATGCTTGCAACTCAGGCGCTGTGCGCAGTAAACGTCAGAGGCAGCTCTAGACAGCACTGCGCCCATGACCAGTGCAGCAGTCTGTGCGGCAGCCCGGCTCCGCACGCTGCCGTCAATCCCGCCGAAGCAAGGGCGGGACGCTACGCAGCCTTTCGCTGCGCTCAAGACGCTACGCAGCCAGATCCAGCTCACATCGCATACCTCAGAGCCCTCAGAGACCTAACAGTCCCACTCCGAGGCCATCTGTGTGGCCTCTGTCCTCTCTGTGCTGTCTTGCTCCACACTGCAGACAGTCTGGCGCCCAGCACCACTGCAGCAGCCTGCAGCTCAGGTGACAGAGGCGACAGAGGGAACAGAGCAGCGCCGACCTGTATCGTCTCGGTTCGCTCTGTTCCCTAGGTCAGATCGCCCGCCGCCTGGTGATTCGCTCCAATGTGTGTCATCGCGAACGCATTGAAGCGATCTCCAACTGTCGGAATGGGGACAGTGCTTCGCCGTTTGGGCCTTTTGTCCCGCTGGACGGGCTCGCAACGACAGACAATGCAGCAGCCGTGCTTCCGCCATCCGGCCTCGTGACATCGCGATCGCGCTTTCAGGGCACCAAACCAGCAAACAGGTCCAGCAGCATCATTAGTGCGCCGAGAAGCAAGCTGGTTGCATCACGGCTCTGCTCTGATGGAGCCTTATCGGTCGCTGCGACGTTTGCCGGGTCAGTCGCGCCGACATATGGGTGCCCCGTATCTCCCGAATCCTGGACGGAGACGACCTGTCCCTGGTAGGTGAAGACCACATTGGGCCCACTTTGCAGGAAAGGCCGGGCCTCCGGGTCGTCGGCCAGGGCAAAGTACTCCTTGGAGCCGAATTCCACATTGCGGTCTATGCCAACGTTGCGCTCAATCCACTCCAGGGTGATCGGCTCTGACGGAGCCTTCTGTCCTTGCAGTAGGGACAGGTCCACGTTCTGGCTGCCCACCTGCGCCAGGCTCTGCTGGCCTTTGTTGACTACGTTGGCTCCACTGGCCAGATTGGCCTGAGCCGCCTGCTGGTAAGCCTGGTTCTGGACGCGGGCCTGCACGGTGGTGCGGCCCCAGGCCTGGTTCAGCTCGGCTGAGCCGTACAGGGCCATGTTCTCCGCTGAGGCTGCTCCGTCGGTCTGCCCTTCGATGACAAAGGTGGTGTAGGGAGTGACCAGGCCGTAGCTCAGACCCAGTTCGCGGATTTCGTCCACCAGTGCTTGAGTTTCGCCCTCGACCCGCACCTGATCGAGCAGCGCACCCACCCGCCGCGTGGCCCACAGCCGGGGCACAAAGTCGCGACCGCCCGCCTGTTCCAGGTCGAATGTGTAGGCGTACTCCCGCCTATCCTTTCCAGCCCTGCCGTGGACGCGCACAGTTGCTGTGTCGCCTGTGGCTCGATAGCGACCGGCCAGCAGCAGGCTGGAACCCTGGAAGAAATCCGGCAGTGCCTGCGGGTAGAGCTCGGTGGCCTCCAGTCCATCGAACTCGACCTCCACGTCGGTCAGCACCGGGTGAGCAATCCTGCCGTAGAATCCGGTGAGCGCCGATTCCAGATCATCGTCGGGCTGCACATAGGTCACCGTGCCTCCGTTCTCGGCGGCCAGGCGGTCGAGCAGGTGGGTGTTGACGTCATAGCCCACGCCAAAGACGTGCAGGCGAGCCTGGGTCCGGGCGTTGGCCGCGTGGACGTGGCCAGCGATGAGTTCCTCGTCCGTGGCGCCGGCCGTGGGCAGGCCGTCGGTCAGGAACACGACCATCCGCGATGCTTCCCGCTCCTCGCTGCGCCGCAGGATCTCCAGCCCCGTCTGCAGAGCTAGATCCAGGTCGGTCCAGCCCCCGGCAGACACCTGGTCCACGTAACGCCGGGCGGCCTGCAAGGTCCAGTATTCCACCGGCTGCAGAATGGGCTCAAAGACCGCGGCTCGATCGTCGAAGGTGATGATGGAGAAGCGGTCGTACTCGCCAAGTTGGCTCAGGATAAAGTGCAGGCCGCTGCGCACCTGCTCGATCTTCTCGCCGTCCATGCTGCCCGAGCGGTCCATGACGAACACGATGTCTTTGGGCAGGTAGCTGTTGCGGGGTGTCTCGATTTCCGGAGAGAAGAGGAACAGGAAGTGGTCGTGCCCATTGCGCTGGCCGGTGAGCAGCCCGCCGCCAAAGCCCTCCTCGGCTGGAGCGAAGAAGAGCTGAAAGTCCTCGGTGGGGCGGATGAACTGCGCTTTCCAGGTTACCCGCGCTCGGCCCGGCCCCAGCCGCTCGGTGGTCACGTCATGGGTCGAGGAGTACACGCTGGCCAGACCCGACGACGAGTGGAGATCTACAGTCAGCGACACTTCCTCCAGCGGTTGGGCCAAATAGCGTTCCGTGCTCAGGACGTAGCGATAGCCGTACAATCCACCGCTGGGCGCCAACACCTCCTCGTACTCGAGGGTCATCTGCCGCGAGCCGCCGGGGGGAACAACCAGGTCAATGGCCAGGCTCTCCCAGTCGGCGTATTGCAGCAGCGAGGGATCGCGCCGCTGGGCCACCATAGGGTAGAGGGCCGCGTTGGTCGCCGCCGCGTCCTGGCGGGCCACTTGCTGCCGCTGGCCGTCCACCACAGCCCAAAAGCCAGACAGGATGGCCTCGGGTGGCAGCGGGAACAGGTAGCGCACCTCGACCTGGAGGTCGTACGGGTTGTAGACCTCTTGCTGCACGCGCGTCACGGCGTGGCCATCCTCGATGCGGACCGTGACGTGGTGATAACGCACCGCCAGATAGTCGGGGCTGAGGGCCTCGGGCAGGAACATGCCATCGGCCAGGGCAAGCCCGCCGCCCGCGTTCAACAACAACACACTCAGCAGCAGAATCCAACTCACTTTGCGCATCTTCACACCTCCCAGAGTCAGTCTTTGAGATTGGCGATGCAAGCCGTAGTGCGCTCTCTTGCATCGGGCTCCTACATTGTGACTGGTTTGTGTGGCAGGTTTGCGACAGAGAGATGATCTTTGGATGGCAGATCAGGAACGTGAAAGGGACGCAGGGGTAAAAGAGGGTATGAGAGTAGGGGGAGAGCAGCTACGAGGATGGCAGGGTGAACGTCACCAGGGTGCCCTGGCCCTCCTGGCTTTCCAGCCACAACTGGCCGCTGTGGGCTCGGACCAGAGCCTGGGCGATGGCCAGGCCCAATCCACTGCCGCCCTCGGCGCGGGAGCGGGCCTTGTCGGCCCGGTAGAACCGCTGGCCAATGCGGGCCAGGTCCTCCGCTGGAATGCCGACACCCTCGTCCTGCACCTGTACGCGCGCCGGCTGTCCGTGCCCGCCGTCCACGCGGACGGTCACCGTGCCCCCGGGGCGAGAGTACTTGATGGCGTTGTCCACCAGGTTGACCACAACCTGCTCGATGCGATCGGCATCGGCCCAGACCAGCAGGGAGCCAGGGCCCGTCTCCACACGACAGACCAGGCCTCGGGCCTCGGCCTGAGGTGCCAACCGCTTCGCTGTGGCTCGCACCAGTTGCGCCAGATCTACCCGATCACGCTTCAGGTTGAGCGCCTCAGAGTCAGCGCGAGACAGGATGAGCAGATCGTTGACCAGCCGGATGAGACGGTCAGTCTCGCCCTCTACTGTCTCCAGAAAGCGGTCGCGCACCTGGGCGTCATCCACCGCCCCATCGCGCAGGGTTTCCACTGACCCCTTGATGGCGGTCAATGGGGTGCGCAGTTCGTGGGATACGTTGGCCACAAAGTCGACCTGCATCTGGCGTGCCGCTCGCAGGCGGGCGGTCATCTCGTTGAAGGTCTGACTCAAGCGGCCCAGCTCATCACGCGAGTGGACCGGCACCTGTTGATCCAGTTGCCCCCCCGCCACGGCCCCGGCAGCCGCTGTCAGTCGCCGCAAGGGGCTGGCGATGGCCCGCGACAGCAACCAGCCCACTACGCCCGACAGCAAAAGCGCAATAGCTGTGGAGAGCAGCCAGCGGGTGCGCAGGTCGTGCAGCACGGCGGTGACGTCGCGCAGGGGTTGGCTGAGATACACTACTCCCACCAGCCGGCCCTCGACCAGCACCGGCAGGGCCAGGTGCATAGCGGTCTCGTGCGCAGGGTCACCTTGATCAATCCGGCTGGCGTACCGCCCCTCCAGGGCCTGGCCCACCAGTGGGTCACCCCGCAGGTTTGGGCTCTGCTCCTCTTGCCGCGAGTCCACCAGCACGGTCCCTTGCGCGTCCAGAATACGGATGCGGGTCTCTAGTTGCGAACTGAGCTGCAGCGAGGCGTTGGCAAGGTAGGTCAAATCCAGTTCGCCCAGGGAGAGACCTTCGGCCGGTGGGGCGATATTCTGAGCCTGGAGAGAGAGGTTGCTGGACTGCTGCTGGAGCGTGTTAAAGGCGGAGGCCCGAGCCTCGACGGGTGGTCCCTCGGTCATCGCCCCAGGGATGAGGGCCTGAGCCGTGATCCGTGCCTGGGCGACGAGGCTGTCTTCCATAGCCTGTAGGAAGTACCGCTCCAGGAGGGAGAGCAGCAGGAATCCAGAGAGACTCATGGCCACGATGATCACCGCCAGATGGCTGAAGGTCAGCCGGGTGCGGATACTTGTCCTGAGCGGAGTCAAAGGGAGAGAGAACATCGCCTAGTCCCTACGTAGATAGCTTGTAGCCCACGCCGCGCACGGTCACGATGATTTCAGCTTCAGCTGCAGTCTGGCGCAGCTTGGCCCGCAGGCGCTTGATGGCAGCGTCCACCGCCCGCAGATCGCCATAATAGCTATAGCCCCATACTTGCTCCAGCAGTTGTTCCCGGCTCAAGACCTGGCCAGCGTGACGGGCCAAGGTGTACAGCAGATTGAACTCCAGGGCAGTGAGTTCCAGTTCGATGTCGCGCCATCTGGCCTCGTGGCGGGCAGCATCCACCGTCAACTGCCCGGCCCGGATCTTGTCTGCTGCCGTCTCCTCAGGTCGAGGCGCAGCCCGACGCAGTACACTCTTCACCCGGGCCATCAGTTCGCGCACACTAAAGGGCTTGACCACATAGTCGTCGGCCCCCAATTCCAGGCCCACCACCCGGTCCACTTCGGCATCACGCGCGGTCAGCATGATGATGGGCACATCGCGCTTCCGGCGCAGGGCCCGGCACACCTCGAGCCCATCCAACCGGGGCAGCATCAGGTCGAGGATGATCAAGTCAGGCTGCTCCTGGAGAGCCTTGGTCAACGCCTCTTCGCCATCCTGGGCGATGATCACCTGGTAGTTGGCTCGCTGCAGGTTATACGCAAGCATGTCCACAATAGCTGGCTCGTCATCCACGATCAGGATCCTGGCAGACACCGGTTCCTCCTGGCAGGATATCTCACCGTGATCTTAGCTAAAAGCCATCGCTCCGTCAAGGACATTTGCGGCGGAATGGTGACAGATAGACGGCAGATGGAGCACAATCTGACCGGCCCATAACTCTTTTCCCCACGACTTGACAATCAACGGCTTCCCAAGCACTGCTGCCCACTGAGGCCCAATCAGGCCGAAGCAAGTCTTGCTCACTTTGCATCTCTGCGAAACTCTGTGGAGGGGCCGGAGTGCGCATCAGCTTTGGGGCGTGGCGGCCCATTCCCCCTCTCCCCACGGCATTCAGTTCGGACTGCACAGGCTTGGCGTGCGTGGGGAGAGGGTTGGGGTGAGGGGGAGCTCTGGGGCTAGCACTGGCGGTTGCCCCTAACCTGACGCAGGCCCGGGAGGAGACATCTTGTGACAATGAGGCCATTCTTAAGTACAGTCGTAGGGCTTGACCATGATTCACGACAAGTAGCCACTACTTCCTCGCCCACCGGTGGGCCTCAAGGTGCACATTACCTTCTTCGAGTTGATTAGTAGCACGTGGCGATCCAGGCGGATCGCCA
>SMTZ1_10007675_pt1 | contig 10801 bp, 11 predicted proteins | sample DeeMarSWOR136_30_FD_25667 | JGI IMG/M metagenome (IMG submission 25667) | reverse complement strand
CCCAAAGGGCTATTCACAAGCTTATTTCTATGTCACCAAAATGTCTCCACATCAAAGTGCTGTTGCTTAAAACCTAAGAAAACACCTGCATTTTTGAGCTAATATTCAACTTTTTAAGAGAGTGTTGGATGAAATAGTATTGAACATACGTTTGCATTATTAAACGTATAATTATCATAAGAATTTACAGTTGTGATGTTTATGAGAAGCGAAGAATTTTTGCTATTTCTAAAATACAACCCAAAGTACAACTGTTTTGCATTTAGCTTGCTACAAGGTATGCACAAGATGTTTGCAAGCAAACGGACAGAGTCATTGAAAATACCAGAAATTATGTAATTCAGGTGGAGCAGATTATGACCTGGCAGCGAAATCGAGGGAAGATAACTGGGTGAAGCTGTGACACACTTCTTATTTGTTTACATGTCGGTAATCTCTTTAGTTTTTGCAATTTCTCCGGCTATGAATCAGCACTGATGCGTTCGGATTATAAAAAGACACAGAGTTGTTTATCCGGAATAACTGCTCTTGTAGTTTGCAGGAAACGGAATATAAGCTGTCCTGCAGCCGGAAGCTGTGTTAAATAAACAAGATAGTTGCACTTGTTCCAGAGAGTTGGTATTTTAGTGAAACAAAGAAGATTTTACAGCGTTGGTAAACGTCGTATATGGGAATTGTCAGATGAGACATTCCATTCGATGCAATGAACAGAAAATACCATAACCTCAATAGAAGGAATTTCTTAAAGAACGTTTGGGTTGTGAGAATGGGCTTTACCTTGGCTTCGAGCAGTTGAATTTTGCCTCTGCGGTGACTGTTCGTACTGACCTGCCCGAAAGCCGCTGATGGGAATTAGTAAGGAGATAATCAAATGTGGATTTTTGAAAAAGCTCTGAAAGTCGTTTTGGAATCAGCTTGTTGGTTAGGCAGCGAGCGTATCGATATTACCGATGCTTCAAACAGGATATTAGCTGAGGATATCAAATCGGACAGAGATATGCCTCCTTTTAACAAGTCGACAAGGGACGGCTTTGCCTGCCGAAGGGCGAACCTTGCTAATGAGCTTGCGGTGGTTGAAACAATACCTGCAGGATACGTTCCCCAAAAAACAGTTGAAATGAACCAATGCGCAAAAATTATGACAGGCGGCATAGTTCCGGCAGGTGCCGACTGCGTTATTATGAAAGAATATGTTAGAAGTCTTAGGGGAAATACTATTCGTTTTGTCGGTAAAACAACATCAGATAATATTTGCCTGAAAGGAGATGACATCACAGCCGGTGACATAATTTTGTGCAAGGGTACCAAGTTAAAGCCGCAACATATTGCAGTATTAGCGTCGTTTGGCAAGACAAAGCCCCTGGTTTCTAAAAGGCCTAAGGTGGCGGTTATTGCAACAGGTAATGAACTTGTCGAGCCATCATCCGAGCCTGGGCCGTCGCAGATAAGAAGCAGCAATGGTATCCAACTCACTGCGCAAATCGAAAGCATGGGAGCGGTTGCAACAAATTACGGCATTGCCAAAGATATAAACAGCGACATCGACAGCAGGTTTAAAAATGCCGCCGAAGAAAATGATGTAGTCATTCTTTCCGGAGGTGTCTCGGTAGGCGATTTTGATATTGTACCGGATGTACTTAAGCAGAACAATATCAATTTGTTGTTCGAGAAAATCGCCGTAAAGCCCGGCAAGCCAACGGTTTTTGGCTTGTCGGAAAATGTATACTGTTTCGGACTACCGGGTAATCCAGTGTCGACATTTGTGCAGTTTGAGTTTTTGGTTAAGCCCTTTCTTTATAAGCTGATGGGTCACAACTACAGGCACCTGAACATTCAGATGCCTCTCGACGAGCACATCAACAGAAAGGATACTGAAAGACAAAGCTGGATACCCGTTGTAATAACAGAAGCCGGAAAGGTTAAACCCGTTGAATATCATGGTTCAGGGCATATCAATGCACTATGTGGCGCAGACGGGTTAATCAGCTTCGGTATAGGTGTATCTGAAATCAAGAAAGAAACAATTGTTCAGGTCAGGCTGATTTGAACAGAAATTAGTTTTCAGGTATAAGTGGTGAATGTTGATTATCTAAGAATTTCGGTCACCAACAGGTGCAATTTGCGATGTATCTATTGCCATTCCTCAGATGGTCGTGATTTTATAGAACATAAAGGAATCTTAAGGTTCGAAGAAATACATCGTATAGTCAGACTCTTTGTAGAATGCGGTATTAGAAAGGTTCGACTCACCGGTGGAGAGCCGTTAGTCAGAAAAAATATCGTTAATTTTGTAAGGATGCTAGCTGGGATTGAGGGCATTGAGGACCTGTCGCTTACTACTAACGGCGTTCTTCTTGAACCTATAGCTGCCCAGCTTAAAGAAGCAGGATTACATCGGGTTAATATAAGCGTTGATTCGACCAGGAGAGAAATTTACAAACAGATTACCGGATTTGATTTAATCGGAAAAGTAAGACGTAGTATTTTTAAAGCCATAGAGGTCGGCTTGAAGCCGGTAAAGATTAATATGGTTGTTTTGAGGGGGATAAATGAGCAGGATGTTGCTGCGTTGGGGCATTTGAGTATGGAGATGCCGATTGTAGTCAGGTTTATAGAATACTGCCCGACTAACAAAAGCACCGAGCCCGGCAGATTCTTTGTACCAAACAGTCAGGTTCGCAGGAGTATTGAGAGTAGATTTGGTCCGTTAGCTGCTGCAGTGGTGGCTAATTCCAATGGCCCGGCTGTGTATTTTAAGATTAAGGATTCTGCCGGGTATGTGGGCTTTATAAGTGGTAGAACCTCGATATTTTGCCAATCATGCAATCGGCTTCGTTTAACAAGCGATGGAAAAGTCAAACCCTGTCTGTGCTCAGCGCATCATTATGACATCAAAAGACTCATAAGAACTGGTGCCAGCGACAAACAAATACTGGATTTGTTTAGAAAGATTCTGGCCCAGAAGAATAACTTTACAAAGTTGAATTCGTCTGTAGAGGAGTTCAATATGCAGAACATCGGAGGCTGAAAGAAAATGCAGAATTCAAAAGGTATGATAGATATATCCGATAAAGACATTACGTTCAGGACCGCAAAGGCAAAAGGCTGTATTATTCTTGGAGATGAGGCTTTTAAAGTTCTCAAAGATGGTACTTGCATCAAAGGCAACGTTCTTGCTACAGCTAAGGTAGGGGCCATACAAGCAGTAAAATCCACATCAGCGATTATTCCTCTGTGTCATCCTATCATGATTGAGGCTGTTGACTTTGACTGTGCTCTGAATGAAGAAAATAAATCGGTTTTTGTAACTGTGACTGTGAAGTCTTTGGGTAAAACGGGTGTCGAAATGGAGGCTCTTGCAGGTACAACAGTGGCCTGTCTTACTATATATGATATGCTCAAATATATCGGCAGGGAAATGACAATAACAGAGGTGAAGTTACTTGAGAAAACAGGTGGCAGAAGTGGCAGCTATAAAAGGCAGAATTAATGCAATATCTGTTTCAAAAGAAAAAGGCAGCAGGAAGGTTAATGTGCTCGAAGCCCGGCTAAAAGCCGATTTTGGCATAATTGGTGACGCTCATGCGGGCAGTTGGCACAGGCAGATAAGTTTACTGGCCGTTGAGTCCATAGAAAAAATGGTCGCAAAGGGTGCGAACATATCACCTGGCGACTTTGCTGAGAATATCACAACAGAGGGCATCGACCTGTTCGCGTTAGAGGTCGGTAATACACTTAAGCTTGGCAAAGACATCGAGCTTGAGATTACCCAGATCGGAAAACAGTGTAACGGCGAGTGTGAAATTTTCAAGCAGTTAGGCGATTGCATCATGCCGCGAGAAGGTATCTTCGCTAAGGTAATTAAACCCGGCAAAATAAATGTAGGGGATGCTATAGAGGTACTCAATGATTAAGATAGCCATACTGACGGTCAGCGACAGTTGTGCACGGGGAGAAAGAAAAGATGTAAGCGGACAGGCAATCAGGGATATCCTGAGCGAAGGACAGTTTCAGGTGTGTAAGAAAAAAATTATTGCGGACAGTCTTAAAGCTATAGCCAACCAGCTAAAGTACTTCTCTGATAAAGCTGATATTGACGTGGTATTTACTACCGGCGGGACAGGTCTTGGGCCTCGGGATGTTACGCCTGAAGCTACCGTCTCTGTGTGTGAGAGAATAGTCCCCGGTATAAGTGAAATAATCCGGGAACAAGGTTATCAAAAGACCAAAAGCGCAGTTCTCTCACGAGGCATAGCGGGAGTTCGCAACAATACGCTCATAATCAATTTGCCAGGCAGCCCAAAAGCTGTTCGAGAATCGCTGGAAATAATTTTGGACGTCTTGCCGCATGCTGTTGAAATGATACACGGCGGCGGACATTGAAAGAGAGAAGGAAAAAATGATTTTACTAAAGCTTTTCATTGCATTTCTTAAAATTGGCCTTTTTGCCTTCGGAGGAGCATACTCTTTCCTTCCATTAGTGGAGAAAGAAACCGTGCAAAATTATCATTGGCTTGAAAAACAGGAATTTCTGGAAGTTGTTGGTATGACACGGTTATTCCCCGGTGCAATATCAATCAAATTTGCCACTTACACCGGCTATAAAGTTGCAGGCATCCCGGGTGCAATAGTAGCTAACGTCGCCAACCTTTTGCCGCCTGTATTATTTATAATGCTTGCTTCGATGTTTTATTTAAAATATAAAGATGTTCCATTTATAAAAGCCGGCTTGCTGATGGTCCAGTATGCCATCTTTGCCATGATAATTGCTGTTGCGATACAGTTAGTCGATAAGAGCCACATTTTCCAGCTCAAGTATATAGCCGTGATAGCAGCTTCATTTGTATTGTTCTTCTGGACCAGGATACATCCGGCTTTTATCATTATCGGCGCCGCTTTGTTGGGCGCGATATTCAGGTAACCGCAGTTTGAAATAAATGATTTTCCTATGAGGTCAGAACCGCATGTTTTGATCTTGTCATTGCCTCTTTAACCCGTTGAGGAGTCATTGGGAGTTGGAACAATCTGGCTTTTGTTGCATCGCAAACAGCGTTGGCCACAACTGCACCCATGCAGATAATCGCAGGTTCTCCTCCTCCCTGGGGATCAATATCTTCTGACTCGACAAAAACTGTTTCAATTTTCGGGACCCATGAGAAAGAAGTCATTTTATACGTGTAAAAGTTCAGGTCAAAAATTTCTCCGCCATTAAAATGGATCTCTTCTGACAGAACATAGCCTAATCCCATTATGATACAACCTTCTATCTGCGACTTTGCGCCTTGGGGATTAATCACCAGTCCCATGTCCTGAGCGCATACTACACGCTTGACCTGAACGTGCCCGCTTCTGTTGTCTACCTCGACTTCAGCTATAGTTGCCACATAAGTGCCTGAATCAATACCACAGGCTATTCCGACCCCGCGGCCGCTGGGTGTCTTTGCCGGACTCCAGCCGAATTTCTGAGCTGCAGCCTTGAGAGTACCAAGCATTCTCTTGTCGCTGAGATTCTTGAGGCGAAATTCCAGGGGGTCCATCCCTGCTTTAGAAGCCATAATATCGATTTGGGATTCTCTGGCAAAAGTATTTGTGTTGTTTGCGGGCGCACGCCAGGCCCCAGTACCAAAAGGATGGGCTCGATCACCACCTCCCCAGCCTCCTCCTATGGAAACCGTTCGATGATGCGGTATATTATAAATGTGGTGAGAACCTCTCGTACCGGCATAATAGACGTTATAATCCCAGAGTTTAATTTCGCCTGAATCTTTAATTCCCGATTTTATTTTAACTAGTGCTGCAGGTCGAAATGTATCATAGAAGAATTCCTCTTCTCGGCTCCATGCAACCTGAATAGGTTTTCCAGTTAATTTTGACAACCTCGCTGCTTCCATAGCCTGTTGGTTTCGGCTTTTTCCGCCAAATCCGCCCCCCACAAAGGGAGTGATGACGCGGACATTTTCCGCAGGCAGGTCCAGCTCTTCTGATATGGCCTCCTGAAGCCTGAAAGGAGTTTGAGTAGATGCCCAGACAGTGGCTTTATTGGATTCAATTTTTGCCAGAGCGCTATGAGTTTCAATAGGAGCATGAGCCACATAGCTATTCAGATATGTTTCTTCAAATGTATATGAAGCAAGTTTTTCTCCGGTCTGAATATTACCACCTTCATTTTCTACATTTTTTTCTGTCCCGACTTTTTGCAAATGTTCGAAGATTGTCTTATCATCTACTTTTGCTTCAGGCACGTCGTATTCGGCTTTAATTGCTGCAAGAGCTTTTTCAGCCTCATCCGGATATTTATGGAGGACAGCAATCAAATCACCATCTTTGACTACCTGAACGCCATCCATTTTTTCAGCGGCGGAGGTATCAACACCCTTTCTTTGCGCTCCATGAGCCGGTGGTCTTAAAATCTTCGCATATAACATCCCCGGCACTCTGATATCACCAGCGAACTTAGCTTTTCCTGTTACTTTCTCGACAGAGTCAGTACGCAGAAAAGATTTGCCCATGATATTAAATTCAGACACCTTTTTCAAATCGGCTTTAGTGTGTCTTTCAATTGTTTTACCTTTAGCTAATTGTGCATAGCTGACCCGTTTCTTTTCTTCAGTTTTGTCAAATATGATGCCTTCCTTTGCTTGAAGTTTTTCTTTTGGCACCTTCAAATATTCAGCTGCCAACTCTATCAAAACAGCTCTTGCCTCTGCCCCTGCCGCTCTAAGAGCAGGTCCGAAGAAACGAGTTGACATCGAACCGAAGGTGCCCATATCCCACGGACACAGCTTTGTATCTCCCATAACCATATCAACTGATTCTAAAGTTACATCCAATTCGTCAGCCAGCATCTGGGCCAAGGAAGTTATTACTCCCTGCCCCATCTCAATTTTACCGCTGAAGCAGCTGACCCTGCCATCAGCTCCGATTCTAAGATAAGCATTAAAATCCTCAGGATATTCCCTCCCACGTCTCCGCGCCTCTATTTCTGATAAGTCACCGATAAAGAACCAGATAATGATTCCGCCGCCCACACGTTTCAAAAATTCCCGACGACTAAGAGAAGAACGAGTGATTAGATCACTAAAGTCTGAAGCTAAATATTCATCTTCTTTCATCTTTAGTTAGCTCCTTTCATTCTTCGACTTGCGGACTGTATGGCCTGGATGATCCGATTATATGACCCACATCGACATAAGTTGTCATCCATCTGCTGGATGATTTCTGCCTCGCTCGGTTCCGGATTCTTTAATAACAAACTACAAGCATTGAGAATCATACCAGGCGTACAAAAACCACATTGAAGGGCATCTTGTTCTATGAAAGCCTGTTGAACCGGATGAAGTTTTCCATTTTTAGACAGTCCTTCAATAGTAGTAACCTCTTTTCCTCTAACATACTTTACCGGTAATCGACATGAGCGAACTGCATCATTGCCCACAAGAACAGTGCAAGCACCACACAAACTCACTCCGCAGCCGTATTTAGTTCCTGTAAGCCCCAGGTCGGTGCGTAAAACCCATAAAAGTTTTCGCTCACTATCTACAGTCAAGCTTACGGGGTCTCCATTGAGTTTGAAAGAAATGTTTTTCATAGCGTTGACCTCCCAATCAGCTAAGATTACCTGTAAGTATTCAACCATCCAATGTGAATAGCTTTATACGCATCTTTTTGAAAAGCAATGTACATAGCTCATTCATATAAAGGTTTTTTCTTTGCAAGAACAGCTATGGAATAATAATACCAGATAGATGTTGCGCTTTACAATGTATTCCTGAAAAAAAGTGGTAGGGTTTTCGAAATTTTAAATCTTGATGAAAAACTTAAAATGACTATCCTCAAGCTATGAATGCTCTTGAAATATACCGAAAAGCGGCCCAGGTTCTCGAAACGGGTGAGAATGTTGCCCTGATAACGGTAATATCCACAGCAGGCTCAACACCTGGAAAAGTGGGTTATAAGATGCTTGTTTGGGGCAAAAAAGGGCAAAATTTCGGCACCGTGGGAGGAGGTTTTACTGAAGCTGAAATTGTTAGAAAAGCTGAAAATATCCTCCCACAGATTGAAAACCAGGTTTTCGGATTTAACCTTGATGGTACCGAAAACGATGAAAAAGGAATATGCGGAGGCTCAATAGAATTTCTTATCGAGACCTTTGACAAAAAAACTCTGCCATTATTCAAAGAACTTTCAACCGTAATCGAGAATGGACGCACAGGTGTACTTGTCTCAATCATTTCTGACAAAAAACCGCCTGAAAAAATCTTTCTCGAAGATGCCGAGCAAATTGATACCGCCGCTAATATTAATTTCCACCCTGAAATCATGGAAACTATAAAAAAGCTGATTGCCAAAGAACAATCTGCGAAGAAAACATTGGAAAACGGAGTGCAAATTTTCATAGAAACTATCTCTGAGCAGCCAATGGTTTTTGTTTTTGGAGCGGGACATTTATCCTCCCATATCTCGAAGTATGCAAAATCCCTGAATTTTAGAGTTACTATTTGTGATGACAGAACGGCGTTTGCAAACAGACAAAGATTCCCGGAGGCAGATAACATTATTATCGATGACTTTGAAAATGTTTTCGATGAACTGAATATCGGCAGGAATTCGTATATTGTCATTGTTACAAAGGGGCACAAATATGATGAAATAGTCCTTGAAAATGCTCTTAAGACCAATGCAAAATATATCGGAATGATCGGAAGCAAAAGAAAAACTTCAACTATTCTAAAAAAGCTAAACGCAAAGCAAATTCCGGCAAAAACACTAAACAGGGTCTACTCTCCTATCGGTATTTCAATAGGTGCGGTTACTCCTCAAGAGATTGCTTTAAGCATAGTTTGCGAGCTTGTAAAAATAAGAAGACTGCCAGACGCATCCGGAACAAATCATATGACAATAGCTTTTTAAAAAGAACTGCAGGAAAAACTATTATGGTAAACGCAATAATATTAGCAGCCGGCGAGTCAAAGAGGATGGGGAAATTAAAGCCGCTTCTTAAGTTTAAAGACAAAACATTCTTAGACCAAATTATCTCAGTACTTAAACTTTCTGATGTAGACATGATAACCGTTGTTCTTGGAGCAGAGGCTGAAACTGTTAAAAAATCGGTTGATTTGTCCGGAACAAAAGTTCTCGTAAATGAAGCATATGAAAGAGGACAGCTGTCATCTTTGATTATAGCAATAGAAAATGCGCCCGAAGAGACTGAAGCGATACTGCTCTGTTTGGTGGACAACCCTTTTATTACCAAAGAGGTTGTTAATAAAATTATCAGCACATTCAAAAAAACGAATAGTCCAATCATTGTCCCCGTTTTCAATAAAAAGAGGGGACATCCCACTTTATTCTCAAAGTCATTATTCGATGAACTGCTTGACGCTCCGGAGGCTCAGGGCGCAAGATATGTTTTGTATTCGAATGAAAAAAGAGTCTTTGAACTTGAAACCTCCGAAAGCAGAATACTTATTGGTATTGATACTCCGGAGGATTATAAATTGCACTTCGAGGTAAATCCATGAAGTTTTCTTTTGATGGATAGCTCCAACAAAAACTCAGCATGGTGGCATTCTCCACCTAGCTGGTAACTTGTATTTCCTCATCGTCTTCACAGATAATGTCGAGGATGTCTTGGGCAAGGTCGCTTTCTGCTTTTGCTCTTGGTCGCTGCAATAGTCGGGGATGTCGCTCGTATCCTCGCTGAGCACTCATCAACTAATCCGTGCAGGCGCTTACTACGCCCTCAGATTTCCGCGGGCTCACATTGGCCTGATCATATTCTTCCGTTGTGTTCGTTCGCCCGTACTCGTACTTTTTTGCTCTGGGTAGCAGAGCAGTTCTTTGGTGCTTATATGCAGTTAGCTGGCTTTAGCAACGTCTCTGCATTTGCCCATCTCGGTGGAGCTGCTGTCGGCGTCATCTTCTGGTTTTTTTCACGAAATGAATAAGAACATAAAACTGCCACTACTTTTTTCGGTTAACTCAGTGGCCGTAACTTAATGAGAGGAGTTCGTACAACTTTACTACGACTAAAAGGCCAAATAGCTCATAAAACCATAAAAAATGTAAATCTATAAGGTTTGTAAGATCAAAGACTTAAAAATTTATAAAAAGCGGTGAACGTTTTTAACATCCGATTATGACAATTATACCTTCAGTCGTGCAAATGTGCGTTCAATCCTATTTTTGCTATTTCGCTTTGCTGAAGCTTAAGTGCCTCTTTTAGCTCATCTTCTGTTATGTGACCAAGGTTTATAAGAATCTGACCAAGTAATTCGAACTTTTCAATTTGGCGTTCGAGTGCCTGCTCAAGCTGAGACCGGTCTATGTAACAGTGTTCAACTAATATTTCTCCAAGTTTTTTCATTTTTATCCTTAAAGAACTGACTGGAATGCACCTCTCCTGCAAGAGGTCAGCTTGTTCCTACTTAAATATCGCCTGTACTGTTTTTGTAAATTCCCTGGGGGCATATTACCACCTATTTAAAGTATAACAAATATTTGATAGATATGCGAAAATCCCATTATAAGAAATATTAAGGTTGAAGCCCAAAATACAGGAAGATGTAGGATTCAGAGAGCCTTGATATTATCAGAACATATCAGGAAATATCAGGCTGAGCGGGTTAGAAAATGTTAGATAATGATAGGTTCTGAGGTTCAGGGGTGGGTAAGTATGGGTAGCCGTTAGTATTTAGTGAATAGTATTTAACGCCGTGTGCGAGTTTTTTATAGTAATCTTGCTTTTTAGGCCGAAAACAAGGCTTCGCACAATTACCAGACTGGAACTTGAAAAAAACAG
>SMTZ1_10007674_pt1 | contig 10801 bp, 8 predicted proteins | sample DeeMarSWOR136_30_FD_25667 | JGI IMG/M metagenome (IMG submission 25667) | reverse complement strand
AGCATCACACAGCTGCTTGGTATTCTCATCGATGCGGTAAAGTCAGCTGGTGGAAAACCCTATATTATTCCGAGCATGGGTTCCCACGGCGGAGGTGAGGCAAAGGGACAGGTGCAGGTACTCAAGTCCCTCGGCATTGACGAGCAAAGCCTGGGCATCCCCATCAGAGCCTGCACCGAATCTGCGCACATCGGCACCACAGAGAGCGGGATCCCCGTTTATGTCAACAGAGAGGCATTGTCGAAGTCGGACAAGCTCATACTCTTCAACAGGGTGAAGAGCCACACGGAGTTCAGCGCGCACGTCGAGAGTGGGATCTATAAGATGTGCGCCGTGGGGCTGGGAAATCCCCAGGGCGCGAAGGTCGTCCACGAGTTCGGATTGGATCTGGGGTATGAGAAAACAATCGTGGATGTGGGTGGTTACATCATCGAACACCTTCCCGTTGTATGCGCCGTGGCAACTGTTGAGAACTATTACCACGAAGTTTCGAACGTAAAGGCGATGCTGCCCCGGGATATTCTTTCGGAGGAAAAAAAATTATTGCGGATCGCAAAGAAGAACGTCGGCAAGTTACCCTTTGATACGATGGATCTGCTTGTTGTTGATCGAATCGGGAAGAATATAAGCGGTGCGGGAATGGACACGAACGTCATTGGCAGGCTCATGGTATACGGACAACGGGATTTCAGCAAACCGGACATCAAACGAATCGTGGTCCTGGATCTTGCAGAGGAATCTCACGGCAATGCAATCGGTATTGGTCTGGCAGATTATACGGTAAAACGGGTCCTGGATAAGATCGACAGACAACCAACCTATCTCAACTGCATCACCGCCCAGACCCCGGAGAAAGCACGGCTCCCCATATGGTTCCAGACGGATCGGGAGGCCATAGGGGCTGCCCTGGTCTCTATCGGGTCAGTGAGGCCCCAAGACGCGCGCGTCGCTCACATTAAAAACACCGAAGAGATACGGTACCTGAACATTTCTGAGAGCCTGTTGTACGAGGCCGAAAAAAGGTCGGACCTGAAAATACTGGGAAAACCGGCGCCCATGAAATTTGACGAGAATGGAAACTGTAAGTCGTCACTATAAGCGGATGTATGCTGTCTAGAGAACCTCACGAATGAGTCTGAGTCCCGTTTTCGTACTCATATTCTCCTGCACCGCCTGTTCCACCTTGTCTGGCTCGAGTGTGATGTTCTTCTCATCTATGTTCACGATGAAATCTGACTCCCAGATAATTTGAAAATCAAGACCGTCCACCCGTTTATGGGTGTGGTGATTCCCCACGATGTAGCAGACACGCTCGATGATATCGGGCCGAACTCCGGTCTCCTCCATGAGCTTTCTTGCCACAGCCGGTCCCTCCTGCTCCTGATAGGGTGCTTCCAGGGATCCGTGTTTTTTCAGTGCTTCCGGGATACCGATGTCGTGAAATATGCTTCCGAGGGTTACAACGTTCCACAGGAAATCGTGCTTGAGGCCCTCTCCCACATAGATCTTCTCAGCTGTGGACAAAACCTTCAGGGTGTGCTCGACAAAGCGTTGCTCCTGAAAGTACTCCTTCATCTTCTGTATCGCAACTTCTCTAGACATGAGACCCTTCCCCATCCGTTTCAAGATATTTGCTCTTTTCCTTCCTCTGCACATGCATGGCCCTGAATACTCCCCATCTGGGCCGTTAAATATCATCCCTTGCCTACTGCGCCCGCAGCACCTCGAGCATGGCAGCCACGTTCTCGAGCGGCACGTCGAGGGGCATGTCGTGGGACGGGCCGACAAGGTAGCCACCGCACCGCCTTGCCAGGGCCAGGCGGTGCGATACCTCCGATCGGACCTCCCCTGGAGTGGCGAAGGGGAGGGTCTGCTGTATGCTCAGGCCACCCCAGAAGGCAAGCCTGCCCGCGTAGCGCTCGATAACCGATTCTACGTCCATGGTTTCCGGCTGCAGAGGGTTGAACACGTTCACTCCGATCTCCACCAGATCATCCAGAATGGCAGAGATGTTTCCGCAGCTATGTATGAACACATCGTACCCGCATTCGTGAGCCCGCGCGTACATCCTCTCAGCATAGGGCCTGACAAAGGTGCGCCAGGTATCGGGGCTCATGAGCAGGCCCAGCTGCCCGCCCCAGTCATCGCTGAAGCGTATGCCGTCAACAACGTACGGTCCCAGACTGTCGATGATCGCGAGGTTGAACTCGGTGATGAGCTGAAAGAGCTCGTGCACGAAGGAGGGGTTTTCCTTCAAGTCCACAAGCAGGTTCTCCATGCCCCGGAGCGACCAGGCGCGCTCGAACAGGCAGCGTGAAATCTTCACCACTATATACCGGTGTGGGTTACGTGCAATAAGGGGTTTGAAATGTTCATATCGGAATTCCGCGCGGGGGTCGGGCACCTGCACGGCACTCAGGGCCCTCCCCTCGAGCAGTACGTGCACTGGTGTGCCGATATCCCTGTCGATGCGCCTGTCCCAGAACACACCCCATTCATCGCGCACGATATACGGCTCCTTCTCGGTGTAGCTGTCCACAGCCTCGCTTCTCAGGTAGCAGAGGTGATTGCCAAAATAATCCTGGAGCCCGCTGTACCTGAAGATATTTTTCCCCCGTACGTCGTGTCGCTCCTCTGCGATACCATGGCCCTCCATGATCCTGCGAGCCAGCTCCGTGGTGCAGTCGATTTGCCAGGGAATAACATCGATATCCTCGAAACGGATGCACTTCCTGACACGCTCCCTCTCAGTCATGGAACGCTTGTGGCCTCCTCACGAGCTTCCCTCCATGAATGGATTTCAATATATAGGACAAAAAAGACATCTCCAGCATATTCTTCATGTGTCGCGAATCACACGTATGTTATAGGGATCTATGTTTCACCGTTTTTCAGGATTGAAAATCAAGTATGGTTTTGAGTCCCTGCCCGCTCAGTGCGTATTCAAAGGCTTCGGCAATCTGCTCGATCCCGAAACGCCTGCTGATTATGGAGCGCACATTCACCTTGCCGTGCTCGATGAGGTCGATGGCCTGCTCGTAATGGGCAAGCGAAGCCCCTGTTGTGCCGGTCACCACGAGCCCGTTGTAGTGAATGAGATTGGTGTTGAGGCAAACCATCTCTTTGCCCTTGGGCAGACCGCCAAAGAAATTGATCCGTCCGAGCTTGGCCGCAATCTCCACGGAAAGCTTCTGGACCTCCGGTGCGGGGCAGGCAGTTATGATCACATCGGCACCGTTCCCGTCTGTGTGCTCCAAGACTGCTTCCCGCAGGTCCTGCTTCGAGGTGTCGACGAGCACGTCAGGACCGAACTGCCGCAACAGCTCCAGCCTGGCCTCAGAGATATCGGCCATCATGACGAGACTAGCCCCGGCGAGCCGGTTCAGCTGCAGGTGCATGGCGCCGAGCGGTCCCGCGCCCACGATAAGTACGGTATCACCGGGTGCGGTGCCCACCGACTCCAGGGCATTGATGGCGCAGGAGAGTGGCTCCGCGAGTGCAATCTCATCGAATGATGGTCGCTCAAAGGGAATGAGGTTTCCCTGCAGCAGGGGCTTGCAGTCCACACGGAAATACTCTGCGAAGCCTCCATCGAATGTGATGCCCACGGCGATGTACTCAGGACAGAGATGCACCTTCCCCATCCTGCAGTATCTGCACACACCGCATCCCACATTCGAGGCAACGCCCACCTTCATGCCTGTCCGGTATCGCGTCACCTTCGAGCCGACCTCGCATATCTCGCCGGACAGCTCGTGGCCCAGTATGCGCTCGGTTCCCTCCTCGATGTGGTGGTGACCGTTTCTGAATATCCTGAGATCGGTTCCGCAGACGGCTGCGGCCTTCACCCGCACGAGCGCCTCATTCTCTCCGATCTCTGGTTTCGGGACTTCCCTGCAGTCTATCTGTCCGATTCCGCTGTACACCGCTGCGCGCACGTTCCTCCTCCTTGCTGCGTGATGGCCTTCACAACTCACGTGTGCCTGTCATCCCCAGGAGTGTCCTGCTCCCTTCAGGGAACGATACCTAGCCGAATACTTTTTTGTCGACCGCCTTGATGTTCTTCAGCCCCTCACCGGCAAGGGCATCAGCGCTGGGTGCATGCTTGCGCCATATCGCAGTAAGACGAGCTATATCCGGCAGATCGGGCGTGAATGACTCGATGGTGATCCAACCCTGATAATCGATGTCCTTGAGCGCCCGGTACACCGTTTCCCAAGGCACGAGACCGGTACCGGGAATGCCGCGCTCATTTTCGCAGGCGTGAAAATAGCCGAGATATTCACCGGTGTCGACAATCGCGCGGTAGAAGTCCTTCTCCTCTCTGATCATGTGATAGGTATCGAGGTGGACCTTGGCGTTGGGTTCGCCCACATCCTTGCAGAACTTCACCGCATCGGCGGCAGTATTGATGAAAAAGGTTTCGAATCGATTGACCGCTTCGACGCATATGTCGATTCCCTTGTCACCAGCATACCGGCAGGCTTCCCTGTAGTTCTCTACGCCCCATTTCCATTCCTGCTCTGTCCTGGCCTTGCCTGTGAAGTATCCCCAGGTAGCGTAATTCACTCCCCCGATACCGCAATTTCCACCCGAAACTGCATGCGCAACATCGATGGCCTTCTTCATGAACTCCAGACCCTTCCTGCGCACACCGGCATCGGGCGATATGCTGTTCGTCCCTTCGTCGAGTACCACAGCAAAGTTGATACCCATATCGTTGTCCTTGAGGGTAGCCTTTGTCTCGTCGATGGGAAATTCGTCGGGGTGGTTTATCAGGATCTCCACACCGTCGAATCCCAGTCCCTTGGCGTTGGTTATGAGCTTCACTTCATCCTTCGTGAAGTTCCCAGTCCACAGCAGAAGCTCCAGTCCGTACTTGTGCATGTCCATTCTCCTTCATTATCAAGATCGTTAGCATGGAAATCAGGTAATCACCTTCAGGTATGGTGTGTTCGCCGGTGCCGCCCACAGTCGTTTGATCTCTGCGTCCGCCCGGCACAGTGAAAGGGAAAACCCGGCCATCTCCTGGGTGGTGATGTAGTTTCCCACGAGCGGCTTGAAAGGTTTGATACCTTTCTTGTTCAGTATGTCCTCGAGCCGGCTGTAGAGAAGAAACATCTCCATGAGCGTGGTGGAGCCGCATCCGTTTATGAGCACAAGTACATCCTCTCCTTTCTTGAACTCCCCGTCCTCTATCACCCGCTCGGCCACAATGTCCATTACCTCATTGGCGGTGGCCAGCTTCATAGGACCCTCTGGACCTGCTTCGCCGTGGACACCCGGACCGATGATGAGCTCATCATCGGCGAGGTCGAACAGGGGCTGGCCGGTCTGCGGGTGGGTACACGGTTTCATGGCCACGGCAAGGGTTCTCGTATCCGCGGTCACCTTTCTGGTCACCCCCGCAATCTCATCCCTGCTCTTTCCCTCCTCCGCCAGGGCACCTGCAATCTTGAAGGAGAAGACCATACCGCCCATTCCGCGCCGGTTCTCCTCCTTGCCCCTGGGCGCGCTCGCAATATCATCGTAGAGGAGCACACTCTCCACGTCGATGTTTTCGTCTCTTGCCATATCCAGGGCAATACCGTTGTTGATCACGTCACCCTCGTGGTTTGCGACGAGCACCAAAACAGGTGTGTGCCCGCTCATCTCCCAGGCAATCTTTATGCCCTCGTATATCCGGTCGCCGCCGGCACAGGCGAATATACCGCCGGGAACCTCAACGTCGTGCATGCCGTACCCCATCAGCCCGTTCAGACCCGGCTCATGCCCGGAGCCCTGGCCAAATACAATCTGAACCTTTCCCTTCTCTTTCGGTTTCTTGCGTGTGATGATACCGTGATCCATCATCCGCAACAGATCGCTGTGCGCTCTCACCAGTCCTGCATTGAGCTCTTCCGCAAGTGTCTCCGGTTTGTTGATGAACTTCTTCATGATCATGACGATCCTCCTCGTTATAGCTTGGAAATCACTTCCTTCAACCGAACAGGATTTACAGTCTACCATTGCCCTATAAAATTTCAACTTATTTCCAGACATTCCCCAATAGACCAAGACAACAATTGTACACCCCAAAAGCCTGTGATGATATATTGAAAAGAGGTGCGGGTATGTTGCATTTTCGCCAGAGCATCGCACCGTGCTGAAAAAAATCGAGGAGGGGTATGACATGTGGAAGATCAGAGCGCTTGACACAGGGAGCATTGAATTGGAGAAATCCATTGGCACGCATTTGACCGGATACGGCGAGATACTGCTTGTGCCGGTTACAGTCTTTCTCATCGAGAAAATCGACGGCAAGGTAAAGATCATCGTTGACACGGGGATGGAATCGCCCGAGCGTTCCCAGGAAGTTCTCAACCAGCACTATTTCAGATCGGAGGAGCAGAAACTGCAGGTCATTTTTAAGCACCTGCACATCGACCCTGCTGAGATTGGCACGGTTATCCTCACACACCTCCACCACGACCACTGCGGCAACAACGTCCTATTCCCGCATGCGCGGTTTTTCGTGCAGCAGGAGGAACTTCGTTATGCCTTTGCACCGCTTCCCGACGAGACGAAACCCTACTTTTCACCACTCATCGGTCTAACGCCCTCGTTCATGGGCACCGCTTTCGAACTCATCGACGGTGACGAGGAGATATTGGAGGGCATACAGGTCATCAAGACACCGGGCCATACGCCTGGGAGCCAGTCGGTGCTTGTCAACACCCCCGAAGGCGTGTACTGCCTTGCAGGCGACAACGTGATGTTGTATGAGAACATCGAGAAGAACATACCGGTGGGGCATATCTATTCGCGGGGAGACTGGTTTTCATCTATACGAAAAATGAGAGCGCTGTCTGATCACATCCTGCCCAGCCACGACCCAGCCTTGTTCGAGAGCACACCGGCGTTTTTTCCACGCACGCACAGCTCAAAATTATGAATTATGGGCAGGAATTATGGGGAAAGCATACCTTAATCAGGTACAATGAAAAAAGCTTTTTCTTCAAATTCGTTGATAAGGATCAACGCAGATATTAAAAAGATCAGTTTACCTTTAATATTTATGAATATTTTTACAGCAAATGAGCACGAAGATCATGGTATTTCATGGATTGAGGTTTTTTCGTATAGTGTCATAAATGATGCAAATTGGAATAAACCTTAAAGGATCCTAACTCTTTATCATATTAACAATTAGTACGCGTTAATAATCAAATATGTGCAACGAATATTGAGAAGTATAAAAATACTGAATTATATACTCAGACACTGATTAAGTGTGCTGTTCCCATAATTCATACTCCGAAGATTCTCTTGTTAACCTTCAGATCGAGATCGCCGATCCTGAGCGGCTCCTGAACCACCTTTTCATAGTCCACCTTGATGGACGCAATCTTATCCGTGTCGCCGCCTGCCAGCACAGCGGCCACATCGCCATGTGAGTCCCAGAGCCTTTCCTGGGCCGCTGCGATCTTCTGGTCCTTCAGCAGGTCGTTCGACTTGGTCTCGAGGGTCCGGTACGCATCGACAGTTAGCTCGATATACTCATGCCTGAGTACAACCTTGTTCCTTTCACCCGGAGCGGTGTCAGTACGAAGCATGTGGTTGTCGAACTCTACGAGCCCCTTCCATCCGTATTTTCCCAACAACCAGATGATACTCACCAGTTCCTTCACCCCGTCCATGCCGATGAGCGGCGGGTTGTCATTGTCGAACTGGTTGGGTTTCTGATTGCCCACATGGAGGAAGAAGAGCTTTCCCAGACTCAGGGCAAAACCGACTGCAGCCACGCTCGTGAGGCCAGCCATCTGATCGTGCTGCAGCACCTCTGGGTTGACGCCCCAGAACTCGGGATCCTCGAGCTGCATGATGAGCGCAATGGAATGGCCCACTGTGGGGATGAACATCTCACCCCGGGGCTCGTTGGGCTTGTGCTCGATGGTCATACCCCTGAAGGAGAGTTTCTTCTCCGCGGCGTACCGGCGGGCCAGGTTGAGGGCGTCCCTGATGTAGGAAAATGTCCGGTCCCATGGGACAGCGAACTGGGTCTCGAAACCATCACGCGCAACCCAGTAGGTGAAATGCTCGGCTCCGAGAAAGCTGCCGATTCTGAGTGCACGTATCACCTTCTGTGCTGCCAGGGCACGCACACGGGGGTCGGGGTTCGCCACACCTCCGTTCCTGAACACTGGGTCGCCGTGCAGACTGCAACCCACGGTGTTGAACTTCACCCCTGCCTTGTCCAGCTTCCCCTTGATCGCCTTGAGGGACTTGTAGGTATCGCTTGCCTGATCCAGATCATCCGCGGGATGGGCGGGATCCCAGTCAACGAGATCGTCGTCATGTGCCGAGGTATAGTCGATGAGTCCGTTCTTTTTGGCGCTGCAGAGTATATCGGTTACCTCAAGCGAGGTCACCCGGTCCATGATACCGGGACCGAAGGGGTCGCCTACAGGATTTCCCACGCACCAGTAGGGCATCGAAAGGGTTCTCTTATCAGCCATTGTTTCCTCCAAAGTTTGTTTTCTCCATCGAATCTACAGGATTGGGTAAGGGTGTTGGAATACAATAACCCTGTTCATGATACTCACATTACCTCTGACCTGTCCCGAGAGGCAATACTGGATCGAACCTCGGTAATCGAGGAGGCGGTTCAACCCCCGTTCTCTTTCACCTTTTGCTTGAGCTTTTTGAGCTCACGATAGGAATCCAGCACCATCTTTCCGAAATCGCTCGAAGGATCAACCAATGACACCTCCTCGAGCACATTCTCCACTCCCTCCGATGCAATCATCTCCTGCAGTTTCACGGCATCCGCATCTTCCGGATAATCGTAGCAGAGCGCGGCACCACAGATGAATGCAATATGTTCGGGAAAGACACCGAACTTCTCGCAGAGTCGAGCGGCACCGATGAGCCGGTCCTCGGGACCGAGCTTTCTGATCGGGTCACGTCCGACACGGTACACCGTATCTTGAATCATTGGATTCCCGAAGCGGAGGTTGATGTCAGCCCTGATCTCACCCATATCTTCTTGGTTGAACACGTCTGGATACATTTTGAGCACTGCTTCGCAGGTCTCATCCAGCGCTCCCTGAAACACTCTCATCAAATAGGCGTCTTCAAAGGGCTCGTGCACATAGGTGTGCCCTTTGAGATATCCCAGATAGGCGAGTGCAGCGTGACCAAGATTGTAGGTGAAGAGCTTCCGCTCTACCTCGGCCCTGAAATTATCGACCGGTCTCATGCCTTCGATATCTGGTATGGCTCCGCGGACTGCCTTTGCGTCATAGGGATACTTATGGAAGGAATCAGCCACAACGAGGAGAGGGTCTTCCCCTGGGTACCGGTTACCCACGGCAGGGACCATCCGGGTGACCACTGATCCTACGAACCCGATATGTCCCTGTATCCATTCGAGGACTTCCTCCCTGTCGATTCTCTTCTCCACCTCTTCCCTGAGTATTTCAGCTGCATTGAGCACATTCTCACAGAGGTAAATGTCTAGCGGCTCTTTCTGCGATTCAAAGCGCAGTCTTATGCCCTCGGTGATGGCCGGAGCGATTGCGGTAAGGTTCTTCACACCCACGGCAGTACCGATTATCTGGGCCCTTTCGACCAACCGGGCCACTGCCTCCGAATCTGCGGCAGACACGGCCTCGATCCGATCAATGGTTAGATCGATCTCTTTCCGTGAGCGGGCATCGAGTAGTTTGAGCGGGTAACTGCCACTGTGGTTGAGCCTGTCTACAAGCTGTTGTGCGGCCTCCACGAATACCGTTCGGTATCCCGCCTCCCAGAATAGCTGCCCCATGAAACCACGACCAATGTTGCCGGCACCAAACTGAACGGCCAGTGGCATCAGAATGCTCCTGAAAAACAGCCTCTCATTCTGAGGCTGGAGGATTGCGGTCATTCACCGTCGATGACCCGTATGATGGTGCTGTCCCCCTCCACCTCGGGGAGCTTGTCGATGGCCTCGATGGCCCTGACGATGTCCGCCTCCCGGGCAACGTGGGTCATCATGACGAGGGGTACGTGTTCGTGCTCTTCCTCGGTCTCCTTCTGAATCACCGAGGCGATGCTGATGTCGTTCTCCCCAAGGATCCCCGATATCTTCGACAGGATACCAGGCCGGTCGAGGACGAAAAACCGCAGATAGTAGCGTGACCTGCTCCTGTTGAAGGATAGCTGGGTCAGTTTCTGCGAGAAGCTGTAGCTTCCCCTGTCGTACCCGGCGCCGCAGGCGATCCGCCGTGCAATGTCGACGATGTCAGCGACCACGGCCGAGGCGGTGGGACGCTTCCCCGCTCCCTTTCCGTAGTACATGGACTTACCAAGAAAATCGGAATCCACCATGACCGCGTTGTCCTCCCAGCTGATGGCAGCCAGGGGGTTGTCGCTAGGTATGAGAGTCGGGTGTACCTTTACAAGTACCCCTTCCTCGAGCCGTTCGGCGATGGCAAGCAGCTTGAGCACGAACCCGAGCTCTTCGGCGTACTGCATATCGCGCTTGTGGATGTGTTCGATGCCTTCCACATACACTTTTCCGATGTCGATCGCAGTGTTGAACGCAAGGGATGCGAGAATGACTATCTTGTGCCGGGCATCACCTCCCGAGAGGTCGAGTGTGGGATCGGCCTCGGCGAATCCGAGCTTCTGGGCCGTCCTGAGGGCCGACTCGAAATCGAGCCCCTCCCGGGTCATCTTGGTGAGTATGAAGTTGGTGGTCCCGTTGAGTATGCCCATGACACGTCGTATCACGTTCCCCACGAGTGCTTCCCTGATAGTCTTGATAATGGGAATG
>SMTZ1_10034538_pt1 | contig 10802 bp, 12 predicted proteins | sample DeeMarSWOR136_30_FD_25667 | JGI IMG/M metagenome (IMG submission 25667) | reverse complement strand
AGCGTGTAACAATGCTGGTTGATGTGGTGTAGTATCTTCTGCCAGTTCTTTGGGTCGTTTAATGGCATTCGCTCCATATTCCACCGCAATTCTTAGGATTTCTTTATCTTCCGAGCTTACATAATACTTGCTGATTAGTTCGCTCTTCAGCGCCTCCTCTATAGAGTAAGCGAGAAGTGGCTTTCCCGCAATCAGTCTGATGTTCTTGCGCGGGACGCCTTTGCTTCCCCCCCTTGCGAGAGTAATGCCTAGTACGTTCATGTCTCCCCTTTCTCAAATATAGCGAACATCTGGATATAACCAGAGGTCTTATGGATTATGGGCGTGAAAAAGATTGGCTCTAATGTGAAAATGTCTGCATAATCTCGCTCCCACCGATACCTTTGATACTCAGCATACGATAAATGCTCATAAGCCTCATAGATGGCAATGTATTTATTGGCCTTCTCTTCCATCAAGCCACATATATCAAAAATGACATCATCTGACATGTGCATCAAGTGGCCATGTGTGAATATGAGATCGACAGGTTTACACTCTTGAAGATATGTCAGTGTGTCCAATATGAGGATAGAGCAGTAATCTAACACGTCTGGATAGTGTCGAGCAATAACTGAATGTATGTCTGGGCTGATGTCATTCGCTCGGTACTCCCAATCAGGAAAAACCTCATGGAAACAATGAACATTACGCCCATTGCCTAAGCCCAGTTCACAGAAAGTCTTCACATCAACCACATTGTCTGCCACAGTGTTTACGAGTATTCTGGTTTGATTTTGATAGCCTTGTTTGTCTATTCGACTCCCATAGTCCTCTGTTCGCCAAACATGCAACCAAAAATTCTGCATTTCGTCATAATCAAGATTCATTCGTACCTCATTCTATCCATTATATCTCCCCATATAGCCTCGAATGCTTTTATGTGGTGGGGCTGGAACTCGTCGTGCCAATTACCTAGCTTCGCCCTGCGGTATGTCGGACTTGCTCTCATCTTAGATCGGGCCACTAAATATTCCAGCGGCTCTGGTATCACCGCAGCGACTGGCTCTAGCGCCTGTTCTGGATTATTGATAATGTCCTCAAAACGCAATGAAATAATTTTCTCGTAGTCCAACCATCCAAGAAACGGCCTGACTATAAATGGCAGAGTTTCTATTAGGACAGCTATTCTATCTGAACTATGCTTTATATCGACGCCTTTTATTGTGGCAATCGGGCTGTTATCTGGCGTTTCGTCCATGTAATATGCCCATGAAACAATTATGTCTCTTGGATCACGATATAAGAAGAATGGGATTCTATTGCCAATAAGTTGCAATATCGGTTCTGAGTATCCTATATGTCCACGAATGTGATGTCTGCCTGGGCTTATAAAACAATACTGAAAATACCACTTCTCACAATCTCTAAATTTGAAGTTTATGCGCTTGCCCTCATAAACTGGCCATTCCAACCTTAGGATATGGTTCAATAAATATGTGCCACTTTTGGGAAGTGTCGTCATGAACTTAGGACACAAAGTATGCCACCATCCTCTATTCACTTTTCCACCAATCTTCATCGGAAAAAGATTCTAGTGTTTTCCTCTGCCTTCCGGACATCATCACAGATGCGTTTTCTTGTAGACTAATATTGCCGAGCATTGATCTGTCTATCTTCAGCCATCCTGGGCGTGGCTCATAGCTCTGTGGTCCTCCCCATGGACTGAGCCACCACTCGAACTGTGCCGTGTCCATGTTGCGCACCCTGTCCAACAGCGCCCCGTTGAACCTGGAACCCAACAGCTCAGCATGGAAAAAGTCCGACTTCCGCAAGTCCGTGTAGATAAACAGCGCATTCTTGGCAATGATGTTGCGGAACAATGTGGCCTGACATACTGCTTTGTATAATTTAGTGCCCTTCATATAGGCCATACTCAGGTCTGCCCCAGACAAATCTGCATAACTCAAGTTGGTCCTATATAAACACGTCCTGGACAAATCTGCCGAGATGAATTTGCAGCCCCGTAAATCCGCACCAGACAAGTCTGCGCCCCGCAGATTGGCGGCGGTAAAGTTTGCGCCTTGTAGCTTCTTGCCCCTCAAATCTGCACGCTCCAGATTGTTGCCAACCAAGCTGCATTTATAGGCTATTTCTATATTCAGCCCAAAATCTTCTCGCTTGAGTGTTTCTTCACCCACTATCGGCATCAAAATCCTCAGCATAGGGAGAGTTGTTGTTTAGCAAATCCACATGTGTTTGGCCATCTTTTCTTGCTCTAGCTTCCCTAGCCTCAAGCACCTCTTCTTCGGATGTCTCACCTATGCCCATGCCCCTTCCTTCCAGTGCTCTTTGCATTTCATCCTGTGTCTTGAACTTGGGAACTTTCATCACCCTGACGCCATCTTCCAATGTGCGATGCCCATACTCGCCTTTGTCAGTCCAACTGGCGTGCCAATCCCACATCTCTTCAATGCGCCCACTCACTCGCTCTATTCGTTTTTCCAAGTCTTGTTTCTTTTGAATCAAGACATTCTTGCGCAGAACCAACTCGTCAATCCGCAGTTCTATGCTTTCCCTATTCATTGTCATATCCTCTATGGCGTGTTCTTCCGAAGCCCGCATTTTCTTGGAATGTCACGTTTTCCAAGTAGCTTCTGCCTATCTTAAAAAAGCCTGTTCGCGGTTCATAAACTGGAGGCCCAGGTATTGTCCTGTGCCTGTACCAATAAAAAAGCGCATGATGTAGATTTACGCAACGATGCAGTATTGCGCCATCAAACGCTGTGCCTAGTCCAAAAAACCCCCGAAAGTCTGACCCCGTTAGGTCCGTTCCCCAAAAGAAGCTGTTCTTGTATGATGCCCCTCGGAATGAGCAACTCCGCATTTTGGCGTCTTTGAAACTTGTGCTCTTCCCATAGGACATATTCAAATCCGCCGTATCCATCCATGCGTTCTCAAAGTTCGCCTGATAAAGACACGCCCTTGATAGGTCGGCCTTTATCAATATCGAATTACTCAGGTCAGCGCCCGATAGGTCTGCCCCGCGCATTGATGCACCCGTCAGGTTTGTATTGGACAAATCTAGCCCTCGTAAATCCGCCCTGTCTAAATATGCCCCTACAAGTCCTGCGCTTCTAAGAATCTCCCTCGGAGAGATTATCCTCTTTTTCGAGTCTGTTGACATGATCTATTTGGAGCGCTGTGTCCATCGCCTCTCTTTTGTAGGTTTTTTCCTGGCGGCTTTGATAAATCTCTTCTCTTTTTTCCGCATGGTCGGAAAGTCGCTGGTCGTACATCTCTTGGATTTTCTCTTTAGCAAACGGCAGTTCCACTGTTGGCGGATTTTTCTCTATATTCATCAACTCTTCCAGAACATAGATTTGTCCCTCAACATTTGCGCGCTGCCTCTCCAGGTCACGAACACTCTTTACCGCCGCGTCTTGAGCGGTAATGACTTCCTGTAGACCAACCTGACATTTCTCAAGCCAAACCTTGAGAGTTTCGTGGGGTATCATTTTCTCTCCAATCTTCCTGTTCCTGCATTTTCCTGAAACGAATATCCTGGCAAAGCGCTTGCCACTAGCTTTACGTATCCCTCGCGGGGTTCATAGATGGGGCCTTGCAATCCGTCTGGGCTGCGATACCAAAAAAACAGGGCGTGATGCAGGTTCTTTACACGCGCCAGGTTCGCACCGTCGAACACAGTGCCCAACATAAATGCCCCACGAAAATCGCTACCCCATAAATTTGTTCCCCAAAAGAAACTGTTCTTATAGTTAGCTCCTCTGAATGAACAGACCCGCATGGTTGCGTCTTTGAAACTCGTGCATTTGGCATACGACATGGAAAAATCAGCCGCATCACAAATAGCACCTCCGAAGTCTGCCCTGTATAAGCAAGCTCTGGACAAATCTGCCTTTACCAGAATTGCACCCCTAAGATTGGCCTCTGATAAATCCGCACCACGCAAATCGATCAAGATATGCGCCTACAAGCGCTGCATTCTTAAGAAGATTCAAGCCCTGTTTGCTCTTCTCTTTCTTCCTCATTAATGGCATCAATGGCTTTTACCCCTTCTAGGGCTTCTTTTTTATAGACATTTTCTTGCCTATACTGATAGAAATCCTCAGGAGATACATCCTCAAACATATCAAGGCGCTTTTCGTGGAACTCTTCTATCCTATCTCCGGCAAGGGGAACTTCCGAGATCGGAGGATTGGCCTCTGTATCCATTAGTGATTCTGTAAGTTCAAGTTGGGCTTGTGCGGCAATTCTACGCATTTCCAGAAGCTCAATCTCTTCTTCTTTGGTAGCAATTGCCTCGGCTATTTGTTTTAGTGCATCTTCGCATTTGGCTTGATAAACTTCAAGGGTTTTATAGGTTATCATCTTGCGCCCTTTCTGCATAAGGGGCCTCGCAAGCCATAGCTAGACTGAGGCCCCTTGCTTATATTTAATTGTAACGGGCCTATGCCGATGTCGTATTGACAAAGCGAACTGCTTGGTTGTTTAGTGCAATAGCAATCTGCTCATACGTAGATGTCAATTGCACCCAAAGATCACCAATCACTAAGCCTGTCGTCGGGCTGGTAGTTGGGATGCTCCCAAAGTTGATCCGCCCACCTTTCTTGAGAGAAAGTTCTTCTGTCCCATTCTGTGTCTGACAGATAATATACTCTCCGGTTTGTGAAGCAGCACCAGTAATCGTCATGATGTCCAGTGCCGCAACCTGACCCGTGATCTCGAAGTTTCCGTTAAGAGGCACTCCGAGGCCCTTGAAGGTATCCTTTCCTTCTGCCATTTTTCCTCACTAGAGCCTATAGATTTTACAGCGTTGACCGGCCCCTTTCGCCACAGTGAATGCGCATGAGGCGACTTTCGGCTATTCGCCCATATCCGCCCCACCACTTCCAGCCGAGCGTCCAGAACTGATCCACGATACCATCTCGCTTCGGTCCAACAATCTCGCCAAACTCGCCAACACTAGGAGCATACATCTTCACCAGCGAAGCAGGTCCACCAATGATAACAGTGTGAACACTGTCGGCATTGCGGACAGGTGTGGTGGCTGGGTGTGAAAACCTCAATCCACCATTTGGTCCTTCACCAACGATTGTGGCTGTAGAGCCAGAAAACGCTGTTACCCATACTCTTTCGTTGTCTGGGTAATGGATAGATGTAGTCGATACTTCCTCGGTCCCGATGTTTAGCCATGCAGTATCAACACACTGATCGACGTGTGTGTTGGCTGCAACGGTAAGAGATTTCGCCAGCTTGGTTGTAGCAGCATTCAATGTCGTATTGACAATATCCGCCGCATCAAGCCCTGCGCCGTAAAAAATCTTGGCCCAGGGGCTTACCAATAGACGATATGGACCATACGAACCCAGTTCCCAGTTCAGAATAATGCTTGCATTTTGGTACTGCCCAACTGCAACAATATTCGTGTCCTGGCGAAGATCAGCAAAAGCAAACGGTGACATGATTGCCGCCCAACTCTTTGAAGCTGGGTTATCGGCAATACCCTGAAACACAGGTGCCTTCAACTGCGCCATGCGGTTGGCCGCACCCAACATCCGTGCTTCTGTTAGGTTGTGGGTGGTAGTGCCAGCATCTAGGGACGCCCGTGCAACAGCACGAGAAACCATAGAACCCTGACATGCCGCATCGCGAGCCAGCAAGTCGATTGTCTCCGCAGCGTTCTCGGCATTGGCCCTGGTCATCTTTTCCATGTAGTTCCTCAGGAAATTCTGAAGTTCCAATTGCTGAGAAATCTGCAAAGCTGCCGCACGACTTACTTTGCTGACAGCCGTAGTTGCGTCTTTCAGAGCCTGTGGTGTCACATCCACCGTTTCCGAGATGTTGGTCGTCGGAATGTCCATCTTGGACAAGAAGTGGAACGTAACAGCATTAGTGTCCGCTGCTTTCGTGGCCTGATCTAAGTCTGGGTACGGAAAAGCGAGCTGATCGTACAATCGGTTGTAGTAAACTTCCTCTTCGTACATGTCTGTGAATCTTGCCCTCACAGAACTGGAAAGTTGGACTCCAATACCGGTCGTACTAGCAGCAGTTTGTATTGCCATGTTTATTCCTCTACGGGCAAGGCAATCCCATCTGGCTTTGTCCTGTTCTTAAGTTGGCGTCTGTAATCGCCCCAGAGATTATCTCGTTTCAACAGATATTCAAATGCGATACGTTGCAACTTAGTCAGACAACGAGTCATTTGACCTATTTCAAAGTCACAGGAACACCACTCTTCAACAATCTTGTTTATTTCTTCGTCTTCTAAGTCCAAAGACCCCAAAATAACTTCCGCATGTTCTTGTATGGTGCGTTCTTGCGGATTAAGCTGGTCCAAGCGCGTCATATCTTGTTTCAACGAAACTCATCTCCGACTCAAGATTGGCCATCCTGGATTGGATTTCCCTGCGTTTATTTTGTGATTCGGGATCAAACTTTCCGCGCAAGCTCGCCAGTTCTTCAGCAAGTTCTTCGTATGTATCACCTTTCGGATGCACACTAGCACCTGTTGGACCAGCACTTGCACCGGCACCGACGCTTTCTTGTTTCTTTCCCTTGGCAACAGCGGCCTTCAAAGCAGCCTCGGCCTGTGTTTCAGACGCGAATGTTCTGCCTGTCCACTGTACCACCTCGGGATTGTCCCAATCAACGCCAGCTTCGCTTAGAATTTCTGCGGCACGATCCTCTGAGAATCTATACCCTTGTGTCTCCTGTGCGGGCACCGCACCACCAGCCCCGCCTTGGAGTCTTGCTTCAAGTGCTGAGAGTCTTTCCTCATAGGCGCTTCGCTCCAGCGACATCCTGATCTTCTCAGGATCGCCACCGGATGCTTTCACCCAATCGTAAATCTCGTCAACTTTGCTGAAGCGTACATCTTTACCGCTCTTGAACCTTGCATCAACCCTTTCATCCAAGATTGGGTCAAGCCGTTCAATGAACTTCTCCACAGCAGAAATTTCAGGCATTGGCGGTGCCTTTGGTTCCTCTGCGCCCTCCAGTTGGGCGTCCATTGTTTCCTCGGTCATTCTAATTGATCTCCTTTCAATTCAATAGAATAGCACAAATATTCGTGCCTTACAACTCAACACCTAATCGCTCAAGTTCTTGTATTAAGAATGGGGGCAACTCTTCCCCCAAGAACAAATAATCTAAAATCAGGTTATAGCCCTGTGGTCCTACTATTTGTCTTAGCTGTTCGGGTGGCATCTGTGGACCAAACAGAGGCACATCTCCCTGCCCCGAAGAGTAACTCGCAACTTGGGCCGCAATCCATGCCTCTCTGTCGCCCTCTGGAATGGCGAACTCTTCCTCTGGCTGTTCGCCACGGAATATAGGAGGCGCTGCCTCAGAGAGTAGACTTCCCATGCCCAAAATAAACTCGGCCATGTCCTCCAGTCGTTCATCTCTGAAATCTATATAGCTCTCTAATATAGGATGTTCTTTCCAATACCTGCGGGCATCTTCTGAGTTGATGTCTTTCAACTGGTAGTAAACCTCAAAATGATCCCATAGGTCTGAGCCGAATAGATTTTCCGCGGCAGAGTATATTTGGCCCTTATAGAACTTCTCTATCTGGTCCAGCCCAGAATAATACGCATTCATGCGCGGGTCTTGCATCTTGATGACCTGCTGCCAATCAAGAGCGGTTTCAACTATCGGGAACTTCCGCTTGAATGCATTCTTGTCCTCTGCGGCATAGAACTGGTCAATCAGTTCCAGTATATCCTCGCCAAATATCCTCTCCATTGTGTTCTGCATCTGGCCGTATGCCTGTTTAGCAGTATCCCACTCCGCTCTTGTGGCACCATCTGGGACTTCTAATAGCGTGGAAATCTTCAATATGGCCGCCATGAACTCGTGCTGTTCGGCCTCGTTGAAGCCCTCAATGCCCTTCTGGTCGTAAAACTGACTGATGATTTCTCTGTCAATCCCCACCTGTTCGGCAATCTGGGCCTGTCCACCTGGGGGGATTCTCTCAAGAACATTCCACGCAAACGCCTCATCGCGTTCTATTCCACCTTTGCGAGATAACAATAGGGCATCCATAAATGGGTACTTTTGTTCTAGCATGTCCCATCGTGCCCTGTATTCGTCTGGAGAGATGACTTCTTTAGATGCCATCAATCCGTACATCTCAGAATAAAATCTATCAATCGTGATGTCATGCTGAGAGCGAGGCTTGAAGCCCGCACCAGCGGCCCATGAGAATGTGTTGCCCAACCATCTCTCGGAGATCATCCGTCTTTGAGCTTCTTCCCAAATAGGGCCTGATTGTGCGCGCGCCGCATCCATAATGTCAGCCTCGGAATACTCCCCCTCTTCAACCATGGCAGACAAGTGTCTTCCAATGCGCGGGCGCTCATATGGCCCGATCCCGCCAGAGAACAGATGTACGAATAAATCAGGTTCCCATCCCAATCCCTCATTTGCGCCAAGCGCGGCGGATAAGTCTCGGATAGTGCGTGTTCCTGTGGATATGCGCCCTCCCCATCTTGCGGCAGCCTCGTCTTTGCCCTGAATATGATAGGCCATTGCTAAAGCAAGTTGATAGGGTGTCCAAAGTGATGGGCCAAACTTGTTCAAGTCCTCCATCGCGGAAGAAAGCCCATCCACGCGTCTACGTGAGTCTGTAAAATCTGTGCCCGTAATTCCATAAAGCGGGTTAAGTGTTGCCTCCAGATTGAAATAGATGGGATTTTCTGCATCTATTCCCAACAACTCATTAGAACTGATTTGATACTTCCACCAATCAGGAAGTCCTGCGTGTTGCTTTTCTAAGAATGTGCGGTAATCGAAATAAGCACTAATCAAACCAGGATGTTGCATCAAGCGCTTCATCCACTTCACATAAGTTCGACTGTACCAGAACTGATAGGGATAAAGCATTCCCAAGAATAAATCAAAGCCATATCGTTTAGGATAAGCATGGAGCGCAAAGTCTCGTGTGGCTGTGGCTGTATCAATGGCAACTTTTCTGGCCTGGGTAACTCTGTTGCCCATCTCGTAAGTAAACTTATTCAACTCCTGCCATTGTTGGGGGGTGAACGTGGCACTTCGCATGTCCCCCCAGTTCTCTCTCAGGCCAAGTTTCACCGCGTCTAGTTGGGCCTGCATCGCCTCCTGCGCGGAGGCCTGGAACTGCATGGGGGAGGCGGCAATATCATCTGCGGCAAATGCGGGGAGTTCATAAATATATGCACCTGCCTCTTGGGGTTTTAGCATTTGTAATTCTTCAAGATAATTAGCAAAGCGCCTTGCTTCAGGAGTGCTATCTTCGAACAGCGCAAGAACGTCTGTAACCTCATTGGCCAACATTCTCTTTATTTGTTCGGGGGTGGTGCCTGCCAACTCTTCGGAAATCTCCAAAATAAGTCGCCCTGTTTTCTGGTCATAAGTAAAACTAGTTAATGCACCAAGCTCATCTCTTGCACCAACCACAGATAGAACTTCTTCCCCTGCCTCAGTTGTAATGCGAGAAACAAACACATCCCCCAACAAATCCGCCATCTTTGCAATGCCCTCAGCATCGTGATTGAAGATGGCCGAGGGTTTGCCATTGACTATCACCATTCGCTCATAGAGTTGTGCGATGCGAGATGCCTCTCTCGCTTTTGCCGTGGCCGTTCTGTAAGCCATATGCCATGTGTCGCCGTATGTTTCTTTACAAATAATCTCTCCCCATTGATTCATCAGATCAAGAACCTCTGCGCGTCTATTGCGCCAAAGCTCGCTCTGTGATGGATAATAAGTGTCCCATATCCTGTTCAAAAAAGTTTTCTTGGCATCTTTGGGAAGAATATCTGTGGGCATAGGAACATCAAAGTATTGCTCCCAGAGTTTCTTTATATCTGCGCCTTTCTCTCTTGCGGCCTCTGTGAAATCCCATGCCCTTGCTGTGTTTTGTCGTGCTTTAACTACCGTCTTGCGCGTAACGTCATCGGCCATAGTCTCAAAAACTTGCTTGCTTTTTATGGCCTCATCCATTCTTTCGGATGCTTCCTCTATCGTTTTGAAGGTCTTATCTGGACCAACATCACTAAATATTTGAACTCGCAGTTTGCCGAGAGTATCAACTTCAAAATATCTATTGGCATCCACCATGGCTTCAATAGCAAGATGATCGGCCAATGCCTGATACTGGATTTTGTGGGCTATCTCCCGCCCGCCTTTGCCAAGTGCCTGCTCAACAAAGTAAGCGCCCTCATACTGCACACGAGCATGTTCCGGTAGCTCAGACAATGCCTTGATCGGAGTTTCCCTGTTTGCCAATCTCGCATCTGCTCTCCATGAACGCGCAATGTCATCCATCCTTGCCAATGCGCTGTCTAAGTCCTCTGCCTCTAGCGCAGCTTTTGTAAGTTGGTCATAGAGCTTGAGGTCTTGCAGGGATTTAATCTGGTCGTCTGTCAGGAACAATAAGTTGCGGGCGACATCATATCCGCCCTCTGTCTTAGCGGTCAGTAATGCATCAAGAACTTTCTCTGGGTCGCCCCAGTTTTTCTTGGATAGCTGGACAATAAACTCTCGTGTTTCATCAGGAAGAGAGCGAAGCATCTGCCCCGTGTTCGGAATAACTTTCCCTTCCACAACAGCCTTGCGCATGGTGTCCATGCAGGAGTTGCGGAACATATGTACAGATGCGCCGATTTCCGACTGCTGAGATTTCTGTGCGAAGAATCTGTACCAACTGCCTTGCTGTACTTCGCCTGGCAACCACCCAGGCCCAAAGCCTCGTGTTGCACCCTGTGGCAGAAATCCTAAAACATCTGTAATCTCATCCATGGCCTTCTGTGGAGAGA
>SMTZ1_10007671_pt1 | contig 10802 bp, 10 predicted proteins | sample DeeMarSWOR136_30_FD_25667 | JGI IMG/M metagenome (IMG submission 25667) | reverse complement strand
GGGGGGTGCCCCTCCTTTACCATGGGGCAGTTCCTGGTATCCCAGTAATTTTGGCCATCATCATTTACCTGCTGCTTGTGCTGATCAATGTCTTGATCTATTCATACCATGATTATCACCGGGATTGCCAGGAATCACAGCAGACGCTGGCCACAGTAGCTGGAAGGAAAACTGCCTCTCATGTGCTCAGGCTGCTCATTTTAAGCGTTTTTACGCTGATCCTTGTGGGCTTTTTCATCTCAGATGATACACCATCGGGATATATTTACATCATACTGATATGCATGGCTGCCATCCTGGGACTGATCCTCGCCTTTCCCCGGGTTTTCAGCCAACATGAAAGGTATGGCATCCTGGCCGACGGGGTATTCCTCCTGCCGGGACTGCTGGTATGGATGTGGTGATCAAAGGAATTTCCTGGACAGGTATCCGAATGCCCAGGTGGTGAAAAATGAAAAGGAACCATAAACCACTGAAACAAGGGCAATGGTGTAATTATCAAGCAGCCTTGTGGCCACAAAAATGGCCAGGGTAGAATTCTGCAACCCGACTTCAACGGCTATGGTAAACTGGTTTCTTTTACTAAGGCCAAACCATCGGGGAACATAAAATCCTGATATATAAGCCAGTACATTTAATGCCAGGGTGTATGGAAGGATATGAAAAAACATGGCCAGGTCGATCTCACCATCCCCCCGTTCAAGGAACAGTACCCCGCCAAAAACAAGGAACAACAAAATGGGCAGGATATATCGCAGGGGATTTTCAAGTTTCTTGGCAGTTTCAGTCCTGTAACGCCTGATCAGGATACCGATGGTAGCCGGCAGGACCGTCAGCATGAAGATCTGGCCAACAGAATCGATGAATGAAAGGTGGATCCGGGCATCCTGATGCATGAAGATTTCCAGTGCCAGCATCGCGATCAGCGGGATGGTAAATACGGTGATCAATCCGTTTACAACCGTTATGGAGAGGGAGAGCGCCACATTTCCCCGGATCATAAAATTAACCAGGTTTGAGGTGGCACCGCCCGGACAGATGGAAATGAGTACCAATCCCACAGCCAGCTCTGCCTGAAGCCCTGTTATCACCGCAATGGCAAAAGCAATCACAGGCAGCAACACCAGCTGGCTGAACAATCCCACCGAAATATTCCTGGGCTGAATAAAGATATTCCTGATATCCTGTACCGAGATGGAAAGTCCGATACCCAGTGTAATAATGGCCAGGGTGACGGGGAGGAATATTTCAGTGAATATATTGGTAGTGATCATAAGGAAAGGCTTGCCAATAATCAGCTGTCAAGATAGAAATAAATACCGTGAAGAGCCAGTTCTATCTGGTTTTACTTACTGACGTATTGAAAATGGGGGATATCAGTGGCGAAGGAATTCCTGGATGGTAAACATCAGCAGCTCCGGGCTGATGGGTTTGTTCAGTACCTTGGAGATCCCGGCGGCCCTGATGGTTTCTTCCTCGTAGTTATAAGTAAAGGCGGTTTGTGCGAGGACGGGAATATGGTTCCTGACTTTTTTAATGGCCCGGGTGGCTTCCAGGCCGTTCATGACGGGCATCTGGATGTCCATCAATATGAGGTCGATCTGCTCATTTTCCAGACATTTGTCGACCGCTTCCTGGCCATCCCTTGCCCAGATCAGCTGGACCCCTGTTCTGCTGAGAATGGCTTCGATCAACATGTAATTTGCGGGTACATCTTCAGCTACCAGGATCGTTTTGTCAGACCAGTCTTGCATGCCGTTCTGCAGGGAATGCATATCTTTAGACTACTTTTAATTTAAATTCATCCTGGTCAACGGAAACCTCGGGAGGAGCTTCGCCAAACATCTGTATATGTTCCTCGGTCATTTCTGCAAGCCTGCTGGCAAATTTCCAGGCTGAATCACGGCAGCTTGTTAACTCCTTAAGGACTTGTTCCAATTGGTTGATAAGGTCCTGGTAATCTTTGATGTACCCGGAATACCTGAGCAATTCACCGGGATTGAAAATCCCTTCGAGCATGTCTGAATGCTGCCTGGACCTTAAGGCGACATTCCGGATATAATCCCTGCTCTTAAGTTCATGATCACCATCCGATGCGGTGGATTCCGATGCATCAATCACCGGAACCACCGAACGGATGCTTTTCAGCAAATTCAGTATGAGCTTCTTGGTGGCTGCATCAAGGTGCAGATCACCATAATATGGAATTGCCTTTTCCATATTTTCTTTAACCCTTTGTTCCTTGCCGTATCTCCTATTTGATGATTGGGCCATTCGGGTCTTCTACACCGTCGTCTCCACCGCGGATTTTGTTCATATCCTCATCGGTGAGCTTGTCTTCCAGTAATGCTGACCAGTTTATTAATTCCTTTCTCATAGTAATAAGTATTAAGTTTAACTCCTACTCTATTGAAGCTTTTCGGATGCCGCTTATGTAAGGTTATCTAATGATTAATCTGAAAATCTCAAAAAGGTAGCCGGTGTTTTTCGTTTTTTTTTGTAATTTTTTCGCCCGCGGTGTATAAGATATTGAAAAACAGCGGACTGGGAAAGAAAAAAAGCTTCATTAAAGGGATTTATTGATGGCCAGCCAGTTACACAGGCCTTTTGCCAGGTCGTATTTGTTTGATAATTTTGAATCAACTAACAAATGTATGGGTTTGAGCATCCGGAAAATCATTATTATACCGGCTGTGTACCTTTGTATCAGTCCCCTGGCAGCCTTGGAAATCCCCGACCTGAACAGGGCCGAAAAATTCCTTGAAAGGGGCCGGATACTCTATGAGAAGGCTGACTACGATAGCCTGCCTTATTATTACCTGACGGCCAAAGCCTTGTTTCAACAAAACAACAGGCCTGTACAAGCTGCAGAATGTTTTCTTGGAATGTCTGATTATTTCAGGATATCAAACCGGTTGAAAAGATCGGAAGAGATGCTGGACTCAGCAGACACATACATCAGGGAACATATCGGGCTACATTCAGAAAGCTGGGCAGATGCCCTCTGCTCAAGGGCAAAATTATGGACAGTCACATCCCGGTATGACCAGGCAATAGTATTGCTTGACGCAAGCCTCGCGCTTCTGGATGAGCTGGATGCTGCACCTGAAAAAATAGCCCATACCGAACACATACTGGGTGCATCCTATTTCAGCATGGGTGATCTGCAACAGGCCCGGGAATATTATATGGAAGCCTATGACACCTATCGGCAAATCTCTGAAGGACCATCTGCTGAATTAGGCTGGTTGTTATATAACATAGGTTTGCTGCACAGCCAGCTAGGAAATCACCGGGAATGGAAAGAATATATTTTAAAAAGCATTGACAATAATATTGCATTATTTGGTCCGGATCATCCCGATCTGGCAGGATCCTACAGCAGTTTATCAGGATACTTTATTGAAAATGGAGTGTCAGATTCAGCCCTCTATTACCTGGAAAAATGTGAGGAGATTGAAAGAAACGCCTTTGGGGAGGACCATGGAGGCCTTGTCAGATTATATATCCAGCGAGCCAGGATTTTCAGGCTCGAAGGTAATTATGACAGGGCGCTGGATTATTACCAGCAGGCCCTTGGGATTTTGCAGAAAAATGAAGAAACAAAAGGATACCAGGGACGAATCCTGTATCTGAATATGGGAAGTTTGTATAAATCATTGGGGGAATATAAATCAGCTGAGAGGATACTGCTTCATTTGCTGGATGTTGAAGGGATGGTACACCCGACAAACATGGCCACGTATTACTATTACCTGGCGGATATCAAGAGATTGACCGGGAACTATGGCCAGTCAGCTGATTATTTCATGAAAGTATTTAAAATCAATGATCAGTATCTTTCCCCGGATTATTACAGAAGAATTGATGACTTCCTTGGATATGGAATCCTGCTGGATTCAATAAAGAAATATGATCAGGCTGATCATTATTATGCAGAGGCAGTCAGGATTGCTCAAAGCAATTTTGGCATGCACCATATAAGTGTGGCAATGGCGCTTAAAAGCACCGGGGACCACTTTTACCTCACCGGTGAACTTGATAAGGCAATGGCCTGTTATCAGCAATCTATTTTTTCCATGGATCCGGATTATGACGTGGACAGATTTGCCTACAATCCACCACCCGAGCATATCAACGATAACCTGTTTTATATCAGTCTGCTGAGAAGAAAGGCGTCGGTGTTGAAGGACCTGGCCGGGACAGCCCGGGATATTGAAGACAAGAAACAGAAAATGAGCGCTGTGTTTTCCTCCTATCAAAACTCCATCAGCATCATTGACCTGCTGAGAAATAGCTATCTGAGTGACAGGAGTAAAATGTTTCTTTCTGAAAATGAGCGGGAAACCTATGAGGATTGCGTGGAGTCTGCCTATCAGTGCTATGAGCTTACTTCAGAACCGGAATATCTGAACCAGGCTTTCATGGTCGCGGAGAAGGGGAAATATGCCACCCTGCTGTCCGTGATACAAAGGGAAGAAACCATTGCACTGTCAGGCATTCCCGATTCAATTGTACAGGTTGATGCCAGTCTTCGGAAGGAGCTGTCAGTTCATCAGGCACTGCTGCTGGAAAGCCAGGGAGATAGCCTGTACGATACCCTGGCCATTCAGCGTCACCAGGCCCGGATCTTCCAGGTCAGGGCCCTGATCGAAAACCTGAACAAGCGATTGGAGCGTGAATACCCGGGTTATTATAACCTGCTGTATAACCAGCAGGCAATTGATCCGTTTACCCTAAGGAAGAAACTAAGGCCCAATGAGAGGGTACTTGAATATTTTCTGACCCGGAATCATCTGTACCTCTTTGATGTGACAAAACAAAGATTGTCATGCCAGCGGATAGAAATTGACGAGGATTTCAACGAGGAACTGGCCACCGTTGAAAACTACCTTTCCAGGAATTTCCTGCTTGACACCATCGAGACGAGTCATGAAAAGTTCCTTGAAACTGCCCACAGCCTGCATGAAAGGCTGATCCCTCCTTCACCAGGTCATTCCAGGCTGATCATTATACCCGAAGGACAATTGTCATATTTCCCCTTCGATATCCTCGTATCAGAGCCCGTGCAGGATTTTTCCGGACTATTCAATCAGGTACCCTTCCTGATCAAAGATCATTCAATCCGATATGGATATTCAGCCACGCTGATGGAAAGACTTGAAAGAGGTGACAGGATCAGGCTGGACAAATTGATAGCATTTGCACCGGGTTATGGGACGACGTCGGACATGGTGGCATCTGCAGAAGCGTTCCGGGAAATTGACATTGACAGGACCAGCCTCAGGTATCTCCCGGGCAGTATCAATGAGGTTGTGGAGATAGGCAAAATGTCCGGGGGAAGGGCTTTTACAGGCAGTATGGCAAGTGAGGAGCTTTTCAAGAAACTGGCCGGGGAAAGTCATATAATCCACCTTGCAACACATGCATTTCTGGATGATGATGACCCGCTGAAATCAAAACTTGTTTTTTCTGAAGGAACGGTTGAGGAAGATGGTTTCCTGAATGTATACGAAATATATAACATGGATCTGATTGCCAGGATGGTTGTTCTGAGCGCCTGTAATACCGGCACGGGATTATTAAAAAGCGGAGAGGGAATCATGAGTCTGGCCAGGGCCTTTATTTATGCCGGTGTACCCAACATTGTCATGACATTATGGACGGTAAGTGACAGGCAAAGCTATAAACTGATGCTCGGTTTTTACAGGCAATTGATCGCTGGAAGATCCACAGAGAAGGCATTGAGAAGGGCAAAGCTGGAATTTCTCGAACAGGCGGATCCGGATTATCAGCATCCACAATACTGGGCCGGCTATATCTTTGTCGGAAATCCTGACAGCATACTGCAGATAAGGTACAGATCCTTGATTTACAGCCTGCTGGTCATGATTATTCTGTTTCCGGGAATCATCCTTTTGCGCAGAAAGATCGGACGAAGAAAAGTTTAGATGCTTCTCAACAGCATCCTGGCCTGCTTTTTGAAATGACCGTCAGTCTTAACGATATCCTTGAAAACACTGCGCGCGGTTCTTGCATCTTCCAACCCGAGGTAACTCAAACCAGCATACCACATTGCCTTATGTTTCCTGACAGGATCGGTCATCAGATGATCGAATAATTCGATGGCAGCCTGGAAATCTCCCAGTTCCATGGCTGTAATCCCTTTGTATAGGAAATAATAATTATTATGGACGGATGCTTCGGGGATATCGTCAAACAGCTGGTATGCAATTTCGTAACTGGCCTGATTGTACTCCCTGAGGGCCATTGCGTATGTGGAATTCGGCCCGAGGGTAGATGAACGTTCCGAAATATCTGCAAGGGGAGCAGAGTAGTACTGCTTATATACGGCCATGTAATCCACCGGACCTTTCTTGCCGATCAGCAGGAGGGATGCTGTGGCCAGCAATATGGCCACGGAGGCTGCTGCCAGCCAGACAGAAACCTTCCTGACAAGGACCTTGTTGCTCTGCTGGTTTGTAAGGGCATGGCTGATCCTGGATTCTGTCAGCTTGGCCCTGATATCGATGACATCTTTCTGTTTGGCGCTGATCTTTCTGACCTTTAAACTTTCAAGATCCTGCCTGATGACTTCTTCATCGATCACATTTTCACTATCTTCATAATCTTCGATTAAACCTATCGAATCCTTGAGTTTTTGATGCTGTTCCTGCATGAAATGATTCATGGAACGTACCCTTTCCACCTCTTCAGCCACCTCAGGCGTCCGGAGGATCTCCAGTTCGAACTTATGCAATGCTTCACCGCTCAGTTCGCCTTCCAGGTATTTTTCAACCAGCCAGGTGTATTTCATTTTGCAATTGTTTAAATTCCGGATTATTATGAATCCTGGTCATAAGGGTTTTTTTGCAGCGGTATTTCTTATCTTTTGCAATCTGTATATTTTTGTAGCCCATTACCACACAGATCTCCTCCATGGAAGCCTTCTGGAAATACATATTCAGTACCTTCTGACATTCCTTGCTAAGTTCCCGGAAATGTGTTTCATAGATCCTGAGTTTTTCGTCTTCCCTGGCATTCCTCCTGTCGTTTTCGTCTATAACCTGTTCTACGTGATCACGCCTCTTTTTGTTCGATTTTCTCTTTTCCAGCTCCTGGAGCCATAAAAATCTGCAAACAGAATAAAGATAGGTCTTGAATTTACAGGTCAGCTCTAATCCGTGTTCGGTAATTTTCTGGTATATGATGAGCATGGCTTCCTGGAACATATCCTCAGCGTCGTGCTGGTTGCCTCCATTGGTGAGGACCAGTTTCCTGATATCGGGATAACAGGTCTGGTAGACGTGATTAATGATCCTTTCCTTCCTTTTGGCAATGCCCCTGATGATCTCTATAGCGGGATATTCTCTCATTTATATAGTAAATATAGGGCTATTTCTAAAAATACTTACATAAATGTGATGATTTAGATCACCTAATTATATGAATAACAGACCTTAGCTATTTTAAGGTAATGTACGTGCCATGGGATTTCCGGGTTTCAGGTCTGTGATAAATACACCCCTGAGATGGATGAACGGCTGCGTTTTATTGATTAAGGTGTTTCAGGTATTCAATGATCAGGCGGATTTCCTCCTCGGTGACAAGTCCTTCATAGGAGAGCATCAATCCCCTGTTATACCCTTGCACGATATCTGCCTCAGGATCATATATGGCGGTCCGGATATAGGCCGAATCAGCGACCACTTCCCTGGCCGTTCCGCCGGTTTCCACTTCCCGGGTACTGCCGAAGACACCCAGGTAGGAAGGACCGACCAGTTTAGATCCGTCTGATGAATGGCAAACATTACATCCGTTCTTCCTCAGTACATCCAGTCCCGCTTCCCAATCCGGAACCCCCGCAGCAGGAAGTGCTGACGTGGTATCTGTGTACCATCGGTCAAAATCCTCCTGTGACAGCACATTCACGCCGGTATACATATATGAGTGCTGAAGTCCGCAGTACTCTGCACAGAAAAGATCAAATTCGCCTACCCGCTGGGCCCGGAACCACATATCCTTTTTCAGTCCGGGTACCATATCCTCCTTGACCCGAAAAGCAGGTATATACAGGCTGTGGATCACATCCAGGGCCACCAGGTCAAGCACTACCGACTCATTAACGGGTACGTACAGGGTATCGGTAACCCTGCCATTGTCATAGACAAACTGGAATTTCCACATTCTGGCAATGGCTTTGATCTGCATCGCATCATCTGGCGGGGTCGTCATGGGTTTCCATCCGGCCCAGCCGAAATAGAACAGAACCAGTACGAGTAAGAGTGCTCCACCTGTCCATGCAATTTCCAGCTTTGTGCTGCCTTTCATTTGTGCCGCCTTTGGATGCTTGCTCCTCCGGTATTTAACGATGAAAAGGATCATCAGGAAGGTCAGTACGACCAGGAATAGGAATGAGAAGCCCAGGATCACCATGAACGCCCTGTCCACACCCTCGACAAAACTGGAAGCATCTATTTGGGTACCTGAGTACATATTTATCTGAATAAATAATCTAGGAATGTGATAAAAATAACAACGGCTATCAGTGCCAGCACTGCCGCTACCAGGATACCGAACATCTTGACGTCGAATTTCAGGTGCATGAAATAGGTCAGTATCAGTATGGTCTTGAGTGTTGCCAGCAACAATGCTGTTAACACGGTGAATGGCCCCAGGTTATAACTGGTCACGCCGATGGAAATAAATGTAAAAGTCAGCAGCACCAACAAGACCAGCAGAAATGTCCTGTATGGTATGATATGGGTTTTTTCTTCGTTTTTGCTCATGAGGGTTTATTAAGTTATCAGATAAAACAGGGGGAAAAGGAATACCCAGATAATATCAACCAGGTGCCAGTAAAGTCCGGCATTTTCAAGCAGTACAAAATTATCATGGGTTACCTTATTCTTGATTACATAATAGAACACGAAGCTGATAAATCCAAGTCCGGCTATAATATGGAGGGCATGGAGCCCGGTCATAAAAAAGTACAATCCAAAGAACAACACTTCACCTTTTCCGAATTCCACCAGGGTTTCTGATCCTGGATACAATCCATGTTCGAATTTCAGGCTCCATTCAAAATACTTGTTCACCAGGAATACCAGTCCAACCAGCATGGTAGTACCCATCAGGGTGAGGGTCAGTTTTTTCCTTTTTTGCTGCAGGGCCGTGATCGACATGGCAATGGTGGCACTGCTTGCCAGCAGGATCACGGTATTCAGTGCCCCGATGAATACATCCAGTTCTTCAGCGGCCAGATGGAAAGCCTGCCAGTTCTTGTACCGGAATACAGAGTAAGTGATGAAGAGTCCCGCGAAAAGCAATAATTCTGTAAAAATGAACAGCCACATCCCGAAGCGGGAGCCTATATCATCCCTGTGTTCATCCGTATGTACTTGTTGTGACATATGATCAGGTTTTATTGGTATTCATACGGACCTTTGGTGATCTCCGGTTCCTCCTTAAAATTTTCCAGAGATGGGGGGGAATCAACCGTCCATTCCAGGGTTCTGCCCTTCCAGGGATCTTTTTCTGCCGGTGGACCAATCCTTGCCGATCGGAAGAGGTTAAAAAGAATGATGACCAGTCCGCTGATCATGACGATGGCTCCAAGGGAGGAGATGATATTCCCGCCATGGAACTCGGGCAGGTAATCAAAATACCTTCTTGGCATGCCGGCAATCCCAAGGTAGAACATGGGCAGGTAAAGGGTCAGGAAACCGATGAAAAAGATAAGCCAGCCCATGTTTGCCCAGGTCTCATCATACATCCGGCCATATATCTTGGGAAACCAGTAATGTATGGCGGCAAAGAATGCAAATCCCACGCCACCGAAGACGATGAAATGAAAATGGGCCACTACAAAATGGGTATCGTGCACATGCACATTGGTGGCCAATGATCCAAGGACCAGTCCGGTCAGTCCACCGATCATAAAAACGAAGATAAACGATACGGCCCAGTAGAAGGGTGTCCTCAAATCAATGGATCCCTTATAAATGGTAGATATCCAGTTAAATACCTTCACCCCGCTGGGGATGGCCACCAGAAAGGTAAGGATGGAGAATACATACAGTGCGGTACCGCTCATACCGGAGGTAAACATATGGTGCCCCCATACGAAATAACCCACAAAGGCGATGGCAATGGTGGAGATCACAATGGCCTTGTAACCATATATGGTCTTCTGGGCAAAGGTGGGAAGGATCTCGGAAATCACCCCCATGGCGGGCAGGATCATGATGTATACGGCTGGATGGGAATAAATCCAGAACAAATGCTGGTAGAGGATGGGATCCCCGCCGAGGGCCGGATCAAAGAAACCGATGTGGAACAGGCGTTCTCCAACTGTCATCAGGAGGGTGATACCGACGACCGGTGTTGCCAGTAGCTGGATCCAAGCGGTTCCATATAGCGCCCAGGGGAACAGTGGCATTTTCATCCAGGTCATACCGGGGGACCTCATCCTGTGGATGGTGACGATGAAATTGAGTCCCGTTAAAATGGATGAAAACCCGAGGGTGAAGGCCCCGAGAACCGCAGGCAGCATGTTGGTGGAGGTCTTGAAACTGTAAGGTGCGTAAAATGTCCAGCCCGTATCTGGAGGTCCCCCGCCTGAGAACTGGGAGGTGATAGCAATAATGGCCCCCAGGAGATAAATGTACCAGGACAGCAGGTTAAGCCGTGGAAAGGCCACATCTTTTGCTCCGATCATGATGGGCAGGAAGAAGTTCCCGAAAACAGCGGGAAGTCCGGGGATCACGATCAGGAAGATCATGATGATGCCGTGGAGGGTG
>SMTZ1_10013426_pt1 | contig 10803 bp, 9 predicted proteins | sample DeeMarSWOR136_30_FD_25667 | JGI IMG/M metagenome (IMG submission 25667) | reverse complement strand
CCTGCCGCGTCCCGAATGCATCCCAGACGTGTTCGAGCGCCATCGGCGTCGGCGTCGCCCTCGACGGGTCGTTGACGAGAACGACGACGTCTTCGGCATCGGCGATGAAGTCATCGAGTCCGGGACGGCCGAGCGGCTGCTCCAGGGCCCGTACCAACAGGGCCTTCTCATCATGCTCGGGAGCGGAGGAAGGGCCGTAGACCCCGACGAGATTCCGGTCGGGGATCTCGATCTGGTCGAAGCTCTCGTGAGGGCCAATCGCGATCTTCACAGTTCCGTCTCGATCCGCCGGGGGCCTCCGCCGTTCTCCTGTCCCCGTGCTCACGCACATCCGGAGAGCGCACGGGGACCGAAGAAAAACCCGATCTCGGCCCGCGCCGTCTCAGGAGAATCAGAGGCGTGTACAACATTGGCCTGGATCGTCGTCCCCATGTCACCTCTCACCGTGCCGATCTCGGCTTTCGCGGGATCGGTGACGCCGACCAGCTCCCTCAGTCCCTGCACTGCCCGATCCGCCTCGAGCAGCACGACGACAACAGGCCCGGATGTCATGAACTCAACGAGCGGCCGGTAGAATGGTTTCCCCCGATGGATGGCATAGAACTCACCCGCGCGCTCATCATCGAGTCGGAGCATCTGGATTGCGCACAGCCGAAACCCTCGGGCTTCGACTCTGGCGATCACCTCCCCCACCAATCCCCTGGCCACCCCATCGGGCTTCACGATCAGCAGCGTCCTCTCACTCACACGACTCCTCTCGAGCTCCTAGCCCTTAGAGGCTTCTTCCTTCAACCGACGTACGCTATTGCTGCCACACTTGGGACAGCTCCGTTCCTCGATCTTGTCAGGATCGTATGAGTCCGTATATTCGTGATTGCACCGCAGGCACTTGAATTTCGCTTCCTCAGCCATTCCGATCCTCGCTCACTCGATCGCTCACGTCTTGGCGACCTCGACCGGCTCCTTCTTCGCTTTCTTGGGCTTCTTCTTCGGCTTCTTCGCCTTCTCCGTCAGTATCCGTTTCGTCTCCTCTACTTCTTCCGGGGTGACGGCCTTACGTAGCTCCTCTATCTCGCGCATTACCTTGGCGAACTTCTGCCCTTCAGCCGCACTGATCCACTCCAGCTGAAGCCGCTCTGGCCGGATCCCCTCTCTCTCGAGCTTATCCCAGAGCTTCTCCACCCGCCGCTGCGTCCAGCGGTTCGCATCGATGTAGTGGCAGTCGGCGAAGTGGCACCCGGAGACGAGGACCAGTGGCGCACCCTTACGAAATGCGTGGAGTACAAACTCCTGGTCCACGCGGCCACTGCACATGGTCCGAATCAGGCGCGCGTTCGGCGGGTACTGGAGGCGCGAGATCCCGGCGAAGTCCCCGCCGGCGTAAGAACACCAGTTGCAGGCGAAGACGACGATCTTCTCCATGGGATCTTCCTCGAGGATCGCATCGATCTGGGCGATGATCTGAGCGTCCTCGAAGTGACGCATCGTAATCGCCCCGAACGGGCACTCGGCCGCACACGTGCCGCATCCGGCACACGATGCCTCGATGACGACAGCAGGAGTGCGTTTCTCTTTGTCGGCGATGATCGCATGATAGGGACAGACGTTGGCACAGATGGCGCAGCCTGTACAGATCTCGGGATCGATGACCGATGTGATTGCCTCGACGCTTATGCGCCCCTGACTCATGAGGATGTTGGCCCGGGCCGCCGCCGCTGAGGCCTGGGTGACGCTGTCCTTGATATCCTTGGGAGCCTCGCTGCACCCCGCAAAGAAGACGCCACGCGTAGGCGCATCAACAGGCAGAAGCTTGGGGTGGGCCTCCATGAAGAATCCATCGGATGTCGCCGAGAGCGTGAACAGTCCTTTGAGACTCTCCATGTCCCGTCTCGGCTCGACCCCCACGGAGAGGATCACCATATCCGCGCGATGCTGCTCGAGCTGGCCGCTCGTCGTATCTTCCACACTCAGGATCAGGTCCTTTGTTGCCGGATCCTCCTCCACTTCGCCAGGCAGGCCCCTGATATACTGCACCCCGAGTGCCTTGCTCCTCTGATACAGATCTTCGAATCCCTTGCCGAACGCTCTGATATCCATGTAGAACACCTTGATATCCGTCTCAGGCCAGTGATCCTTGATCAGCAGACTGTCCTTTACTGTGTTCATACAGCAGACGTTGCTGCAGTACGGCTTGCCCCGCTGCTGCGATCGGGACCCGACACACTGGATGAACGCGACCCTCTCCGGCTGGCGCCGATCGGTCGGGCGCACAAGATGCCCCTCGGTGGGTCCGCCCGAGTTGATGAGCCGCTCGAACTCGAGACTGGTGATCACGTTCTCGTATCTCGTATATCCGTACTCATCCTGCTCGGTCGGATCGTACACATCCATCCCGGTGGCGACGATGACCGTCCCGACGTTGAGGGTAACTTCCCGGTCGGTCATGTCATAGTCGATGCACTCTTTTTCGCACTTTTCGAGACACTTCCCACAAGCTATCGGATTGTGCCCCAGGCAGGCCTCCATATCGATGACGAACGCCGAAGGAACGGCCTGGGGAAATGGCTGGTAGATCGCCTTCCTCGTGGAGAGACCGATGTTAAATTTATCGGGGACGACGACCGGACAGACTTCCAGGCAGTCTCCGCACGCGGTGCATTCTTTCTCATCGACGTAGCGGGCACGCCGACGCACCGTCACGTTGAAGTTCCCGACGAACCCCGTTGTTGCTGCGACTTCGCTGTAGGTCAGAAGCTCGATCCGTGGATGTCGACCGACATCCGTCATCTTCGGACCGAGTATTCATATGGAACAGTCCATCGTGGGATATGTCTTGTCGATCTGAGCCATGATCCCCCCGATGGATGGCTCCTTCTCCACGAGATAGACCTGATATCCGGCGTTCGCCAGGTCGAGCGATGCCTGTATGCCCGCGATCCCACCCCCGATGACAAGGGCCTTCCGCTCTACCGGCACCTCGAGTTCTTTCTGCTCTCTGAGGAGTGCCGCCCGCCACACCGCCATCTTGACGAGGTCCATCGCCTTGCGTGTCGCCGCCTCCGGTTCATTGATGTGTACCCAGCTACAGTGTTCGCGGAGGTTGGCCATCTCCAGAAGGTACGGGTTGAGGCCCGCCTGCTGAATCGCAGCACGAAACGTCGGCTCGTGCATGCGAGGAGAACACGATGCGACGACGACCCGGTTCAGGTTATGCTCACGGATGTGCTGCTTGATGACCTCCTGCCCTGGCTCAGAACACGTATACTTGTCGTTGCTTGCGATGACAACATGGGGCAACCCCTGAGCGAACTCGGTGACAAGACCGCAGTCCACCGTGCCAGCGATGTTTCTGCCGCAATCGCAAACATAGACGCCGATACGCAGCTCCTCACCGTGATTCCCATCGTCCAACGAAATCACCTCCTCAGGCCTTCGAGCTCCCACGCTCACCTCGTACATCCAATAGGAGATCTCTCATCGTTCTCACCACGACACTATTCATCGCCCGGCGCCTCAGCAGACGCGAGCGAGAATGCTGTCAACCTTGACACGATGCAGGTCCAGACCCAGCTCTTCAATGCTGAATCCCTGAGCTATGCCCAACAACTGGCAGTAGTAGATGACCGGTATCTCGTACTTCTCATCGAACTTCCGTGCCACCATGATCTGGCCGAGATCGAATGAACTGAAACATGTGGGGCAGATGAGCCCCATGCAATCTGCTCCGGCCTGTGAAATCGAGGCGAATATATCCCGCGTCATCTGGATCGGTATCTCATCGCTCAGGCACCCTTTCCCGCAACAGAGGAGACGCTCCCGGTGGTTGATCGGAGTCGCCCCTGTCGCCTCCACGAGTCGCTCCAGTATCTCCGGGTAATCGGCGTCGTCGACGTGCATGATCTGAGAGGGCTTCAACAGATGACAGCCGTAATGTATTGCCACTTTGATGTCATTGAGCGGCCTGGTCACGCTCTCGCGAATGCGGTCTACGCCGACGTCATCACGCAATACCTCTACGAGATGCCTCACCCTCGTGGTCCCCTCATACCGCATTCCGATCCTCGCCAGCCGCCGATTTATCCTCTCCTTGAGTTCCTCGTCCTCGGCCAGGAGGAAAGACGCCTCCCGCAGCGTGGAGGTGCACCCACTGCACGCGGTCATCACATCGACATCCTCCTCCTCCGCGACTGCGAGATTCCGCGCCGCCACTGCCAGCCACTGCTCCTTGTTCCTCGCCTTGAAGTAGATCGGATCAGGGCAGCAGGTGAAGCGGTCAATATCGACCAGCGGGACTTCGAGCCTCCCCAGCGACCTCCGTATCGATGCCTCCATCTGGGGGTACTTCGCGGGAATCATACATCCCCAGAAGGGCGCGATCTTCCGTTCATTCATCTGTTGCTCCGCTTTGTCGTGCGTGGCTTCTTTCTTCCGACCTTCTTCGCGGACGCCTTCCCGCCGGATGCCTTCTTCGAAGGCTTCTTCTCCACCCCTGCCCTCTTTTCCGGCCTCACCTTCCCTGGACCCTCCTGAGAGCCCGCCTTCGAACCCAAGGGCTCCAGAACCTCGCCCACCCCACCACCAGACGGCACTTCTCCTTCTTCGGGGTCCGCGAGAATCGCCGTTAATTCCTCGACCGGCACTCTAGGTATGGGATCGAGGCCCAGTTTCTCACGGCGCCTGTTCACCGACTCCGAGAGGACCGCGCTGTGTCCTCTAGAGCTTATCATCTCGGCGAACTTATTCACCTCATCGGGCAGCACCCCTCTCTCGGCGGCCATGTTCTTCAGGGCGATAATCACCTCAATCGGCCGCACGTCCTGGGGGCACCGCTCGTAGCATGTATAGCAATTGGTGCACAGCCAGATTACCGAATCAGCGCCGATCAGCTCCTCCTCCTGACCGAGCAGTGTCTTGAGCAGAATCGTGCGCGGGTTGAAGTCCTCTGAATATCGCGCCGCCGGGCAACCCGCGACGCAGGCGCCGCACTGAAGACAGTAATTGTGGTGGTCACCGCCGATCGTACCATCCAGCTGTTCCCGGAACGTAAACGCTATCTTACTGCCCATATCTCAGTCTCCATCTGGCCCGCCCCAGGCCTCCGTATTCGGGCGCCGATCATATGTCGCAGCCCCCGGGCCGGCGACGCCCTATCAACCGACGACGCCCCCGATGAGAGCCATAAGATCAGTTATTTCGAGCCGGCCCTCTATCTCCTTGCCGCGTTCGGACTGTGCACACCGAAAGTGGATCTGACACTTGGGGCATGCCGTGACGAGGACCTCTGCTCCGGTAGCCGCCGCCTCCTTCAGGCGCATATCCTGTAAACGCTTGCTGAACGCCGTGCAGTTGGTCCATGACCCGACTCCACAGCAGATTGCATTCTTTCGATTCTTCGCCATCTCCAGTAGTTCGAGGCCACCGATTGCACCGAGGGCCTGTCTCGGCTCATCGTATACACCCAGATGTCTGCCGAGCCGACACGGGTCCTGGTACGTCACGCCCTTCTGCAATGCGCCGAGCTCCAACTGACCCTCACCAAGCCATCCCGCCATGAGCTCACTGATGTGGACAAACTCGAATCCGGGGTCACCGAATAGTCGCGGGATCTCCACCCTGAACACCTCGTAGCACTCCGGGCAGGAGAAGATGACCCGCTTTGCCCCGGCAGTCTCGAGCAGCGCGAGGTTGTGCCGTGTCAGCCGCTTGAAGTTCTCTACGTCGCCGCTCCACAACAGATCGTGTCCGCAGCACCGCTCGTCGGGCAGGACGGCTGGCGTGATGCCCATCGCATTCAGCACCTTGACGACGCCTCTGGCACCGCTCAACGTATCGACCCCGAGTTCGGAGAAGAAAGCGTCGAAGTACGGCAGGCAGCCGACGAAGTACACATCCTCTCCTGCCGCTGACGTGCTGAGTGAGCCATCCAGCCATTCCAGTCTATTCTGTTGCAGTTCGGGAGCTGTCTGTATCCGCATCAGAGACTGTATCGCCCCACCGTGGGAGCAGGCACCCTCCTCGCCGACACCGTGAGCGCCCTCGCGCACAACCTTGACGAGCTCGATGTAGTCGATCGCCGCCGGGCAGCGGAGATCGCACTGCCGGCAGGTCAGGCACGACCAGAGCGACTGATCGTGATAGAGGTTATCGTATGAGTTGCGCGCGGCTCGTACAACGATCGATCGAGGCGAATACCTACCGTCGTACCGAGAGACCGGACAGATGCCGGTGCATTTGCCACACTCCAGGCAGGCATACGCCCTGGTCTTCCTCACTGCCTCGGCTATTGCTTCCATGACGCTTCCTTCTCCTCATCGCTTGCCGACCGGATGCCGGCCAGCGGGCTCCTCCCCACCTTCTTCACATCGGCGACGAAGTCCCTTATGACCTGGGCCCACTTCGGCGCCTCGGCGGCCGATATGCGCTCCAGACGCAGTCGTTCCTTCTCCAGGCCGAGGAGGTGCACAAGCTGCTCAACCTTCTCATACTGATCGCCAGCCCGCCTGGCACCGAACAGGTAGTGGCAGTCCTCAATATGGCATCCCGACACGAGCACCCCATCAGCCCCCAACTCAAATGCCTTCAGGACAAATGACGGGTTGATCCGTCCAGCACACATGACGCGAATGACACGCACATTGGATGGATACTGCATCCGTCCAACGCCTGCACTGTCCGCCGCGGGATAGCTGCACCAGTTGCAGGCAAATGCTACGATCTTCGGCTCGAATTCTTCCGATACTTCAGCTCCCACCGATCGACCTCCCCGGGAGTAATCGCTGTCGTTCAATACATCGCTATACGTTGGCTCAGGCGAGTCTGCTTTCACTCGGTCTCTATCCTACGAGCATGGCCTCGACCATGGTCTCGATCTGCTCATCGGTGAAGTGACGGATCTGGGCTGCACCGCTGGGGCAGACTGAAGCGCAGGTCCCGCACCCTTTGCAGAGCGCCTCGTTCACCTTAGCGACGAGCCTGCCATCCTCCAGCTCCACAACTTCAATCGCATGGAACTCACACACTTCAGCGCAGGTGCCGCACCCTCGACACCTCATCTCATCGATGATCGACGTGATCGGCTCGAGGGTGATCGTATCCCGGGCCAGAAGCGAACCGACACGCGACGCGGCTGCCGAGGCTTGCGCAATGGAATCTGCAATGTCCTTAGGCGACTGCGCACATCCGCAGAGGAAGATGCCTTCTGTCTGAGTATCGACAGGACCGAACTTCGGGTGAACTTCGAGAAAAAATCCGTCGACACTCCGCGGGATCTTGAGCATTGTATGGAGCATCGCCGTCTCCTCCTCGCGCGGCACCATCCCCAGTGACAGCACTACTGCGTCGACGTCGAGCTCCAAGTCGGTCTCGAGCGATCGTTCGTGAATGATGACTTTCGCCGCGCGCCCATCCCCCTCAACCCTTGGCGGTTCCTCAGGCCAGTAGCGGATGAACAGCACCCCGAGACGTCTCGCATCCCGGTACATCTCCTCAGCCCCACGCGAGTACACCCTGATATCGCGGTGGAGCACGACGACATTCACGCCACGACGACGCAGCTCGATGGCCTGCTTCAACATTGCGTGACAACAGTACCGGGAGCACTCGGGATTCCCTTTCTCACCCCTCGAGCCCACACACTGGACATAGGCAACAGTGCGAACAGGCCCCCCCGCGATCTCAACCGGGCCCTCCCCCCCGAGCATCTTCTCGAGCTCCATATTGGTGATGACATTGGGATAACGACCGTACCCATACTCATCCTCGGGCTTGTACAGGTCAGCTCCTACCCCCAGGACAATCGCGCCGATAGATAGCTTCTCCTTCTCGTCATTCGAGCGCCTGAGCGTAACATCGAAGTTGCCGACGAACCCTACAATGTCTTCCACTTCAGTCCCGGTGCGAACCTCAACTCCCAGAGAATTCAGCTCCCTGACCTTCTCCTCGATGAGCTCGCGGCCTGACCGGCCACTCGGATAGAGTGAGGTGAGTTCCACCACTCTACCACCCAGCTGGTCGGCCTTCTCGACAAGGTAAACCTTGAAGTCCCTGGCGGCCAGATCGATCGCCCCCGCCAACGACCAGGACATCGTGCCCGACCTCCAGATCCCTTGGCGCCAGCGGGTCGAGCAGCCGTGCTCTGGCGACAGACATCCGGATCAGATCAGCGGCCTTGCGAGTCGCCGCCTCCGGCTCGGCCTGATGCACCCAGGAACATTGATCGCGGATGTTCGCCATCTCGAACAGAAATGGGTTGAGACCGACCTTGGCGCAGGTCTCGCGGAAGATCGGTTCGTGAGTCCGCGGGGTGCATGCGGCGACCACGACCCGGTTCAGACCATGCTCGCGAATCGCATCCTGAATCTTCCGCTGGGTCGTCTCGGCGCAGGCAAAGAGTACTTCCTCGATATGGGCGACACCGGGCAGACTCTCCATGCGCTCGACAAGGCCGGGCACATCGACGACCGCCGCGATGTTCAGGCCGCAGTCGCAGACGAATATTCCGACCCGCGGCTCCTCGGCCAGCTCGAGCGGTGGGATCTCCACCTTCTCCGGCACCACACGCTCGCCAAGCACATGGCGCGCCGCGAGAGCCGCCACACCCGACGCCTCGGCAATCGAATCGGTGATATCCTTTGGCCCGGTGGCACACCCTGCCAGATAGATACCCGGCCTCGTCGAGTCGAGCGGGTACCAGACATCGTCGCGGCACTTGAAGAACGCATCGGTGCCGAGCTCAATTCCCAACACCGTCCCGAGGTCTGCCGTCCTCTCCGGCGGCACCAGGGCGGAGGCGAGCACGGCCATATCGACCCGCATGGACTCAATCCTGGCGCGCTCGGTGTCCTCATAGTGGATGAAGAGATCGCCGGTCTCCGGGTCTTCCTCTATCTTTGATGGCTTTCCGCGTATATATCGTGTCTTCGCCTCCGGATCCTTCGACCGGAGATAGAAGGCCTCAAATCCCTTGCCGAACGCCCGTATGTCCATATAGAAGATGATCGCCTCGGTTCCCGGCGCATGCTGCTCTAGCAGGAGGGCGTCCTTTATAGCATTCATGCAGCAGATGCGACTGCAGTAGTGGATCCCACGCTTCTCAGACCGCGAACCGACGCACTGGATGAACGCCACCCGCTCCGGCTCCTTCTCATCGCCGGGCCGTACCAGATGGCCACGGGTGGGGCCACTCGCGCTCAGCAGGCGCTCGAGCTCCAGTGAAGTGACCACGTTCTTGAATCTCTTGTACCCGTATTCACTGATCATCTCGGGATCATAGTAGTCGAGTCCGGTAGCGACGACCACCGCGCCCACATGGAGGTCGACGAACTCGTCTTCCATCCCATGCCGGATTGCATCGGGCTCGCACGCCGCAACACAGGCCTTGCACTCAGAGCACCCGGCGCAGTTGAGACACCGCTTCGCCTCAGATACCGCCTGCTCCTCATCAAATCCGAGATCGACCTCGCGGAAATCACCGGCCCGCTCACCCAACTCCAGCGTCGGCATCACCGCACGCGGCGCCTGTCCCACCCCCCTCGTATCGGGCTTCACATCCGTCTCAAACGGACCCTCACCATCACGCCCCACCGCCATATCCGCGCCACGCAGATACCGGTCAATCGATATCGCCGCCTTCCTCCCCTGCGCCATCGCCTCGATATACGTCCTCGGACCCGTCACCGCATCCCCTCCCGCAAACACTCCGGAAACGCTCGTCGCAAGCGTAACGGGATCCGCAGCGATCGAACCCCACCGCGTAATCTCCAGATCAACACCCTCGCCAACACCCTCCAGATCCGGAGACTGGCTGATCGCCGGCACCACCATGTCGATCTCCATCCTGAACTCAGACCCCTCGATCGGTATCGGACGACGACGACCTGACTCGTCAGGCTCACCCAGCTCCATCCGCACACACTCCATCGCCACTACCTTCCCACCAGACCCGATCACCTTCGTCGGAAGCGTCAAATACTCGATCTTCACTCCCTCGTGCTCCGCCTCCACGATCTCACGCTCCATCGCTGGCATCTCAACTCGCGACCGCCGGTAGACGATGCTCACATCCTCGCACCCCAGCCGCAACAGCGTCCTCGCCGCGTCTATCGCCGCATTCCCTCCTCCGATCACCGCAGCTCGCTTCCCAACCCGCACCTTCTCGCCAAGATTCACCGAGCGCAGAAACTCAACCGCACCCCATACACCCTCCAGATCCTCACCATCGATCCCCAGCTTCCGGCTCACATGCGCCCCGAGACCGAGAAAGATCGCACCATACCCCTCAGCCACGAGCTCCTCGAGCGTGACCTCACGCCCGATCCGCGTGTTCAGCCTGAACTCCACTCCCAGCCTCTTCAACACATCGATCTCGCCCTCCAGTAGATCCCGCGGCAGCCGGTAGGAAGGAATCCCCACCGCAAGCATCCCGCCAAGCACCGGCAGAGCCTCGAACACCGTCACCCCATAGCCCCGGCGCCGCAGATCATAGGCCGCCACCAGACCGGCCGGACCTGACCCCACAATGGCCACCCGCTCCTCACGCTCCTCTGCGATCTCAAGATCCCACTCCAGATCGCTCTCACGGTCCGCGACAAACCGCTTCAGAAAGTCGATCGCGATCGCCTCATCGATGGTCGCCCGCTCGCAGGCAGCTTCACACGGATGATGACAGACACGCCCGGTGATGCCCGGAAACGGGTTGCGCTCCCGCACCAGGGCCAGCGCCTCCCGATACTTCCCTGCCGAGATGAGGGCGGTGTATCCCTGCGCATTCACGTGCAGGGGACAGGCGGCCTGACAGGGCGGGGT
>SMTZ1_10007669_pt1 | contig 10804 bp, 8 predicted proteins | sample DeeMarSWOR136_30_FD_25667 | JGI IMG/M metagenome (IMG submission 25667) | reverse complement strand
CTCCAAGCTCAGAGAAATGTGGAGACAACCGGATGCTTAAATACGGCTACGGGGGACGAATACTCAGGGTCGACCTTACTCAACGCAGATACCGCATAGAGGATCTTGACGCTTCTTGGGTCCGGCCTGTGATCGGAGGACGGGCAGCCAACACCAAGAGGCTCTATGAAGAGCTGGATCCGGGTTGTGATCCCCTGGGACCGGACAATATCCTCATCTTTGGCATCGGACCTTTGACAGGCTCCCTCCTGACAGCTTCCGCCTATTTCACCGTTACCGCCAAATCCCCTCTGACAGGAATACTGGGAGACTCGGCCGCAGGAGGCCAGTTTGCCGCGGAGATGAGGCTCACCGGTTTCGACCAGGTCATCATCACCGGCAAAGCGGATAAACTTGTTTATTTATTGATAACAGAATCCGGGGTGGAGTTCGTGGATTGTCCGGAATACAAAGGAATGATCATTAAAGATACGACAGAAGCCATTCAGAGAGAGAAAAATGACTATTCCATCCAGGTGGCCGCCATCGGACCAGCCGGAGAGAACCTGGTCCTTTTTTCTTCGATAGTCTCGAGCGGGAACAGGGTCAACGGCCGTGCCGGGATGGGAGCCGTGATGGGGTCTAAAAATCTAAAAGCAGTGGCGGTAAGCGGTTCTCTTTCCCTTGATGTCGCTGATCCCCTGGCTTTTCTCTCCGAAGTGGAGAAGATCGATCAGGCGATTCTGAGTCACAATGAATACCAGAAGCGGTATCAGATGGGAACCACGATGTTGATGAAAGACCTCAATGATATCGGAATCCTTCCTACCCGGCATTTTCAGGAGGGTGTCTGCAAATATGTGGATGAGATTTCCGGGCAGAAGCTGGCTCGCACCTGGAAAGTGAAGAATAAATCCTGCTTTAACTGCAATGTCCACTGTTCGCGGTATTATGTGGTCGATGATCGCGAGGCAGAAGGCCCGGAATTCGAAACTCTCTGTAGCTTCACTTCCCGGCTGGGAAATCGCGATCTTCCTTTTGCCTTGGAGATGAATCAATACCTGAACCAGATGGGAATGGATTCCATTTCGACCGCAGAGGTGATCGGCTGGATAATGGAGTGTCAGGAAAGGGGGCTTGTCAGTCCCGATGATCTGGACGGTTTGAGCCTAACCTGGGGTGAAAAAGAAAAGATCCGGGAAGTCGTGGATATGATCGCTTTCCGACGCGGGATTGGAGATAGACTGGCTAACGGAGCCACAAAACTGTCTGAAGGATTCAGCGCCGAAGCCAAAAAATTGGTGATGCAGGTCAAAGGGCTGGATATTATCTGCGGCGACCCGAGGGGGATCAAAGCCTACGGCCTGACCTATGCTGTCGCCTCCAGGGGAGCTGACCACCTTCGGGCCGAACCCTATTTCGAACTCACCAATAGAAAAGAGGAGGCGAAAAAACGCTTCGGCACCGAAAAAGCGGCAGACAGACTCTCAGAGGAGGGGAAGGCTGCCCTGGTCACATATTCTGAGAAGATCGCCCTTATCACCGACTCCCTGACCATGTGCAAGAATGTCGGCCTCTGCATGGATATCTTGAATTTTGAGAATGTTTCTTCTCTTTTGAGATACGGCACCGGCGTCGACTATTCGCCCGACTATTTACAGAAGATTACCGCAGAGTCGATCAACCTTGAGCATGAGCTCAATAAAAAATTGGGCGTGAAAAGAGAAGATGATACTCTGCCGGAGAGATTCCAGAAAGAGCCGTTGACAGATGGCCCGACCAAAGGCTCGACAGTGGATATAAAAAGAATGGTCGATGAGTATCACAAGATTCACAAGTGGGAAGACTGATTCACTCCCTTGAAAGAGCAATCGATGGACCCAGAAAAGCGGGAGACATTTGCCTCCAATTTCGGTCTTTTGATGACCATGATCGGAGTAGCTGTCGGATTGGGCGCGGTCTGGCGTTTTCCCTACATGGTCGGGAAGTTCGGAGGCGCGGCTTTTGTTCTTTTTTACCTGATGGTTGTCTTTTTCATCGGGATACCCGCTTTGATGGCTGAGTGGACGCTCGGCCGCCACACCAGACGCGGCACCTTGGGAGCCTATGAAAAAGGAGGATTTCCTGGGGGCAAACTGGTGGGAGCGTTTTTATTCTTCATCGTCTTCTGCGCCACCGGGTATTATTCCAACGCGTTGGGATGGGTCGGGTTTCATGGTTTGAGTGAGCTGGTTAATGCATTCGGCGTGAACTTAGACGCTTCAGCCATCCTCCCTCCTCAGGAAGGGTTTAACCTCACCTCGCTCCTTTTACAGCTCCTCATGACCGCCTTTGTCATTTTCAGCTGCGGACTTGTCCTCATCAAAGGCCTGAGGAAAGGGATTGAGAAAGTCAGCAGATGGATCGTCCCCGCTCTTTTCATCATCCTGATCATCCTGATTATTCGTGCAGTCACTCTGAGGGGAGCCGGTGAAGGGATCAAATGGTATGTTGGCGGCTTCCGTTTCAGCGAACTCAAGCCTTCGGTCATGGCTGCAGCCCTCGGGATGGCGTTCTTTTCCATGTCACTGGGCGGGACGTTCATGGTTATCTACGGATCTTACCTGAGTAAAAAGGCCAATATACTGAAAAATTCTGTGTTGACGGGAATCGCCGCTTCAACAGCAGGCCTTCTGGCGGGGCTTGCGATTTTCCCAGCGGTTTTTTCCTTCGGTCTGAAGCCCGGCGAGGGCCCGGGGCTTATCTTTCAGACCTTGCCGAAGACCTTTGACCTGATGCCCGCAGGCTGGCTGTTCGGTTTGCTCTTTTTTCTCGGCCTCTTTGGTGCGGCTTATCTTTCCGATGTGGCGGCCTTTGAGGTCCTTGTCGGAGGGATTGTGGATAATACACAGCAGGAAAGAAAAAAGGCGGTACTTCTTACCTGCCTTATCGTCTTCGTGCTGGCGATTCCTCCCATGATCAATTTCAAGATCTTTCTCCCCTGGGATTTGACATTCGGTTCTGGCATGCAGGCTTTGGGCTCGCTCCTGGCAGTGATTACAGTAGTCTGGTGCATGAAAAGATCAGAAGCTTTGAAGGAGTTCGCAGAAGGGAGAAGAAAACCTTTTCCTCTGTTCCTCTATTGGTGGATGAGGATTGTCATTCCCGCAGCCATCTTATTTGTGGGGATCAACTGGCTGCTGGAATCTGTGTTTAAAATTAATATTTTCGGATGATTTAGGGAAAATCGAATTTATTCTGTATTCCTCTTCACACTGTTCCAGGGCAAAAAAAAGCGAGACGGCTCAGTTGAGGCTTTTTTGAATTCCGGACAATCAGGCCACCGTCACCTGTTCTGAAAGGTAGACATCCTGGACCGCATGGATGATTTCTATACCTTGATCCATGGGTTTTTGAAACGCCTTTCTTCCCAGGATAAGACCTATTCCTCCAGCTCTTTTGTTTATGACAGCCGTCTTTACAGCTTCCTGGAGGTCGTCTTTTCCTGAGGCTCCTCCTGAGTTGATCAGGCCCACTCTTCCCATGAAACAGTTTGCCACCTGGTACCGGGTCAGGTCGATGGGATGGGATGTGGTAAGCTTCTCGTACATCAGAGGATGGGTTTTTCCAAAACCCAGTGCCAAGAAACCGCCGTTGTTGAAGGGCAGTTTTTGTTTGATGATATCAGCCTCTATTGTCGCGCCTAGATAATTGGCCTGTCCGGTCAAGTCGGCAGAGCTGTGATAATCCACCCCTTCTTTCTCGAAGGCAGTGTTTCGCAGATAGCACCAGAGGACGGTGAACAGCCCCCTCTCGTGTGCCATCTGGAAAGACTGGGAGACTTCCTCGATCTGCCTCCGCGACTCCTCGGACCCGAAATAGACGGTCGCGCCGACTCCGGCTGCGCCCATGTTGTATGCCTGTTCCACAGATGCGAACATCCTCTGGTCGTAGGAGTTGGGATAGGACAGGAGCTCGTTGTGGTTGACCTTGACGATGAACGGGATCCTGTCCGCATATTTCTTGGAGACCATGCCCAGAACTCCCAGGGTTGATGCCACAGCATTGCAGCCCGCCTCAACAGCGAGCTTGACGATATTCTCAGGGTCGAAATAGAGGGGATTGGGAGCAAAAGAAGCTCCGGCTGAATGCTCCACACCCTGGTCCACAGGAAGAATGGAAAGATACCCCGTTCCCTTCAATCGTCCGTTATTGAACATCCTTTTCAGGTTAGCCTGAACGTCCTTTGACCTGTCCGACAGGCCAAAAACTCTCTCCACGAAGTCCGGGCCAGGAAGGTTGAGTTGATCCCTGGGAATGGTGCGGCAGACGTGATTCAGAAGATCAGAGGCCTCTTTTCCCAGTATGTCTTTAATATTGAGTGCCACGTTCTCCCTCCTTTTCTATTGTCCCCTTTTTTTCTAAAACCTTCGTTCACTTCAAAAAGCTTTGACAGAGACCTTTTCAGGGAATCCCGGATTCTTCAGGTCAGGATCTTGATCAGCCGAATATACTGCGTGTAATCGATTTTTTTGGACTGAATCACATGATCCAAAGGCACAGTGATCAATTTATCCAGCTTAAGGCTCACGCACTTATCGGTCTGTCCCTCCTTTAAAACCTCGACAGCGTAGCTTCCCAGGCGAGCGGCCAGAATCCTGTCAAAGGCTGTAGGGCTTCCTCCTCTCTGGATATAACCCAGAACGGCCAGCCGGGTCTCCAGCCCGGTTTTTGTTGATATGGTCTCAGCAACGGTGCTTCCTTTGGCTTTGCCTTCCGCAACGATCACGATCCAGCTCCTTTTTCCTGTGCGGCTTCCCTCTTCTATCTCCTTGCATATCCTTTCCATGTCCGTTTCTTTTTCCGGAATGATGACTTCCTCGCAGCCGCCGGCAAGGGCAACTCGAAGGGCGATGTAGCCGCAGTCACGGCCCATCACTTCAACCACGAATACCCTTTCCAGGCTGGTGGCTGTATCCCTGATTTTATCCAGGGCATCGACAGCGACATTGACCGCGGTGTCGGCACCGATAGAGATTTCGATCCCGTTAAGGTCGTTATCAATAGTGGCCGGGACTCCTATGACAGGAATATGGTGTTTGACAGCCAGAACATGGGCCCCGGTCATGGAGCCGTTGCCTCCGATGACTATCAGGCCATCGATCTTGTTTTCTTTTAAGGTTTTTACCGCCTGTTTCTGTCCGGATTCTGTGAGAAACCCTTTGGAGCGGGCTGTTTTCAGGATGGTTCCTCCCAGGTTCAGGATCCCGGATACTGAACGGCTGTTCAGTTCGACCAGCTCTCCGTCGATCAGACCATCATAGCCTTTGATCACTCCCATGACCTTTATTTCGTGATAGACAGCCGTTCTCACCACTGCTCTCAAGGCTGCATTGATCCCCGCGCAGTCTCTGGTCAAAACTCCGATCTTTTTCATGGTAGGTGGCTTCCTTCTTTGATTCATCATTATATCCAATTTGCGGCCAGAACCCTAATGTTTTGTTCCCATTTGAGACTTTTTGAATCCGGATGGTCCCAATGCAGATAATCTTTTTATTAATTTGTAAGTATTATTGAACACTAGGGTATAATAAAAACATTATTGAAAAAAGGGAGTAAACAATGCATTTTCCAATAAGGGATCGAACATTACTTTTGCTTATTTTCATAGCGGTTGCGCTGAGTCTGATGGTGGTTATAGCTCAGCCAAAAGCAATAGATTTGGCCCAAGTCGTAGCTAAGCTGCAGAACAGGCTGCAACAAGCTCAAGGACTTTCATTGGAGGTAGAGAGGATCTCCGCAAAGGGTGATCGGATTATGATCCGAATTATGGCAATGCGCCCTAACTATTTAAAGGTAGAAACGGAGAATCAATCGTTCTATTGCGATGGAAATTCTGCCTGGCAATATTTCCCCCTTCGAGCTGAATACTTGCCTTTTGTGATGGACGATAAGGGCATGTTCATTCCGTTCGCAGTAGGATTCAACATGTATAGCCCGGCATCGCAATTCAAGCCGAACTATACCGGCTTTGAAGAGGTTGTATTCGAAGGCAAGCGTGTGATCGCGCTGGTTGAAGAACCTAAAGACATTCCAAACCTCAGAATCCGGATCTTCATCGATCCTGAATCCTGGCTTCCGGTAGGCTCTGACCAGAAGATGCTGGACAATGTCGATGTGTATATTTACCGGAACGTACGGACAGATCGGCATTTTACCCCAGCTGATTTTTCGTGGGTTCCCCCAAAAGGCGCAATAGATGGTCGAAAAATCAAGAGCCACAGCGCAAAGCCTTTACAAGCGGGAGAAATGGCCCCTGAATTCGAGCTTCCACTCACAAACGGCAACCTCATCAGCCTGCGTGAGGCGCTAAAGGGAAAGAAAGCGCTATTGGTCAACTTCTGGTTTATTAACTGCGGCTACTGTCTATTGGAGATGCCCGAGCTTGACAACTTATATCGAAAAGCGAAGGATCTCGAGATAATTGCCATCAATGATACCGATACGGCCGAGGAGATTCGGAAATTCATGCAAAAGCCGCAGTATCAGTTTCTAGTTGCCATCGATGAGGGTGCCCATGTCGCGGAGGCGTATAAATTGAAAGATTTTGGTCGCCCGATCACTTATCTGATCTTGCCGGACAGAACCATTTCTTATGTCCAGGTTGGGTACGATTCGAAGAATAAACTTGCAAATCTCGAGAAAGAACTGGTCAAGCTGGGCATCATTCAAAAAAATCCGCACGAATGAAAGCCCGCGATCACGTTTCAAGGAGACAGACGCTTGAGGAGACGCGAGAGTCTGCGTGGTAAAGGGGATAACCAAAAATGAAGTCCCTGGCGATATTCTATTTTTATCAGGAACTCGCTGAACAATGCATGTTCGCAAAGATGGCGAAGGTGGACCTAAAGAAATGTAGAACGACAGACGCCCAAGGCTTAAACAGGCTTGAAGTTTTTAATAATTCTGTGGTAAAAAGTATTCAAGTGTTCATTTAATATGAACGAATTGTTCATTTAAAATGAACGGATGACGAACATGCTGGCCAAAATATTTTCGAGAAGGCAGAGAGAAGAAATACTGGCTCACATGCTCGGCAATCCATCTAAAGGGTATAGAGTCCGGGAAATTTCCAAAGAATTCAAGGTGAGCGTCGGCAGCGTCTCTCAGTGTTCCGTTTCAGCTAATCCCAGAACTAAAATTCTGACTCTCATTTTAATAACCTCCCTTTTTATTTAATTCATTCTACTTTTTTACATGTATGTTCACTTATCCAACCTGACTGATTATGATACTCAGCCTTATACCATTTCACTGTTATGCCCCCCTGGACTTGTTTGGCTTAGGATTTCTTATCCATAAAACATTTTGAGCTCGTCGATTCTTTTTTTGACAGGAATATGATTGACACATTGTGCTGTACACTCTGTACACTGATTGCAGATGAGAAGACTCTGCTCCCGGGGAGTTTCTTCGAGTGTTTGCTTTGCATGAACATAGTTATTGTAGCAGGAGATATACATGTGCGTGCGCATGAGTGCCGGGATGTCCACTCTCATCGGACAGCTATTCAAACACTGGTTGCACTGAAGACAGTATCCAAGTTGATTCTTGATGTTCCTATCCTGAAGAAACTGCCTTTCCTCTGGCGTGTACTCAAGGTCGTAGGCCACAGAAAAATCCTCTTCCATCTGTTGGAATGTTGTGAAACCGGGGATGGCCGTGGTCACAAAACCGTGTCTCAGGGCCCATTTAAGCACGGCCGTATGTAGAATTTTTCCCTGGTAGTACTTCTGGCTGGCTGGGGGGACGTACTCCCGGTACCAATACTGGGTGCATTGAGTTTTCATGGCAATCAATCCCAGTCCTTTTCCGGCTGCAGCCCGCAGAGCATTCATCAGGTTATCATCGCCCTCCATGGCATAGTTGAATGCAGTCAGAATCACATCGTAAGTGTCAGTTTGGACTGCCTCCTTAAAGAGCTCAGTCATGTTTGTATGGGTGGAGAAGCCGATGAAACGAGCCTTTTTCTGCTCCTTAAGGATCTCCAGCGCCTCCAGAATCCCTGGATTGTTGAGATACTCAGGAGTTTGCACATTGTGGGAAAAAAGAATATCGATATAATCGGTTTGAAGCCTTTTCAGGCTTTCCTCCGCTGTTTTCAGGAAGAATCCTTTTGCCTCGTTCGGTGGCATTCTTCTTTGCTGGTGGGGTATAAATATTTTGGTCCCGATGAAAACGTTGTCTCTGACATTCATCTCCTTGAAGACCCTGCCCAGCATCCTTTCGTTCTCGCCCCGTCCGTAGTAGGCTGCGGTATCGAAATAGCGGATGCCGATTTCATAAGAGCTCTGGACAAGAGCTGGATTGAACGAGTTCATCACACCCATGTTCACAACGGGAAGCTTCATTCCTGTTTTTCCGAGTGTGCGGCACAGAATTTTTTTCTCAGTGACTTGAGATTGATCCGCTAGCGAGTTGAGTGAGCAGTGTTGTCTTGGCAATCCGAAGAGTCCTGTCGTTGTGAGGAAGGATGCACTTGAAGAAAGGAATTTACGTCTGCTTATCTTACCTGTTATCTTTGTCATGAAGGCCTCCTCAGGTATCACTTCTCTCGGTGTTTTTCCTGCCACAAAAGAAGTGATTATAAAAAAGTCGTTTCATGAAATTTTTTCCTGTCTTTTCACATTCCTAAGATAAAAGATTTAAACAGAAGAATCGTCCTAATTCCTAAAGTCGTACGTTTTTAGGATTGACATTGAGGATAGATATTGAATATGACTCTTTGTATATTTAAGATAAACCGACCTAAATTAATCCTAGCTAAGTGCAGGAAAATATGAAAGCGATGTGAAATATTTTCCTTTTTTAAACTACAATTCGACTTTTTTAATCTGTATCTATTTCCTATAGTTTCAAATGTTTGAGCTTATGGGCTAGGTCGACGGATTGATCCATTTCTCCTATTATCTATTCTTAATTTTAAGACTTTCTCATTTCCAAATTAGCGAAGGTCGGACTCCGGCTGGAATACGATTGCTTTTTCCAATCGGAAAAGAAGAAGAAAAGGAGAAAACAATGAGAACAGCCATTTCTTTTCTTTATCTGTTTTTTTCAATAGTCCTGCTTGTTTATCCTGATACTTGTGTCAAAGGTCTTCTCAATATCGATGGGGGCTATCGCTATGCCTATAATATCCCGGAAATTAATGTCGTTAATGAATGGTACTTCGGGGAAAGCAAGGTCAAGTTTTCCAGTAAGGGCTGGTTTCTCGAATTTATGCCCATGGATTGGAGCTTCAAACGGAACCGGTTGGGGAGGTGCCCATCGACCATTCTTCCGTATCATGAACTTCATGGTTCCACGTCCTGAAAGCTCATTCACGGAAAAGTAGAATTCTTTGCCATCCGGGGAGAAGGCTGCGTTGGTGCGGGGAAGGTAGATTTGAATCGCGCCGGCCGGCCTCCGTATCCTCAGGCGTCTCCTTTGGCTTCGTCGATCTCCCTCACCGGCGGTTTGCTCCTGACGAACGCCTTGCGGCAGAACGGATTGCTCCCTTTTTTTCGGGAAGCTGTGTTTCCGGTTCTTTGTTTGATATTCCTCTATTATGATAAGCCATACGAAAAAAATGTCGTCCAAATTCACGAAAAAGGACCTATCTGGAAATAGCGAAAACTGTAAACTGGGCCTGTATTCCAGTCATACAGCTTGATGAAGCAAGTCAGGGGATTATCGATAAATTGAGTACAAAGCTAACAAAGATTCTTGGACAGAAAAACACTACCATCCTTTCTCCCTAATTATAAGCCGATACTTCGCGCCAGTATTGAATTATGCCTCCTTATTATTTACAATCTAAATGAGGGAACTAAAGGATTAATAAGCAGAAGACAAAGCATGCAAATCAACACGACGTTTGATTTCCACGACATATTGACCACAGTTACTCTAGTTCAGCTCCTTCTTTTTTCATTCTATCTTTTGACGCAGAAGAAGGGGAAGCTAATCAGCAACAGAATTCTTGCCGTTTTTTTATTCTCGAAATCCATAGTAATCATCAACGTTTTTTTCTATATATATAATATCATCTCTCTCCATCTCTATTTTATCCTTGTTCCGTTCGCCTTTTTATACGGGCCTTCTCTGTTTCTCTATACCAAATCGGTCGCTTACAAGAATTTTGAGTTAAAAAAATGGGATGCATTCCATCTTGTCCCGTTTTTGCTTTGCAGCGGATACTTTCTATATATCTATCATTTGAGAAGCGCAGCTACCAAGGTCATAATCATGTCTGATACCGTTGGGCAAGCGAGAATTGAAGAATCGATAATCGTCAGTTTAATATACTTACAGATATTCTGCTATCTGACCGCCTCAATTTTGACTCTCTTGAGTTACAGATCAGAACTCAAAAAACTCTATTCTGATACCAAAAGGATGGATTTACCCTGGCTGAATTTTGTGCTTTTTGGATACTCTCTGATATGGATCATAGACCTATTCACTTTTATCCTGAATCGTGCCTCTATCCCCACTCCATTCCTGAGTTCACTCTCCCTGATAATGACGTTTGCATATGCCAATATCATCGTCTATAAAGGTTTGAAGCAGCCCGAAATATTCAACGGAATCGAAAAAGGGCCAAAGTATAAGCACTCCAAACTAACCCAATCAGAGAAAGCCGCATACCTGAAACAAATAGAATCATTCATGGAACAGGAAAAACCCTATTTGATTCCATCGCTGACCCTTAATGACCTGGCAGAGAAAGTGTCGATCCCGCCGAGATATCTCTCCCAGATCGTCAACGAATCTTTGGGAAAAAACTTTTTTGATTTCGTAAACA
>SMTZ1_10015437_pt1 | contig 10807 bp, 6 predicted proteins | sample DeeMarSWOR136_30_FD_25667 | JGI IMG/M metagenome (IMG submission 25667) | reverse complement strand
CCCACATTTTGCAGTACATCCGTGAAGCCGGTAGTGTTGGAGAGGGGCCGCTCCAGAAGCAGGTCGGACGAGGTTCTTGTGAACCAGTCAAAAGTACCCGATATCTTATCATTCAATATAGAAAAATCGAAACCGATGTTCAGATTTTCCTGCGATTCCCAGGTCAAGATCCGGTTTTCAACCTGTGTAGGCGATGCACCTGGTTCTCCGTCGTAATCTCTTGCAAAGCCGTACAGACCAGCCCAGGCGAAGTTGCCGATTTCGGCGTTCCCGATCACTCCCCAGCTGCCCCTTATTTTCAGGTAATTGATGAACGTCAGACCCTGCATAAACGATTCTTCGGTAAGCGTATACCCGACACCGACGGACCCGAAATTTCCCCACCTTTTATCCGGGCCGAATCGTGAGGAGCCGTCCCTTCTGAAGGAACCAGAAACGTAGTACTTGTTTTGATAATTGTAGTTGACCCTACTGAAAAAAGACAGAAACGAATAGGCAGTCCTAGCACTATAGACACTCAATGGATTAGCGGCAGTGGCCAGTGTATGCAGTGTTGGATGAGCGAAACCGCCGCCGTACACTTCCACCCAATCTGTCGTCACTTTCTGAGCTTCGGTTCCAACCAGCGCTTCAACATTATGCGACATACCGAACATGCTTGCATAGTTCAGCGTATTAATGCCCTGCCAATTGATTACATCGGTTCTGCCTTCATCCGCGCGACCGCCATAGGCACGTCCATCTCCCCAATTGCCGTTCTCGTAAACAATTTCATCGATATTAATGATATCAAAACTCCAGGTTGACTGCAACTTTAAGGCGTAGGGTAACTGGTAGGTTAACGCCAGGTTATCCATGATGCGGGTCTGTTCTCGTTCCCTCTCATCAACATAAGCGCTGCCGACCGGGTTGGCGCCAGACATAAAGAAGTCGACATGACCGTAATACCACTCCCCAACTTCATCGCGGATGGGGATGAGAGGCGAAAGAAAGATACCATTGTACATGGGAGCTTCCCATGCGGATCCATCAGTGATGCCTCTTTGCTTATTGTAGGAAAGGTTGAGATTGTTTGAAATGTGAAGCCTGTCCGTGACCTGAGCCGCAAAGTTGGCTCGGGAAGAGTACCTCGTAAAGTAGTTTTCGATCACAACGCCTTCCTGGTCCAGCAGGCCGGCGGAAATGTAATAGTTGAACCGGTTGCTTCCGCCCTGGGCGCTCAGGTCGATTTGGTTGGTGACGCCTGTGTGGGTAATGGCTTTCATCCAGTTGGTACTGGCGGGATTAGGGTACCATGAGTTATACAAGTTTTGCGCTTCTGCCAAGGTTACCCTGCCGGCGTTCGCATACCCCTCATAGAACAATGTAGTGTATTGCTCAGCGTTGAGACCTTGCAGAAGATTGTTGAAGGCAAAGTCGGAATATCCCCGCTGGACTTTGACGTTGAAACTGGGACCGGTCGTCTGAACACGTGTGCCGGCGACGCCACCCTTGGTGGTGATCAGAATCACACCATTGGCTCCCCGTGAGCCGTAAATGGCGGTAGATGCCGCATCTTTTAGAACAACAATATTCTCAATATCGTTGGGATTTAGGGATGCCATGACATTCACACTGGCACCGGTATTTTCGAAATCAGTAAGCTCGTCCACATAAGATACGACCGGGACACCGTCGATCACATAAAGGGGTTCGTTACTGGAACCGATAGAACCGATCCCTCTTATGCGGATCTGAACGCGACCTCCCGGGGTACCGTCTTCAGCGGTAACCTGCAGTCCAGGATTGCCTTGCAGCGCATCCTGAAATGTCGAAGTCGGTAGTTGCTCAAGTCTTTCAGATTTTATAACTTTTACCGAGCCGGTTAATTCTTCCTTACGGGCTGTTCCGTAACCGACAACAACAACCTCATCGAGACCGATGGGATCAACCTCCAGCATAAAGTTTTGCGTAATCTCACCTGGTGAGAGTGTTATTGTAGCGTGGGCTAATTTAAAACCAATAAACCTGGCAGTTAGCGGCACTTCCTGACCTCTAGCCAATTCTGCAGGTAAGCTAAAAGAGTACTCACCCTTTGCATCAGTTGCTGCACCATAGTTCGTACCCTGGATGAAAACGTTAGCGCCTGCTAGCGGATTTCCATCTTTATCAGTCACAACGCCCTTAATCGTAGCTCTTTGTTGCCCGAAAGCGAATAAGGGCAGCAAGACTAAAATGCTAATAGACATAATGAAAAGTTTGCTTCTCATTACAATGCCCTCCTTATTAAGTAATTTTCTAAATTATGTGATTTGCTAAAAAAATGAGTGTTTGTCAGGCACACCTCCTTCCTGTATTTGTAAGTTCCCTTCTTTTTGAGATCGAAATATTGTTTGATTGGATAACATCACCTCCGTTCCTGATAAAAATTATCTTTCAAAGTCTTTAGAAGTCATTCGTTAAGAAATGAATTTAAATTTTTACGTTCTTTTTTATCTGCTTTAATTAGCTAATTTTACTACAACTACTCCAAATTAATTTCAAGCTTCAGACGAAAACGAATGAAGATGCTTGATCCCAGACATAATAGCACTGAAAAAGTATGTATTTATACATTGAATCTGATTATGTAGAAATGTGAGAAAGAAGAAAAGCTTATCAATATTTAAGGAAAGCCTTTTCATCATTTTTTAAGTAACATACATTCTTAAAAAAATACTTGAAACTCCTTATAAATGCGCCAGGGGAAGCACATCAGAAAAAGGAACAACAGGAGGAAGGCGCTTTATATTTTACGTAGTCAGTCGGAAATGTTTCATCATTAATAAAAAAATCAATTATAAAACGTATTAATTGAATTTCAATATAGCCAAAAATACAATTTATAATACAAATTTTTTTTACTATGTCAAGTAAAAATTGATATAAGACTAACTTTTTCAAATTTCCCAGAAATAACTGTTCAACACCAATTTTTTCTACGATTGCCTTTGATATTGCATTATTTGGGTTTATTTCATCAATTCGTAATTTTTGTAACAAATTCTATGCCAGTTTATTCCTTGACTCCATAACTATTAAATTCTATTTGATAATAATTTATTTTTTATAGAAATAATAATTGCTGTTTTCTTAATAATTTTTTTTGTAATATATTAGCTATGCACTTTTTTACATACCAGGAGGAATTTTTTTGCACTGATGATTTTAAACAAATTTAAAAGAAAAATTTAGTACCACACCTGATAAATTATTCAGTTTAAAGGAAATTTGTTTGCAACCTCAAACTGCGTTATGGAAATGTCTGTTATGGAAATGTCTGGGGAGTTGGTTCTAATTCTGTTGCTGGAGATCGATCAGTTAGCTAAAAGCACTGTAACTACATCTTTGGAATTGTTTTGGATGGAATTTAATTTCGCTTAACAGCAAACAAGAAGCAATTATTAATACACCACTTCATACAACCGATGATAGAATTTATGATGAGTTTGGAATATGTATTGGCGATCAATTTAATATTTCATGTATGTAATGGCAGAAATTTATAAATTACCGTTCTATTTATCCTCGTGAAAAATATCTGCAGAGAAAATTTTAATTTTAGTCCCCTCCTTATTCCAGACGTCTGGGGGCAAGCCAGCTTTTTGACAGGTATGTTCTAAAAAAGTGATTCGATCCCAGCCGTATTCAGTTGCCACTTGTGGTAACAACAACCCACTGTAACCACTTCGCTCGATGATAATACCATGTTTACCAACCTCGATCTCTTTGATATCATCAATCTCTTTTACCGGAGTTAAAACAGATATTTCGATTTCAATTTCAGAAAATTCTTCTTCTGTAACTGATGGAAATCTCGGGTCACGAAAAGCAGCAGCCTGTGCCATTTCAATAATTGTCTCATCCAATGGTTTTAATGCATGAACATAACCAATACAACCACGTAACATTCCCCGTTTTGTTAAAGTTACAAAAGCTCCCCGTTTTTCTTTCAGGATTGGAGAATCGTACCCGATTTTTGGTGGATCTTTCTTTGCAAGAGCATTTTCAATTGACTTTCGTGCTGTCTCCAAAAGAACTTTTTTATCCTGATCTTTCAAACCGCTATCGATACCAACCGTATGCTCTTTTTTTCCTTTGGATTCTTCATAAATAGCAACTGCTCCATAGCCTACAACATAGCCACCACGACTTCGGGTAACATCATTCGAGTTTGTCTGATAAATGATTTTGGCTTTATTAGCACCTAAATTCATCGCAACCAACTCTGCGACAACAATGCCCCCGGCGCCACAAGCCATTAACTCTCTATCCTGAAAATCTTGACAAAGCTCTTTCGGATTTAATTCAATAATCGTGTTCAAGGTTCGATTATCAGTCTGTTTACATTCATCATAAGAGTATCCATGATATAAATCGCTACTGGCAACGATTAACACTTTTTTTCCTTTAACCGCCTTGATAATCGCATCAGCCAACTTTTTGCAATTTTCCCAGGAAGAATCCCAGAGCACAATGGGTACAATTTTTAAGTCAGGAACAACAATTTGAAGGAAAGGTAGTTGTATTTCCAGTGAATGTTCCTCTCGATGACCTTCCCAGCTAAATCGGATATTTTCATCTTGATTAATAATGGCGTTAGCAATTGATTTTTCAACTGGAACAATTCCTAATGGTGTTTCATAACCATCTTTATTGAAAACAGATACTCCCTGAAATGCTTCCTGATGGCTTGGCGCCAATACGATTACTGCATCATACCTGTTTCCTTTTATCTGTTTGTACGCATTTGCTGCTACGTAACCTGAATAGGCATAACCAGCATGTGGCGAGATTAATGCAATAATTTCTCCTTCAATATCAGCAAGCTTAACATTTTCTAGATAATTAGTTATTTCTTTTCGGAGCATTTCAGCATTACCTGGGTACCAGCTCCCAGCTACAACTGATTTTCGAATTTCTTGTGTATCCATAGCGTTATCTTCAACCTCCTTTTCAGGTTGAGCATTGCAGTTAGTTAATAATAGAAAAATAATTAAACTGAAATGAGTAATATTTTTGGATAACATAATTTTATCCCTTAATTCCAAATACCAGCTATCTTATGACCACAATGTTGGCATTGTCCATTTTTTTTAATATCATTTCGTACAATCTGATAGCCCATCCGATGAACGACAATATTGTTACAGCCAGGACAAAATGTGCTTTCACCTTCATGACCGGGAACATTTCCAATATAAGCAAAATGGATCCCAGAATCAAGTGCTATTTTTCGAGCTTTTACCAGAGTCGTGACCGGTGTAGGTGGTAAATTTTTCAATCGGTATTGAGGATAGAACCTTGAAAAATGAATAGGAACATCTGGTCCTAATTCTCTGACTATCCATTTGCACATCTGCTGTAACTCTTTGGTATCATCATTTAGAGTTGGTATAACTAAATAGACGATTTCTGTCCACATTTCTTCCTGTCTCAACAAAACCAGTGTATCCAGAACAGGCTGAAGTTGACCGGCAACCATTTCTTTGTAAAACTTTTCTGTAAACGCTTTTAAATCAACTTTTACTGCATCCAAAACTTTGCACAAATCTTTCATTGGTTGAGCTTTAATATAGCCATTGCTGATCATTACACTTTTGACATTTACGCTTTTTCCAGCCTCAGCACAATCATACATATATTCCGTAAAAATAACAGGCTCAGTATATGTGTAGGCAATCGACTGGCAATCATTTTTGTAAGCATAATTGGCAATCGCTTTCGGCGGAAAATCATGACTTTCAACTTGATCTGGTCGTGCCTGGGAAATTTGCCAGTTTTGGCAGAATTTGCAAAGAACATTACAACCTACAGTAGCAATTGAAAATGCTGTAGATCCTGGTAAAAAGTGAAATAATGGTTTTTTCTCAATGGGATCGACATGTGCGCTACATGGCTTTCCATAAACAAGGGTATAGTAAGTTCCGCCATAATTTTCTCGTACCCCACAGTACCCTGTCTCTTGATCGTCAATTATACATTCCCGAGGACAGAGCACACACTTAATTTTGCGATTGGGTAATTTTTCATAATATCGAGCTTCTATTAAATTTGAAGCATCAAATTTATCTTTGATAGATTTACTTTCAATATTTTTTAATGACAATAATATCGATCCTGTACAAAATACTTGTGCAGTATTTTTAATAAATTGTCTTCGTGTTTGTTCTGGATTAAATTTCATAATTTAGATCCGAATAACATTTATCTTAGATAAGTCATTAAATCCCAGGCGATGCTTTTCATCTGCGGCTGTAGCAATATAAGTTGGTTCCCGTCCAACCTGTTTCAATGTTTGCAATCTATTTTCTTTTCGTTGCTGTTCAATAATATCCCATCCTATTGTATCTATTGCGACAGGATCAAATCCGACTAAAAGCCCATTATAATGCCACGCCCATTGAGGCATGAATGGAGGTCCACCATCATATTGTATGGTTAGTGCATCCGAGATTATTATCCTTACTTTTGACCGAATTTCTGAGAGCATATTGACATCAGCGATGTAAGGATCACCATTAAAATCATGATATTTATTAGGATTATGGATAGCTCCAAAAAAATTTTTTAGCGCATTGGTAATCCCAACAATTCCATGATCTTTCAGAATGGGAACATTGACGATAGCAGTACATTGTTTCACCAAAATATTACTCAAATGACTTCCCACCTCTCCATATTCATAGATATCGTAAGTATATCCTGCAACGTCAGTTCCGTAATATTTAATTTTATTTCGATCAGTTATAATCCGATAGCCAACTTTCTCAAGGTCTCGATTAGCACGATCCCAAACGATTATATTCCGTTCTAAAACACCGGCACTCTTTAAACCTTCTATGATCGCTTCAACTAATTCTATGTGGGTTGATATACCTTTTCCTCCCAAACAATTTACTTTAATCCCAACAACATCATTTTCTTTAAACAAGCACTGCCATGCTTGCTCTGCCTTGTTCACCTGAAATAAATTCTCCATTGCCCGATCGAGTAAATTATTTACCTGCTTTCCGATCAAATTTTCGTTTTTATCACGAATCACACTATTTTGGGCGATCACAATAGGATAATGATTATTTTTATTAAAATGTTCCTTTGCCCCTCCCTTGCAGCCAGGAATTGTACCAAAATAAAATGCTGCACCAGCTTTGATACCAGTTTGAATAAACTCACGCCTTTTAATCGAACACAATTTTCTCATGCTACTAATTTTTTATGATATTACAGATCAAATCTTTGTTTTTTGGGCAAGAAATATAAAAAGCTTTTTAACCTAGATTAGGCGAATCCTCCCTCCAAAAAGATGGCGGAGAGGCTATGTTAATTAAAAACCAGAAATAAATTCGCTTAATTAATTTCTGTTGCAAAATCCCTAAAACAGGCTGAATTTCATGCCCCGCTTTGCGGGACATCTCCCTCTTATTTGACCTAAGTATAAGTTTATAAGGGGATTCCTGCATTCGCAGGAATGACACCGTTTCATTAGATTCCAATTTTTGCAACAAAAACTAATTAGCTTCGCCTTCAAATTCTTTTAATTCTTAGTTTAGGATATGCGCCGCTAGGCTTTTTGACCAAATCCTTACTTCAATATTATATCAAATTTGAACATAATTGTCAAGAGAAATTTCAAAATCATAATATAGTTTGAAGAGATAATAATTTTTCGCTACAAATACACCATGCCATAAAGGACACTTTACTAATTCTCTTGTACATACTCCAAATAATTTTTACAAAACTCAACAGCTTCTATCGGATATCTCCCGATAGCAGTCTCATCCGAGAGAACGATGCCGGAGAAGCCATTTTCTAACAGATATCCAAGGTGAGCAATTTCAGATCGAGAAGGATGGCTCTGTCGGACCATATTTTCCAATACCTGGCCAGCAATCAGAGACGGTTTTTTAATTAAAACAAGATGCTCCATAAATTTTTTTTCATACTGAAAGAGACTATAAAGTGAACCATTGACACCTAAATCACCTCGACATAACCACATCATGTCCGAAATATTAGCTAGTTCTCGTAAATGTAAAAATGCTTTCGGACGCTCAATTTTAGCAACAAGAGGTCTGGTATTAGCAAACTTTTTGAATAACTGCAATTCTTTTGCTGTATGAAGATAAGAGATAGCATATCCGATAAATTTCCAATGTTGAGTCTGTTCGATGAAAACCTGATCGCGGGCAGCCACTTGAATTAACTCCGGCTCATTATTTCGAAGAATGAATCCCTTAAACGAACTCAACTCCCCGAAGTTTAACACCTCTGCTTGAAAGTTGCTATTATAAATGGCTTCAACCTTTAATTCTATCTTACCGTCGTCCAGCAATACTTGGTCACCAGGTTTAATAATTTTGAATATAAAAGCGTGGGGTAAAGGGATTTCGTGCGATATCTGGCTGTAACCATTTTTAAACATCACTCTTTCGCCTCGCTGAAGAATTTTAGCTTTTATAAGCCTGCCAATTCTCATTTTCGAGCCCTGGAGATCGAGCCAGACAGGCATTGCTTCCCCCCGATGCCTGAAAGCTTGATCAAGTTCAATCAACCAACGAGAAAGCTCTTCCATGGTTAGATGTGAACAATTAAGCCGAAATCCAGTGATACCTGCATGAATGAGCTCAATTATTCTATTTTTAACAGCAGGTCCCAAAGTAGCGATGACCTGATATTGTCCTTTTGGTGATTTCAATTTTTTTCAATTTAAATTTGTAAATTCCTATACTTTGTAAAATATTGTATCTGTTTTTAGCTATTTGAAGTTAACATATCGACAACCTGCATTTCTTTAAGAGACAAATATTGTTTATAAATTTGGACTGATTTCAAATAAGAGACAAATTATGTTAAAATATGTTAAAAAAAGATTTCAAAGTCAAGGAAAAAGTTGTAGTTGATTAGTTATGAGGAAAATTTTTAGGTAATTGTTCAAGTTTTCGCTTATCCTGATAGGTATCGAAAACTTCCGCTGAAATAAACATAAAACTTTAGGGATAAAGACAAAATAAATTACACAGTAATATTTTGACCGCTAATTATTCAAATTACAATATAATAATTAGCGGAATTTGTTTAATTCGCATAATTAGCGGTTCGGGATCTTTTTAGTTCCAGCTTGGCCAGCTTGAGAGTTTCCAGACATATCACAATGGAAAAAAATTCTCATTTGTTTGAGACGAAGCTTCGTTAAGGAATTATTTTCGTCCTTAAAACATGGCTTTTACCTCATTAAAACAATCTTCTTTGAAGATTTCCAATTATCGTTCAAATCAGAAAATTGATAGATAAAAACTCCACTCGCAACATGTCGCCCAGTATCATCTCGCCCATTCCAAATCACGGAGTGAAATCCAGCCATTTTTTCTTCATCCACTAATTTTCGAACTTTCTGACCCAGCAGATTATAAATCCACAGACAAACGCCTCGCTTCTGTTTAAGTGCAAAACGGATAGTAACTATGGCATTAAATGGATTGGGGTAGGCTGGATATAGTTCAATTTCTTGAGGAAAAAGTTGCTTTTTACTGCATCCTTGCTGTTCGACAGCGGCCGGAATCTCTTCATATCGAAAAATTCCGTTCGTAGTGCCAGCATATAAAATCTGAGGATTTCTTCTATCCTGAACCAGGCAGAGAATGTCTTTTTCCTGGAGACCATTACTAATATCTGTCCATGTCGAACAATCATCGATACTTTTAAAAACTCCCAAATTTTTAATCGCTTCGTACCATACTCCAGGCGTAGCATAGTCAGGAATAAATGTCATCGCATTCACAGTCCAGCAAACTCGTTCCCAGTACTGTCCGTTATCTTTGCTTCGATAAATACCTTCGGATCGGGTTCCGCCAAGTAAAATTGCATATACCATTTCTGGATATCGTGGTGGTATGACAACCCAGGGAGAGTTATGATGTGAACCACTATTTGTCCAATATATCCCCCAGTCCGTTGTGGAATAGACGCCATTTGAAGTCGCTAAGAACATTCGATTCGGATTTGCTTCATCGACTTCGATACAATTGATACGAATAGCAATTGAATCGTCGGGTGTTAAGTCATATTCAACCCAGCCTGTGTCATCCATGGCATAAAATCCATCTTGATTATAAAAAGGATTATAGGTCGCAGCAAAAGCGACCAGTGATGAATCTTTGGGCACTTCCAATGCTGAAACAGCGATCTTTGGAAAATAAGTGTTAATCCAGTTTGCTCCTCCATCTTCACTGAAGAAAATTCGTCCCAAACGATCCTCTGGAATAAAGGTGTACTCCTCGGTGCCTAACCAGAGCACAGGCACTGTCCAATCAAGATAGGGATGCATTTCGGCTCTAATCTGCGTGACTCGTACATCTGGATTTTCACCAAATTTAAGCTGGTTCCAATGGTTTCCTCCGTTTGAAGTTTGAAAGGCACCACTATTGGTTCCAATAAACAGTGAATCAGTAAAAAAAGGATGAGGAGCTATGGAGTTGATGTAAAGATTTGGCAGATTGCCAGAAATGTTTGTCCATTTTAATGAATCCGGTGTAGCGAAACAAAATTGGGATAATGCCACTAAAATTAGACAAGCAGAAAATATCTTTTTCATGGGAGACCTCATTTATTTGATAAGAACAATTAAAGCTTCTTAGTTGCAAACGAGAAGCTATACGGCTCTTTAAGCGGTGTGCCCCAATAGTCTTTGACGGTCGTTTTCACTTCAATTTTATACTTGGTATAAGGTTGCAGATTCTGGTTTGGCAGAAAATACACCCTTGAATTGCTTTCCCAGTTAAATGTA
>SMTZ1_10010147_pt1 | contig 10807 bp, 8 predicted proteins | sample DeeMarSWOR136_30_FD_25667 | JGI IMG/M metagenome (IMG submission 25667) | reverse complement strand
TCAGGACGTCAGGCATCAACCCTGTGGTATGCATCAACGCCTTCCATACCGACACTAAGGAAGAAATTGCCATGGTGCGCAAGGCAGCCGAGGCAGCCGGAGCACGTTGTGCGCTCAGCGAACACTGGCTCAAGGGTGGTGATGGCGCCCTGGAGCTTGCCGATACTGTCATGGAAGCCTGCGAAGAAAAGAACGACTTCAAATTCCTTTACACCGCGGAAACGAAGCTGCGAGAGCGGGTTGACAAGATTGCCAAAGTAGTCTACGGAGCCGACGGCGTGTCATGGACACCTGATGCCGAGGCCAAGGCTAAGATGCTCGAGGCCAATTCCAAATATGATGAATACGCTACAATGATGGTGAAAACCCACCTCAGCCTGACACACGATCCGACCCTTAAGGGTGTTCCCAAGGGATGGACCCTTCCCATTCGTGATGTGTTGATTTATTCCGGGGCAAAATTCCTCTGCCCTTGCGCTGGGACAATCAGCCTGATGCCAGGCACCAGCTCCGATCCGGCCTTCAGAAGGGTAGATGTTGATACAAAGACCGGCAGAGTGCAGGGGCTCTTCTAAAGGATGATAGCCTGACCCAGGAAGATGACTGCGGCCTTAGGATTTCTTCTACCTCGAAGATAGAATAAGGGGGAGGGTACTGGCAAAAGTTAAAAGCGTTTCTTTGACGATTGATGGCAAGATAATCAGGGCTGCCCCGGGTGAAAAGGTCCTGTGGGCGGCTCTGGATAACGATATCTACATACCCAACCTTTGTGCTATTCGGGAAAGGAGCCATCCTTTCGCTTCCTGCCGTCTCTGCTTTGTAGAGATCGAAGGTAAGGACACTCCTGTGACAGCCTGCACTACCCCTGTGGTAGAAGGAATGGTGGTTAATACCAAAGGGGCAAAGGCACTGAGGCTAGCCCGTACCGCTCTGGAATTGCTCCTGGCTAGCCTGCCTGTGGATTGCGCCCATTGTCTAAAAAGTGGTTCCTGCGAACTTCAAAGGATAGCTAAGCATCTCGGCGTGAAGCTCAGAATAAAAAGGTTCACGAAAATCCTGCCTGAGCTTCCCCTGGATTCCAGCAGCCTCCTATACATATACGACCCTAATAAGTGCGTGCTCTGCGGCAGGTGCGTTTGGGTATGCCAAGAAAAACTGGGCAAAGGAATCATTGGTTTTGCTTACCGCGGCTTCCGGAGGATGGTTACCACTTTTGGGGATGAGCCAATGAGTAGGGCCCTTTGTCAAGACTGTAGCGAGTGTGTTGCCGCTTGTCCTGTTGGTGCTCTGGTGTTTCGTCAGGTTAGGCAAGCCTCTTCACCATCGGAGCAATAAGAACACACTACCCTGCTCTTATAGCCCTAACTTCCCCTGGGGACTCTAGCGAGCGTTCAGCTCATGAAATGCCTGCCCATTGCGGAGAGGTTTGTATAACTTCGCAAGGTCGTGGTTTTCGCTTGACTCGGCTCACAGTTCAGGTAACTTATTTGTGAGACAGGTCATCAGGTCATTTGCTTTACCAGTGACGGTATTTCAAGAAGAGTTCTCGCCACCGGTACACCAGCTAATTGAAAGGCTTTTATTTTGCTCTCAGCCGTGCCTCGTCCACTCATAATCATAGCTCCCGCATGGCCCATAGCCTTCCCCCGAGGAGCTGTTCTACCGGCAATAAAAGCTACCACTTGTTTATTGAAATGGGCCTTGACATATTCAGCTGCTTCTTCCTCCATGGTCCCTCCTATCTCGCCGACCAGGAGTACACCCTTAGTTTGCTCATCCTCTTTCAACAGCTTCAACACGTCTAGCATCCTGGAGCCAACAACAGGGTCTCCTCCAAGCCCAATGACCACACTCAGTTTGATACCCCGTTCCGCAAGACGTGATGGTATCTCGTTACTCAATGCCCCACTACGGCAAACAACAGCAATTCCTCCAGGCTTAACCCCTGTTGCCAATACCCCACCTAAGCTTGTCTGACCGGGGGCCATCATACCCATCGTATTCGGACCTATATACCGGGTATCCTTATACTCGGCATAGGCCTTGATCTTTATTTCGCTGTGAAGAGGAACCCAGTCAGTTACAATAACCATGAATTTGATTCCGGCATCTATAGCTTCAAAGGCTGCATCCTGGACAAAGGGGGCCGGCACGTATAGCACTGAGGCATCTATTCTGTGTTTACTGGCAGCTTGCTGGACAGAGTCATAGACTGGGATGCCAAACTGGGTTTGCCCACCTTTTCCTGGCGTAACTCCAGCAACAATTTTAGTTTTGTAATCGAGCATTATCCTTGTTTGAACAGTCGCTAGCATGCCTGTAATTCCCTGAATTAATACATTTGTATCTTTGTCAACAAATATAGCCATGTCTACTCTTCTGTCTTGCTATTCCTATGGCCTCTCGTACTCCCTTTTCAACACCGGGACATATTTTGACTCGCGAATATTTGAGCAACTCTTGGACCTGTTTTCGCCGTTTCTCTTCACCCCCTGAGATTAAAATTATGGGAATATCAGCTGGCTCTGCCTTAATGGCTTCAATTATTCCTCCTGCCACAGTATCCGGCAGGCTAAAAACCAGTGAGGTATATACCAAAATCACTTTAACGTGGGGATCCGCTTTTGTCTTTCTCAGAAGAAGAGCAATACCATTTTTCATCCGCTCCTTAGATAAGGCTCCACCAGTATCCAAAAAGCAGGCTGGATGTCCACCCTCATCATTAACGATATCCAATAGTGACATAGCGACACCAGCACTATTGGCCATAAGTGCGATATCGCCGTCTAGGTCCACATAGTTTACTCCAGCCTTAACTCCTTCCCGTTCCCATAGGTTGTCAATATGCTGGATACGTAAATCCTGCCATTCTGGATGTCGAAAAAGCGCATTATCATCTATTTCACACCTGGCGTCAGCAGCAATCATCGCCCCCTCACTGGTCGTCACTAGTGGATTAATCTCAACAATACGGGCATCGTAGGCAGTAAATACATTATAGAGCCGAGTAAGTATTTTACTAGCTGAGAGCAGAGTTTCCCCAGTCAACCCGATCTGGCGTACCAAGTTTATCGCTTCGTAACTTCTCATATCATAAAGAGGATTGATATGGTTAGAGGCTATCCTGCCTGGCCTTCTTTTGGCAACTTCCTCTATTTCCACTCCCCCCTCGGCACATATCATGGCTATTGGTGCACCATTCTTATCATCAACGGTTATGCCCATATACAGCTCATTGGCAATGTCAAGCTTCTCTTCTACCAGCAAGCTATTGACCTTGTATCCCGCCACCTCCGTACCAAGCATCTCTTGCACTATCTTTGCAGCGTTTTCAGGTGTTTCGGCTTTCTTTATCCCGCCAGCTTTTCCTCGCCCGCCAGCTAGAATCTGAGATTTAATGACAACCTCCTTACCAATCTCAATAGCTGCTCGCTGCGCTTCCCTGCCAGACCTGACCAAGATCCCTCGAGGAATACCAATGCCATATTTCTGGAATATCGCCTTTCCTTCATATTCATATAATCTCATATTATCAATACCGACCTCGATTGATTACCTTATCGATAATTTGGGGGAGTATATCAAGAATATGTTATTGCTAAAGGATGTTCTTTAACCAAGAATCATCCTTGGGCTTGCTATATAATAGGTTGCCTTCAGTGGTCTGTCAAGATATCGCAGCCTCCGCAATTGGAGTCTCTTACGAACCCCCACAAGAGATAAGAAGACAAGTCTCTCTACTAAGAGAGCTCCCTCCAGATGGCCTCAGAATTTGGGCCGAGATTGCCTTGCCGAGTCCTCTCGACACCTCTCCACAATGCTGAAGACTCGCAGGCCGGCACTGGGCTAATCTTTGCCCCCAGAACTTCACAAGCAAGAGCAAGATGGTGCTGGACGAAGAAACTGTCCAAGCCGTTCTGTCTGTTGTCTCAGACCTTGTAGAAATTTTGGAAAAATACTGCTGGCACGGGAAGTTACCCTCTCTTCAGGAGAGAACCAATAAAATCTCTTCTTCCACGAACAAAATCATCTACCGCCATTTTTCGCTTTGCCTCCAACTGAACCTGTCCAAGTCCTAGAATGCCACACCCAGTTATCACTCCAACTCCAGGTGGCTCTTCCACTGCTATTACTTTTCCCACTTCCCCCTCTACCATATCTCCGAGAGGAATAGCTTCATGGATTTTCAGCCGTTTTTCCTGCCACCAAGTGTAGCAGCTTGGCCAAGGATTGTACGCCCTTACTTTTCGCCAGAGCTCGAGCGCGGTAAGCCCCCAATCAATCTCGGCATCTTCACCACTTATCAACGTGCTATAAGTAGCCTGGGATTCGTCTTGAGCGTGTGGTTTGAGTGCGCCTTCAAGCCACTTGGGCAAGGTCCTTAACAAAAGCCTAGCTCCCACGTCAGCTAGCTTGACACTAAGCGAGCCAGTGGTATCACTCGAGGAAATCCTCACTTCCTCCTGAGCCAAAATCGGCCCGGTGTCCACGCCAGCGTCCATTAACATTACGGTAACACCAGTAATTTCGTCTCCACAGATAATAGTATTAGCCACTGGAGACGGACCTCGGTGCCGCGGTAACAATGAAGGATGAACGTTAAGACAGCCAAACTTGGGCAAGGAAAGCACTTCTGGAGGAAGAATAGCACCGAAGGCTGCCACGATTATTAATTCAGGCTGCAAGCTGGCTAGCTCCTCCACCACTTCGCTAGATTTAAAAGTTTCGGCTTGAAAAACTGGTATTTTTCGGGCCAGCGCCAACCTTTTCACTGGAGGATAAACAACTTGGTGTCCTCTGCCAGCCGGCTTATCGGCCTGAGAATACACAGCAAGCACCTCATAGGCACCCTGAAGTAAAGACTCTAATATGGTCACTGCAAATTGCGGAGTGCCCATAAAAAAGGTGCGGACCTTCATAGCGCAACTATTTTTAGTTATTTTTTTAATTATGTCAAACATTACCTAGCGAAGATTTGAGGAAACTTGTTACTCTATACTTCTTAAGTTCTTATGGTCTTGGCTGCGTCCTAATACTCTCTGCAGTTGTCTTTATGGCTGCGTATTGTTGGGAGTGGGGGTAGATTGGAACCTGCGAAAGAAATTTGGAAGAGAGCCCTAGAAAATCTTCAAATTCAGGTCAGCAAGGCAAATTACACTACCTGGCTTAGCAATAGCCATGGTCTAAACTGTCAGGATAATACTCTTGTCGTCAGTGTTCCTAACGTTTTTGTCGCTGAATGGCTATCCAAGCGCCTTTATCCTCTGGTAAGGAAGACCTTAGTTGACATCACGGGCAAGGATATCGATGTCCAATTCGTGGTGCACAATAGTGAACAACTATCAGCTAGCCCTGTGGCTAATCAAACCGATGGCGGTACAAGCGCTAAAGCTACGCAGTATAGATTCAATCCAAAGCACACATTTGATAACCTTATTGTCAGCGATTTTAATCGCTTAGCTTATGCCGCCGCTGTAGAAGTAGCAGAAAATCCGGGAATCAGCTATAACCCTCTTTTCATTCACAGCAGCACTGGCCAGGGCAAGACTCACTTACTACACGCTATTGGACATTTAACGACAAGCAATGGGCTGCGAGCAGACTATATTACCGGAGAGCAATTTGCCAATGAATTTATACGCGCCGTCAGAGAAAACCAGGTTGACAAGTTCCGTAGCACATTCAGAAGTATCCAGATCCTGCTATTTGACGATGTTCACTTCTTGATCGACAAGAAACAAACCTTGCAATGCTTTTTCCACACCTTCAACGAGCTGTACAACAATAACCATCAAATTGTCATCACTGCCGATTGTGCGCCCCAAGATATGCAGCCACTTAGTAACAAGCTAAGATCACGCCTTGAAGGGGGCCTTGTGGTTGACATACAACCACCCGATTTTGAAACACGACTGGAGATTTTGCGAGCTAAAACAGAAAAGACGATGACCCGCCAACTCGAAGGGGTGCTGCACATTGTAGCGGAGAAAGTGTGCGAGAATGTCCGCCAGCTTGAAGGTGCTCTGGTGTTGCTAACTGCCCAAGCTAAATTAACCGGATCCACACTCACTCCTCAAATAATCAACAAGTTATTAACATGTACGACTCCTAAACAAGACATAAAGTTAATCTTGCAAACAGTAGTGGACTATTTCAGCCTTACAATAGAAGCGCTAATCTCCAAAAAGAAAGACAGGAAAACTACTCTAGCACGACATATAGCTATCTATATTATACGTGAAGAAAACAACTGCTCCCTAACTGAAATCGGCAAGGAATTGGGTGGCAGAAACCATGCTACAATTCTTCACGGTTACGAAAAAATAGCTGGTGAATTAAACATCAAGCCTAACCTCTCTAACCAAATCGCCGAAATAAAGGAGCAAATTAATTGGCGCAAGAGCCATAGCAAGAAACGCTAAACTGTGTATAATTAGAATCGAATTGTTGACAAATTGTTAATTATCCGCCCCCTATCGACCTTTAAGATCTGACTTCTTGTACTACCGAATCACCTTATAACAATATTGTTTATAATAATTATTAATTATAAATATAATATATAAAGTATATAATGGGATATATATGATAAATAGAAAGGAATTTATAGTTTGGGGTGGATGTGGAGGAGATGGCTGTGTTAGCTTTAGGAGGGAAAAATATATTCCTTTCGGTGGTCCGGATGGTGGTGATGGTGGAGATGGGGGTAATGTAGTTGTTGTGGTGAGCTCCGACGGAGTTGACTTGAGTTTGATGCATTGGCGAAACGAGTTTGTCGCTGAAAACGGGCGGCGGGGAGAGGGTAGGAGGAAGCGTGGTAGGAAAGGTGATGATTTAGTCATTTCTGTACCCTTGGGTACCACGGTTTTCGCTAAAGGTGATTCCGGAGAGTATGTATTTTGGGCTGACTTGTGTAGTCCTGGGCAGAAGGTTGTGGTGGCTAAGGGGGGTCGGGGAGGACTGGGTAATGCTCATTTTGCTACAGCAAGCCGCCAAGCTCCTGAGGTAGCTAGTAAAGGCGAACTGGGAGAAAAGCGAGGTATTATCCTCGAGCTAAAACTCATTACTGATATCTGTATTGTTGGCCGACCAAACTCGGGGAAATCCACTTTACTGTCTGCGATATCGGGAGCCAGGCCCGAGGTTGCCGATTACCCTTTTACCACCCGCCAGCCCATGCTAGGAGTTATGCCAGGTGATAGAAGAGATTTTGTTGTTGCTGAAATTCCCGGACTAATTCAAGATGCTCATCTGGGCAAAGGATTGGGAAACAAGTTTCTGCGCCATGCGGAAAGAACCAAGTTGTTGATTTACTTATTGGATGGCGAGTCGCCAACCATTCTAGATGACCTGAGCCAGCTGGATACAGAGGTAGCTTTGTACAAACACGATTTATCTCGAAAGCCAAAGATTATTGCGGTGAATAAGATAGATTTACCCGAAGTGCAAGCTCGTTTGCCTGATTTAAGGCAAAACCTTGACCAGCTTGGGGTCTCTGTTTTCTACATCTCTGCAATTCGCGGTCAGGCTGTGCTAGAATTAGCGAAGAAAGCCATGGAAATGGTGGACAAAGCGAGTCAGGATGAGGAAAGAATTTCGCAGGCACAAATAGCGGTATTCCGTCCCAAGCCGCGACAATAATATAGTGAATATAGGCGTTCTCGGTGGTACATTTGATCCTATCCATACAGGTCATCTTATTGTCGCTGAAGAAGCAAGAATCAAGTTAGGATTTAGAGAAGTTTTGTTCGTGCCTGCCGGACAACCCTGGCTTAAACTAGACCGTAATATTACCCCGGCCGTCCACAGAGTAGAGATGGTACGCCGTGCTATAACTGACAACCCTCATTTTAAACTGTGCACTCTCGAAATAGAACGCCCCGGTCCTTCTTACACCGTGGATACCCTGACAATGTTGCGCAAGCAACTAGGCGGGGAAGCACGTCTTTTCTTCATCCTCGGGCGTGATACCCTAGCCGAGTTGCCTTTGTGGAAAGAACCGGGAAAATTAATTCAATTATGCCGACTTGTAGTTGCCCCTAGATTAGGCTCAAAAGATTTGAAACATTTAGAAACGGCACTACCTGAGATTCCGGGCAAAGTTATTCAGCTTGATATGCCTGTGATCGGGATTAGCTCGTCAGGCATTCGCCAGCGCGTAAGTCAAGGGTTGTCCATTCGTTACTGGGTGCCCGCTGAGGTAGAAAACTATATAGCAGAACAAAAGATATATCCGACATCTGTGAGATAACCCCGCGCTTCAGCCGCCGCCCCGTGTGGCGGGAATGCAATGACTTGTTAGCTCGCTATGTTTTGAAAACACTGTGTTCGTTCAACTTGTTATGTTTTCAGTCCCACACCACTTCCCTATTAATCCTCTCGCTCAATTTGTCTATCCCTTCCAATATTCGAATTGAGATAGCATAAGACTTCTTGTGCCACTTTTGCTGGTAACTGGCCATTGGCTCAAACACATCCTTCATATTTAGTTGGCCACCGATCAACAAGATTGGTTCAAGGAGCTCCTCTTCTTGGGGAGCTTCTATTCTCCCACCTCCGTGAGCAATAGGGTCACGTAATTTCCCAACCTCGTCCTTCAGCTTTCGAATTTCTACCCCTATGTAGTTATCGAGAATCGTGAAGTTAGGATTTGAGGTCTTTACGAGCTTGCGCACTACCTTTAGCGCTAGTTTTTCAAATCTGTTGAGCAATCCTTGTGCCCATATAGCCCACGCATCATGATGATAAATCACCCATTCTCCCAATGTAAGATAGGATGGAGCAGGTGCCTTCAATAGGCGCAGGCTAGTCTTCAGTTGATGCATTGCCAGTTCTACGTCCAGAAGCCTTGTGTATATTTCCCGCCATTTGTTGAAACTGGAGCCAACCTTGATCCCTTTGACTTCGTTTAAGCTTTGTTCGTAGCCCTTGGCTTGCAAAGATTTTCTGAAAGCATCCACGTATTCAGGGGCGATACTTTCAAGATGTCTGGCAGCACTACTTATGATATTCTGGCGAAGGCTGTCGAATCCACCTCTTTGTCTATTGGACATGACTTTCGATTCTCCGGAAGGGGTTCCTAACTGTTCTGGCATCGGCATCAAGTCTGCCTTGTGCACGCCAATCTAACAAATAATTATGCCGAAATTCTTAAGCCCAACGGCTAAATATCGAGGTTTCTCACACTTTGAGCATGGGCCTGTATGAATCTTTTGCGAGGCGGGACTTCGTCGCCCATTAGCATACGACAAGCCTGGTCGGCGGCTATAGCATCTGCTATCTGCAATTTCTATTTTATTTGATTTCAGTGCTTTGAGCCTTTGCTCCTTTTCTTGTTCAGAGTAAAGCCAGAACTCCTGTTTGCCGGACTTGATGCGATAAAGGGGCGGTTGAGCAATGTAGAGATAGCCTTGGTGGATTAGCTCTGTCATATGGCGGTAGAAGAAGGTCAGGAGCAAAGTGCGAATATGTGAGCCATCAACGTCGGCATCGGTCATGATGATGACTTTGTGATAGCGAAGTTTAGAGCAATCCAATTGGTCATCAGTATTTGCTCTCAATGCTGTGACAATGGCCCTTAGCTCCTCATGTGCTATAATCTTGTCTTTGGGAGCCTTCTCCACATTAAGTATTTTGCCCCTGAGAGGGAGAATAGCTTGAAAACGGCGGTCTCGTCCTTGTTTAGCTGAGCCGCCGGCTGAGTCACCTTCAACCAGGTAAAGCTCGCATTTAAATGGCTCTTTTTCTGAGCAATCGGCTAGTTTCCCTGGCAAGGTTGATGTTTCGAAGCTATTCCTCTTTAAAACGAGGTCACGAGCTTTGCGTGCTGCTTCCCTGGCTTTTGCGGCGGTGAGGCACTTATCTATGATTGCCTTGGCCTCGTTGGGATGTTGCTCGAGGTACAGGGACAAACTATTTACTACAGCAGATTCGACCTGACTTTTTACCTCGGGATTTCCCAACCTTGCCTTAGTTTGTCCCTCAAACTGGGGTTGGGGTAGTTTTACGCTGATGATGGCAACTGCCCCTTCACGCACATCCTCCCCAGTTAAGTTGGGGTCAGTATCCTTTAAAAGTTTAGCATTGCGGGCATAATCGTTGAAAACTCGAGTCAATGCTGAGCGGAAGCCGGTAAGATGGCTACCCCCGTCTCTAGTATTGACACAGTTGGCAAAGGAGATAGTAGATTCTGTGAAGCTATCGTTATATTGCAAAGCTGCTTCAATTATAGTGCTATTCATCATAGTGGAGATATAAATAGGATAGGGGTGGATAACAGCTCTATTTCTATTAAGGCGGCGAATAAAACTGGCTATCCCCCCATCGAAGTAGAACGCCTTCTCTTGATTGTTTCTCTCGTCTTTAAGAGCTATTTCTACCCCTTTATTAAGGTAAGCAAGTTCCCTTAATCGCTGACAGGCTAGGTCGAAATCATAGTCAATGTTCTCAAAGATTTCCTTATCAGCAAGGTAGGTAATTGAAGTCCCTGTGTCCTGGGCATCACCGGCAATTTCTATGTCGCCTTGGGGAATCCCCTGATGATATTCGTGGCGGTAGATTTTTCCCTGGCGTTTAACTTCAGCTTTAAGCCAGGTGGATAATGCATTTACTACCGAAGCACCTACGCCATGGAGACCACTGGACACACCATAGACACGCTCGCTGAACTTAGCTCCGGCATGCAAGCGAGTCATCACTGCTTGCAGAGCTGCGATGTCTTCTCCTGGGATAGTCTCTGTAGGGATACCTCGTCCATTGTCAGTTACAGTGACGCTATTGTCTTCATGGATTGTTATGTCAATTTGGT
>SMTZ1_10024453_pt1 | contig 10808 bp, 11 predicted proteins | sample DeeMarSWOR136_30_FD_25667 | JGI IMG/M metagenome (IMG submission 25667) | reverse complement strand
TTTTTAATGGTAAATATGTGCTGAAATCCCACTCCTCATCCTGGAAGCTTTCAATATAATTCTTAATTACAACATACTGACTATACCTAAATCCACGGAAGGTATTAATCTATGAAAAGTGGGTTAACTGCAGGTTTTATTGCTGGAATAATTACTGGATTAATGTCTACTGTTTTTTTAGTAGTTGGTCGGTATATGGGATTATATGGAATACTTCACCCACCAAAAATAGGGGAATTGTTTATTTTTTCTATGGGTTGGATTATAATTACCATCATCGCTACAATTGCTCTTGGATTTATTTATGAAAAATTCTATGATTCAATACCTGGTAAAGGTATTATGAAAGGGCTTTATTTCGGTCTGTTGGTTTGGTTAATTAAAGACGTCATTGCGGGTACATACACTATCTATAGCGGGATTATGATATCGGGCCTTATAGAATGGGTTGCTGCAGGAATCAATTTATTTGTCATTGGAATTTACATGTGGCCTATATATGGTCTTGTCCTTGGATATCTCTATAAGAAATAATCTATCGCCCTCGATAATGCTTGTTAGAATTCCTCAACTACTATTCTTTTTTCTCCTGACTTAAAACTAACCTTAACTCTGTTTGATTCTGTAATTGGAAAAGGGAAGTTAGTATCCTCTACAAGGTACTTAGGTAGATAAATGAAGTATTTACCTTCTTTCGTCTTGAGTATACTTCCAATACTTTTATTGACCAAATCAATACACACTGCCATATTGTATATTGGAAAAACGATGTTATAAACATCTAAGTTAATTCTTAATTACAATAATTGAATTTAATTATTAATTGGTTAAGGAAAATGTCTCTACCTATAGATTTTGAATTAGGTGTATGGAATGCTTGGATTTTCATGATCCCCTCAATATTTACTTGGCCTTTCTTTTTTCGTCTGGCTGAAGTAAGAGCTCCCCATCCATCTACAAGCGGTTTGTCAAAACTGAAGGTGATTTTCTGCGTTTTTTCTAAGTTAATCTTTATTCCAGCTGTGATATACTCCTTTTTCCTCCCATTAAAATTAGGAACGACGTGGTTCTATGTAGGTCTTCCTATCACATTGATAGGATTAATTGGCAGTGTGATTATATTAGTTAATTGGGCCAATACTAAACCTGGTAAACCGGTTACTAAAGGATTATATCGCTATTCAAGACATCCAATGTATGTTACTAATTTTGTGTTTCTGTTAGGTGTGAGCATAATTACAGCTTCATGGATTTTCTTATTAATTACAATTATTATGATCATTGGAGCTGTGGTTTTTATCGGTCTTGAAGAGCAGCAATGTATTGACCATTATGGCAAAGCCTATCGTGAATATATGAAAAAAACCCCAAGATGGATCGGGATACCAAAATCTAGGTAAAAGTGATTAAGACCTAAGGAGCTATCTGAAGATTTGTTTTGTTAGTATAGATGCTAATAAACAATTCTTAAAAGAAAATTCTATACCTATTAAGCGCGCGCGCGACTGCTTACGAGGAAGATGATCTCATCAGGATATTCGGTGATGAATATCTGAATTATAAAAAACAAGTTCGAAAGTGGTTCCCACGAATGCCCTATAGCAAGAATTAAAATCCTTGTGATTGTGGTAGATATTAAAGCTCTTAATTTAATCTGATTTCGCTGTTATTAGGAGTTAATCAAATTATGCTTACTTTTCTAAATAAAGACTTGGTCTCATTAGCTAGCATTCTAAGCAGTGATGATACAATTATTATGAAATATCTAGATGAACTTGAACTTCAATTTGAGGCCAAAGAACCTAAGATTCTCTCATTCATACCTGAAAAAGAACGGTTTAAGCGGTTACGAGAAGAAGCTAAGGTACTCTTAGAACGTTATCCTAATCCAGAGAAGAGACCACCGCTTTTTGGAATTCCGATCGGTGTTAAAGACATTTTCCATGTAAATGGTTTTGTTACTAGAGCTGGCAGTCAATTGCCAATAGGAGAATTGAAAGGGAAGGAGGCAGCTTGTGTCACCACTTTAAAATCAGCAGGTGTTCTTATTATGGGCAAGACAGTTACTACAGAATTTGCTTATTTAGCGCCGGGTCCAACCAGAAATCCATACAATCCATCACATACACCTGGCGGTTCAAGTAGTGGTTCAGCAGCAGCTGTTGCTTCAAAATTGTGCCCTTTGGCATTTGGTACACAGACTGTGGGATCAATCATCAGACCTGCATCTTTTTGCGGAGTGATTGGTTATAAACCCAGTTATGATCGGATTTCTAAAGCAGGTGTAATTCCACTTTCTCCGTCTGTAGATCATATTGGATTTTTTGTCTCTGATGCTAAAGATGTGAGTTTTATAGCTAGCTTATTATGTAATGACTGGAAGAAGGAAGAATCCTCTCATAAACCAATTTTAGGTATTCCTAAAGGCCCTTATCTTGATAAAGCTTCAAAAGAAGGGTTAACATATTTCCGAAGTATTTGTAAACGATTGATGAAAGCTGGTTTTGATGTAATACCAAAAGCAACAATGCCTGATTTTGAGGAAATATCTGAAAGACATTATCTGATTGTAGCAGCTGATGCAGCTAAGGTTCATGATAAATTATTCAATCGCTATAGCGAACTATATCGTACTATAACTGCTGAACTTATAAAATCAGGTCGAAAGATATCAGATAAATCTCTAAAAGATGCTTTAGAGAGGCGAAAGAAGTTACGTTATGAACTGGGTCAACTTATGAGTGAGAATAGCATTGATGTATGGCTCTCGCCTTCATCTACAGGAGTGGCTCCAAAGAGTCTTAAAAGCACCGGAAATCCAATAATGAATCTGCCTTGGACTCATAGTGGATTGCCTACAATAAATCTAATGGTGGGTTTTAGTGATAGTGGCTTACCAATAGGCTTACAACTTACTGGAAAATGGTATAAGGATGAAGCTTTAACGAATTGGGCTACTGAGATTGATTCGGCTCTAAAGTAATAATTACAAGAGTATTAAAAAAAAATAAAAAAAAGGAAATTTAATTATGCATTTCTTTCAACTAAATTGTTTGCATCGTATTCCAGATCATCTATATCTCTTGTCAGTTCTTTTATAGCTTCATGCACAGATGTTATTTTATTGGTCCACCAGTTAGTATTCTCTGTTTTAAAATCACTTATATGCAATCTATCAAGAGATTTGTAATCTTCGTCGGCTTCTTCGTATAAATCACTTGCTTCATCATATGAACCCTGATCCACTAGATCGCAGACTTGGATGAATTTCTCTATGATTTCCTCAGCATTATCACTGATGCTTCTTTAACATAAGATTCTACTTCCGAGTTTTTATCCTTAGCATTCTCAAATTCTTCTCTTGCTCCTGAGTAGTCCTCTTGTAAATATTCATCAATGCCATCTTGAAGACTTTCCTCCATCTCTACATTGGCAATCAAACCTTCAAGAAATTGTTCTGAGAATGTATAGTATGAGTTTAAATTCCCAAGCAATTCCTCAGTTTTGGTAACACGGTCATTATCCTTGCTCAATATAGATTCGTGTAGATCAACATAGTCATAATGCCAGTCTCTTAGTTCTAAATCCCCCAAATCATCCAAAGCGTTAGATACATCATCGTGGTTATCCTTGATCGATTCTAGTTCATCCTTCATATCAGCAATAGTCTGTCTTGCAGTCTTTGAATATTCGATTTCACGATTTAAGCTAGAGGTTTCATAGGTTAAATCTACTGGACGTAAATCTTTGAGATCTGATTCAATGCTTGTCCAAGACCTCCCTATAGTTTCGATCTCGTCACCTAGATCTGACAATATTTGTGATGCATCATCTGCTACTTCAACTCTGCCTCTTCTTCCTCTAGCTACAATAAGCACACCGAGAATAACTATGATCAACAACAGTACTATTCCAAAATATTTCCATTTACTGCTTTTTTGACTCATTTTTTATACCTTTCATTTGATCGATTAGTTACGAATTTTAGAGAACAATATAAGCACTTCAAAAGATAAAAAGTTAATTAAAATGATTGCTCAAATTTTTAGAAAAGCGCGCGCGCTAGAATCCAGTTGAAAGGTTAGTTCAGCTTATGGCAAAGGATCCTATTTGTGGAATGTATGTAGACGAAAGGAATCCACCTTTCATGAAAGAGATAGGGGATCAAAAGTATTATTTCTGTAGTGGTACTTGTCTGAAGACTTTTGAAGCGCCAGAGGTTGAGTTGAGAAGTCTCAAGATTCTTGTGATATTTAGTCTAGCACTAAGTATCCCAACTTTAATCTTTTCATTTTTTCCAATTTTACCACCTATAATTCCAAACAATATGTGGCTTTTTCTCTTTGCTACTCCGGTACAATTTATTGCAGGATGGAGATTCTATAAAGGAGCATTTGAAGCTTTAAAAAAGAAAACAGCAAACATGGATACTCTAATAGCAATAGGTACTTCAGCTGCATGGATCTACAGTACAATAGTCACGTTTATACCAGGAATTTTCTATACAAAAGAAGTCTATTTCGATACAGCGGCACTGATAATTACTCTGATATTAGTTGGAAAGTTACTTGAAGATATTGCTAAGGGCAAGGCATCTGAAGCTGTTCGAAAGTTAATGGATTTACAGCCTACTATGGCTAAGGTCATTCGCGATGGTAATGAGGTTGAATTGCCTGTAGAGAAGGTTCAAAAAAACGATATCGTGACAGTTCGTTCCGGAGAGAAGATACCGGTAGACGGAATAATAATTGAGGGACATGCATCTATAGATGAAAAAATGGTTACAGGTGAAAGCATTCCTGTTGAGAAGGATATCGGAAGCGAGGTTATTGGTGCTACTATTAACAAAGAAGGACTAATGAAAATTAAAGCTACAAAATTAGGTCAAGATAGTACTTTAGCTAAAATAATTAGATTAGTTGAAGATGCTCAACAATCATCTGCGCCTAGTCAACGTTTGGCAGATCGGGTTGCCGCATACTTTGTTCCAGCTGTAATTCTTATTGCAGTTATTTCTTCACTTCTTTGGTTTTTAATAGGTTCAAAAAGTTTCGCTTTTGCGTTAACAATATTCATCGCAGTATTAATAGTAGCTTGCCCATGTGCACTTGGTATAGCAACACCGACAGCTATAATGGTAGGAACAGGCAAAGGGGCTGAAAATGGTTTGTTGATAAAAGGCGGAGAGACCCTAGAGAAAGCAAGAAGATTGATGACTATAGTTTTTGACAAGACTGGTACTCTAACTAAGGGAGAACCATCAATAACAGACGTAATGGCTTTAGAAGGTTTTAGTGAAGAAGACGTTTTGGAGTATGCAGCAGGAGTTGAAAAAGGTTCTGAACATCCTTTAGGTCAAGCGATAGTGAAAGGGGCGAAAGAAAGAGGAGCTAAGATTCCAAATTTAGAATATTTTGAGGTCATTCCAGGTCATGGAGTTATAGGTTGGATAAATGGGAAAGAAGTGCTTATTGGTAATCGAAAACTGCTACGTGAGAAGGGATTATCTGTTGATGGAATTGAGAATACGATAATTACTCTGGAGAAAGGTGGTAAAACGTCAATGATCTTGTCAATTGATGGAAAAACAGCTGGGATTATCGCTGTTGCTGATACTCTTAAGGAATTTTCGATAAAAGCAATCAAACAACTTCAAAAAATGGGATTAGAGGTTATTATGTTAACTGGTGACAATGAAAGGACAGCGAATGCTATAGCCAAAAAAATTGGAATAAGTAGAGTTATAGCTGAAGTTTTACCTGGCGAAAAAGTTGACAAGATAAAAGAGCTTCAAAATGAAGGAAAAATCGTCGGCATGGTAGGCGATGGAATTAATGATGCACCAGCTCTTGCTCAATCAGATGTGGGTATTGCTATAGGAAGTGGTAGCGATATCGCGATGGAAAGTGGTGGAATTGTCCTCATAAAAGATGACCTGCGAGATGTTGTTGCTTCCATTCAATTAAGCCATAAAACCGTTAGTAAGATTAAACAAAATTTATTCTGGGCATTCTTTTATAATAGTGCTTTAATTCCTGTAGGTGCTGGGATCTTATATCCATTTTTTGGGATATTGTTGAACCCAATCTTTGCCGCAGCGGCTATGGCTTTCAGTTCAGTATCTGTTGTTACAAATTCTCTTCTGTTAAGGAGGTTTAAACCTAGGATTTAGGAGGCGCATAAGTTTTGGCAAAAGACCCAGTATGTAGAATGGATGTAAATAAAGAGCAAACAGAGTTAGTAAGCGAATATAAAGGAGAAAAATATTATTTCTGTAACAGTATATGTAAAGAAAATTTTGATAAGAATCCTGAGCAATATATCTGAGAATTAGAAAATTGGTTTATTCTTCTTAGATTTATTTCAGTTAGGAAGTAGTCATACTATTCTTAAACTTCAATAGTTCTTCTTTACGATCAGGTTTTCTAAAGACAAACAGATGTTCATGTGCAATTAGAAAAAAATCGTTTTCTTTTCTTCTCCATTTTTCTCTTGTTCCTTTCATTTTCCATTGTCGTTTTATAATATCTTCCTTTAGAATAAAGCCAGCATCTAGAAATTTTTGCATAATTCTATATGCTATAGGGACATAATGTCTGCTCCTACGTGTATCACCCACTAATATCGCACAATACCTATTGGGTTTGAGAACTCTAATGGATTCCTCAGCAACCTTTCGCATTTCCTCAACATATTTCCTTATTGAAAGACTAGAAAGGTCACCTTCAGTCCTTTGTTTTGTATAAGTGATTATTCTAGCATAAGGAGGGTGTGTGGCAATTAGATCAATACTTTCTGATTTTATTTTATCTAATTTTCTCGCATCGCCAACATAGGTCTTGATTTCTAATTCAGCACGCGCACTTGAATATTTGAAATTCAAACGATCCCAACACACCATAATAGCATCGTAATTTACATCAACACCAATCGCATTTCGATTTAGTAACTTGCATTCAACTAGAGTTGTACCGCTTCCCACCATCTGATCTAGAACAACATCGCCCTTTCTTGAATATTTCAAAATCAAATTATGTGGAACATAAGGTGACCAGTTACCTCTATAGTTGCCTTTATGGGTTGCCCAATTACCTCTATCCGGAAAACTCCAGACAGTTTCTTGTTCGTTCTTATAATCTTTTGTCGGTCCATATTCAGATGTATCCCATTCTCCTTGAAGTTTTACCTTTGTACTTCCAATGTTTACTTCTTTATTTTTTTTGAAAAATTTCTCATAATCTTTTTGAGTAATCTCATTCATTTCTATGAAGCTCATCATTTCACCTGTGAAACATTTGCTAAGATTTATCATCAGAATTAATACGAACTTGAGCTTCTTTCTCCAATTTTTTCATTAGAGGTTGGAATATTATTGCAATCGCTGAGAGGAATGAGCCTACACCTACAAAAATCAAAGAGATTGTAAAAAGACGTGCTTGATCAGTTGTCGGTATATAATCACCGTATCCTACAGTAGTTACCGTAATAACACTATAATAAAGAGCTTGGATTGTAGTCTCAATCGGTGGTTCATATTGATTTCCTAAATATAATGCTCCTATTATGCCATAAACTAGTACGAAGACAATTATCCAAAATGCAATAATATGTTTTATCTCAATTCTAATAGGCAGAGATCTTGAGAAAGATTCTCTCTCAAGAAAGATTGTTGCTAATAGGAGTGAAGAGATCAAAGTACCGATAACATTCTCTTCAAATAAGTTTGAAAATGCTGAAGCAAGTAGTAAGATCATTGAAAAACGACAAAAGAATCTATATTCTTGATATAGGCCATAACCTACTACAGTAAGTAAGAATCCTACTAATAAAGATGAGAAACCTGAAATGGCAATAACTGCCTCAGCAAAGGCTCCAATAAAAAAGAAATGAAAAGGAAGAATTGTGATAGCAGAAATGATATTATATAGGCCCAATATAATTATGAAAATCGCGAGCAATTTTATCTTCATATTATCCAAATGTAACTTCCTCCAATTGAAAATCTCTGATTTATATTATTTCAAAAGAAATTAATATATTAAAAAAATACTCATACTAAAGTTTCTCTCCAAAATCAGATTAAATTTTTCAATTATCTATGCAATTGAAGCATCAGCACATTTCTTTATTTTAAAGATGAAAATGAGTCGATAAGGTCTTGACTGTTATTATATATCTAATGATCATATTAGCCACTTTCGGAATTGGTTTTGTGGCTTCTATGTTAGGTTTAGGCGGTGGCTTCTTAGTTGTACCTCTACTAATATTTGCAGGATTATCTGCACATTCAGCTATTGGAACTACTATCTCTATTGCTATGTTTGTAGGATTCTCTTCATTTGCTGAGTATTATAGACAGAGAAGGGTGGATTGGGGATTGGCAATAGTTATTGAGTGTGCGTCAGTTCCTGGTTCTATTATTGGAGCATATCTTACAAGTCATGTATCATCCGATCAGCTAATTTTCCTATTCATTCTGATCTTAATAATAATCTCCATCTTTCTTATTTCACAACCATCCATTCAACCAAATTTCAAATTTAGTTACTTTATTTGGAGACGAGAAATCATTGATAGAAAAGAACAAAGATTCACCTATCAGGTGAATTTATTCTGGGCTTTATTACTCGGTTTTTTTGCAGGTTTGGCTGCAGGTTTTTTCGGTATTTCAGGTGGAATAATGAAAGTACCAATTCTCATATTTGTTGGAGTTCCAATTCATATTGCGGTAGCTACATCTAGTCTTATGATTTCTTTGACTTCTTCTGCAGCTTTTGCAACTCATTTTCTGTTGGGGAATATAGATTATCGATATCTACTTCTTGCATCTCCAGGTATTATTTTAGGAGCTCAATTAGGTGCTAGAAAGGCAAGAAAAATCAAACCAAGAAAATTGAGAAAGATCTTTTCAATCCTATTACTCTTGGCAGCTATTGCAATGCTTGTGAGGTTATTGTCATAGAGAATATTATCTAAAAAAATCAATGAATCCTAATGAAAACAAATAGTTATGATATTTCTTTTACTTGGATTGGTTTGTTGTTTATAATCCTAGGCATTTTATTAATTCTAATTCCACATTTAATCAGATATATTCCAGAAATACAGAAGGTTCCTACGCTTTTATTGTATATTTATCATCGCGATAATTTTTGGTTTGCAACTTCACCATTGCTGATAATCATCTCAGTGTTATCAATAATATTTTACCTAATTCGTTTAAGAATCCCTTAGAATGAACCCTAACAAACGTAAATTTCAAAAAATGTGATTGATCTTTGGAACCATTTATTCTTTATGCTCTAACTGCTTCATTATTCTTCACATTCTTTACTTTTATTGCAAAATACATCATTTCAAACAAGATCAAAAATTTTATTTCTTTTATTTATATGCAAGGAGTTTTCATTGTACTAATCTTTCCATTATTATCTTATACAATTGCACCAGACAAAATTTATCTACCTCCTTTAGGGGTGATCCCTTATGCGATAATATCCGGTGGAACTTCAATCCTAGCCTATCTTCTAATGTATTATGGTTTAACAAGATATGATGCTTCAATGGCCGGGCCGATAGTTGGGGTTAAGCCTATTTTCGTGATACCTTTAAGCTATATTTTCCTTGGTGAGTTCTATGGTATCGGTGTAATCTTATGGATATTGGTAGCTATGTTTGGTGCAATCATGACATCACTTAGCGAAAATATTCAAGGACGTAAATTATTTTCAATTGAAAACAAAGGACTTTGGATTTTCTTAGCTTCAGCTTTTCTATATGCTATTGGAAATGTAGCTGTTAAACCTGCAATGGAACTTGTTACAAATTACAATTTTCTGATTTGGAGAGAATTTGCTTGGTTTGGAGTATTATTGGTTTTAATGCCATTTATATTCCATAGGGAAGAATTTGAAACACTAAAGCAAGCATGGAAAGGTTCTATTTTCGCTGTACTAATGATTGTGCTTTTTCAATACTTTGCTTATATCTTCATGTTTCAAGCTCTGGGATTCTCTGTTCAGCTTACAGAGGGGATTATGGCATCATCGGGAGTTTTTGCTGTAACAATTGGATTTACACTCTCTAAAATAAAACCAGAATTAATCCTAGAAAAACAAAGCAACAAAATATATTTTGTAAGAATGATCGGGGCCATAATCATAATGTTCGGAATTTATCAGCTCTCTTATTTCTTCAATGATACAGGAGGGATGGGTTTTCTTGGTCTTGGTATTATGGTAAGCACGTTTTCTGGAACGATTAGCAATCTCGCTACAAGTCTATCGATATTTGGTCTATTTTTCTTAATCATTTCCCTCAGTAGTTTCTCAATCTTAATGATTACATTCTTTCTAATTCGAGACATAGATAAGCCTAGAAATAAACGAGTTCAGAGGATCCCAAGAGAAAAAAAGGTTGGTTCAAGGTATTTTAGTTCGTCAACTAGATCACGCAATCATAATGGATACGCTAGGCAATATAAACAAGCTTATCCAGTATGTCCAATATGCAATCGTATTATCAACTACTCACCTGTTTATCAAAGATGGTATTGTGAATTCTGCAATATATTATTATGAGATCCAGTACTCAAACTATGGAACGCAATTTTCTCCTTCGCCTATGCAATTAATACAACAAATTATGACAGCAGGTTCATTTCCGATACTTTTTGCTGAATGGGGTTCAGATGGTGGTACATAATATAAAGTATCAGGGCCTATTTCTTTTGTCTCATCACCAGAAGTTACTTCCAATTTCCCTTTCATGACATATACAGTATGACAATGTTCATGTTCATGTGTAGG
>SMTZ1_10019589_pt1 | contig 10810 bp, 10 predicted proteins | sample DeeMarSWOR136_30_FD_25667 | JGI IMG/M metagenome (IMG submission 25667) | reverse complement strand
GCGTATTCAGTCTCGATGAGCATCTCAACCGCTCTGTTTACGTCAATGCGTGCTCACAGCCGGTACAGCTCGAGTGCTTGTGCAAATCCCGACCGACCTCCTACATTGGAGTCACTCTCACTCCTCTCCTGGCCGGAGAGTTGTCGAACACCTCTATGACGTGGAAAATCATCGCGATTGACTTTCTCCAAGATTCTCCGTGAAAGTAATCATGTATCAAATTGACGTAATGAACCACCTTCTTCTCCTCTGCCGATGCACTGTCGTCCTCTGGATGGATGAGCCGAGTCACAGCTCTGATCTCGTAACTGGGCATATCCAAGAAAACTATGGAAACTGAGGGATTGGACATTATGTTCAGGAAAGTGTGTGTCTCAAAGTCCTTTTGAGTATAAAGCTCAAGTGATACCTGCTTTGTCTTGTCCAAAAGGTTCTTTTGTTTATAGATAGACTCAAGTATGTTGAATTTCTCACTCATTTCTGCTCTCTTCGTCTGCTCAAGTCGTTCGATTATCTCCCCAATCTTATCCTTCTTCGGCACAAATCCTAATCCTTTGACAGCGTTATTCACCGTGAATTCTGTATCAAGCCTCCCGCCTCCGTAGGACGCAACTGATGCGGAGTGAGGTCCTGCAAGGGATGGCATTCTGTCTTCTCTCATCCCGGCCAGAGCTTCAATTCTGGATTCTATGTTCCAGTCCATAAATTCTTGAGGAAGTTCTCTTATCTTGTACTGGCCCCATCTGCCGTCTATCCTCGCCTCGATCGTGTCCTCCTCATACTTTCTCAAATTGACGTTCATCTGCCTGAACGTATTCCCTTTCCAGAAATCATCTGTGCCGTGCTCAAGCTCTCCTGCGAGCAACTTCGTCAATCTACCCGCGATGCAGAAGAATGGAACGCTGATGAACGAGGCTTTCAAAAATGTCCGTCTGTTGAAATCTCCCATTCACACCTCCGTGACATGGGCCCAATCCCGAAAGAGGGCCCTTGAGACCAGTCCGACAGCCCCTCCGGTGCTCAGGCATGAAATGATAGGAGTCAGAGGGCCGGAAGTGAATGCCAGTTGTCCACCGCACAATCTTCCATAAATGCTCCGGATTTGTCAAATTGCTGCACGATTTGAGAACTGCTTGGTTCTCAACCAGCATCTGAATTGAGCTACAGGCACTGTTTCGAAATGGGACCACCATGCGCCGTAGACGTGCCAACTCCGCGTCCCTCTTGATCTGCAGATTCTCTCATCTCACCGGAAATCTGTCCAGCATGAGTCCCAACTTGCGAGCCATCAACCTCAGCATTCGCCGTATCATATCGCATTTTTCAGTTCCAGTACCCTTCGTGCTGCTTCGATGTCACGAATCCTCTCATCTCTCCATTCTTGACGAAGAGCAGAGCCCTTTCAATTGGCTGATCGAATCCCCCAATTCTCACTCAGGTCTTGTCCTCTCAGGTTGACAAGTCTCCGCTTTTTTTTGTAACTTGCCTTGCCGAGGAAGGCATGAACTCTCGATTAACTGAAGAGCAGCGGATGGTCCAGGACATGGTGCGGAAATTCGCTACAAACGAGCTTGAACCGAAGGCTCAAGAAGCAGACGTCAGTCAGCAATGCCCAGAGGAGAATATCAAGAAAATGGCTGAACTCGGGCTCCTTGGAATGACTATCCCGACCGATTATGAAGGGACCCAGATGGACTCCACCAGTGTGTGCATCGTGATTGAAGAGATCTCAAAAGCCTGCGCGTCTACAGCATCCATACTGATCGCTCACACGGCTCTCGCCAGCTATCCAATCTGCAAATATGGGGATAAGGAGCAGAGGGCCCGATATCTTCCTGGAATGGCTCGGGGAGATGTTTTGGGTGCTTTTGCCCTGAATGAAACTGAAGCTGGTTCCGACATCCAGAGTATCCAGTCAGTGGCGATTCTTCAAGGCGAAGACTACATTCTCCAGGGGAAGAAGAGTTTCATCATGAATGGGGAGAATGCCGATCTCTACATCGTGTTTGCTCGGGAGAATTCGGATTTGAGCTGTTTCATTGTGGAGCGGAGTGCCGGCGTTCTAGTGGAGAAGATACGCTATCTCATGGGGATGCGAGCCTCGGGGGTGTCCGAAATCACCATGTCAAACTGTAGAGTTCCAAGGACCAACCGAATCCAGAGCGAGGGCCGGGAAATCGCCAGAGACACCCTTGACTTTGCAAAACTCCTTATAGGGGCTCAGGCTGTAGGAATCGCTCAGATATCTCTCGATAATGCCCTGCGATATTCGAAGGAACGGCACCAATTCGGCAGACCAATCTGTAGATTTCAACTGGTCCAAGAAATGTTAGCTGAAATGGCGACAAAAATATCTGCTGCCAGAGGGTTAGTGTACCATGCTGCTTCTCAAAGGAACAGCAGTCACGACTTCTCTGTTGAAGCAGCTATGGCTAAATGGTTTGCATCGGAAACTGCATCTTTTGCGGCGAAGACGGCTGTACAGATATACGGAGGGTATGGCTATACTATGGACTTTCCTGTACAGAGATACATGAGAGATGCCAAGGTCACCGAGATATACGGTGAGACTTCAGAGATCCAGAAGATTGCCATCACAGAGAGGTTGCTTCAATAGCCTATGCTGTTAGATTCCAACTACGTGAAATTCCGAGACAAAGTGAGGGACTTCGCTCTACAGGTGATCGCTCCACAAGCGTCCGAGATCGATGAGACCGGCGAATTTCGGCGGCAGACAATCAAAGAAATGGGTGAATTCGGTCTGCTCGGAATCCCCTTTCCCAAAAAACATGGAGGAGCCGGACTTGACAATCTCAGTTATGCCATCGCTGTTGAGGAAGTCTCAAGGGTGTGCGGTTCTACGGGTGTCACTATGGCAGCCCATACATCTCTCGGCTGTCAGCCGATATATGCACATGGAACCGAAATTCAGAGAAAGAGGTATCTTCCTTCTCTCCTCAGAGGAGAGAAGCTCGGCTCATTTGGTCTCACGGAACCGAATGCAGGCTCTGATGCGGCAGCTACTGAGACGACTGCACGGTCGATAGGTGATGGATGGGTCATCAATGGAACCAAGAGATTCATTACTTCTGGCGGAATTGCAGACACCTTGGTGATAACCGCATCTCAGGACAGGAGCAAGGGAGTACATGGAATAAGTGCGTTCATCATTGAAAAGGGTACCATCGGTTTCACGGCAGCTAAGGAAGAGCAGAAACTAGGACTTAGAGGATCCGTCACATCCGAACTCCTCTTTGAGGACTGCAGAATACCAGAGCAGAACCTACTTGGGAAGCAGTACGAGGGATTCAAGATTTTCATGGAGACCCTCGACGGCGGCAGGATCAGCATCGCGGCAATGGCTCTTGGAATTGCCCAGGGCGCACTCGATTCGAGCCTCATATACGCACAAAACAGGATGCAATTTGGCAAACCAATTCGGAAGTTCCAGCTCGTTCAGCGACTGATTGCTGACATGCATACAGAGATAGCAGCTGCGCGCCATCTGACCTACCACGCAGCCATCCTCAAGGACAGAGGAGAGAATGTGACGAAAGAGGCAGCAATGGCGAAGCTGTACGCTTCAGAGATGTGCATGAGAGCAGCTTCACACGCAGTCCAAATTCATGGTAGTCGCGGGCTCACCAGGGAATATCCGGTTGAGCGATTCTTCAGAGATGCCAAATTGACAGAGATAGGAGAAGGGACTTCTCAGATAATGAGGATTGTCATCGCCAGAGAAGTTCTCGGAAGATGAGTGTGCACATAGACAAGAAAGGAGGAATGGCATGGATTTTGATTTGACTCAAGATCAGAGACTCGTACAGGAGATGGTGAGAAAGTTCGCGGTCAACGAACTCGAACCCGTAGCTTCTGAGATCGATAAGACTGGGGAGTTTCCTTGGAGTAACATAAAGAAAATGGCAGAACTCGGACTTCTGGGAGTCATCGTCCCTGAGGAATACGGTGGTGCCGGTCTCGATTTCCTCTCGCTCGCAATCGTCATTGAAGAAATATCAAAGGTCTGTGCATCCACAGGCGTCATTGTGGCAGTCAACAATTCGCTTGCGGCGTACCCCATACTCGCCTTTGGGGACGTGAAGCAACGTCAGAAGTACCTCCCGGTTCTTGCTAGAGCCGAGCAGATCGGAGCTATTGGTCTGACAGAGCCAAATGCGGGTTCAGATGTGGCTGGTCTAGAGTCAACGGCTGTGGTGGACGGGGACTACTACCGACTCAATGGCACCAAGCGATTCATTACCAACGGCGTGGAGGCTGGTGTTTACGTAATCTTTGCCTACACAGATAAGACAAAGGGACACAAGGGATTAAGTGCCTTCATCGTGGACGGTGATACTCCAGGGTTTTCAAGAGGTGATCATGAAGACCTCATGGGGCTAAGAGCGACTGGAAATTGTGAGCTCATATTTGAAGATGCAAAGGTCCCTAAGGAAAACCTTCTGGGAGAAGAGGGACAGGGGTTCAAGATAGGGATGCACACGCTTGACGTGAGTCGAATAGACATCGGAGCCCAGTCTGTCGGAATTGCCCAAGGCGCCCTGGAGGCATCTGTGAAGTATGCGAAAGAGAGAACAGCTTTTGGAAAGCCTATTGCTCAATTCCAGTTGATTCAGGCAATGGTCGCAGAGATGGCTACTCAGATAGAGGCAGCGAGATTTCTGGTCTACCACGCTGCGTATCTAAAAGATAAGCAGGTTCCCCGTTTTTCTAAAGAGGCTTCAATGGCGAAGTGGTTTGCTGCAGAGGCTTGTCTGAACGCTGTAAGAAAAGCCGTTCAAGTTCATGGAGGATATGGCTACACGAAAGATTATCCAGTCGAGCGATACTACAGAGACGCCAAGTGCATGGAGATTTATGAGGGAACGACAGAGATTCAGAAGATAGTGATCGCAAGAAGTCTCTTGAAAGATTGAGGGGGTGACGCCGATGGAAATAGTCGTCTGCATGAAGAGGGTGCCAGAAACAGGAGATGCAGAGATCGCTGTCGATTCCACTGGAAGAGATATAGTGAGAGATCGTCTCACCTATGACATCAACGAGTCGGACAACTATGCGCTTGAAGAAGCTGTCCTGCTGAAGGAGAAATTCGGCGGGACAGTCACTCTGGTCAGCATGGGGCCTCCGGAGACTGACGAAACATTGAGGATGGGGTTGGCTAAGGGAGGAGATGTGGCTGTCAGATTGTGGGACCACAGATTTGCCCGATCAGATGGGCATGCGACTGCGTTCGTTCTTGCCAAGGCCATTAGAGAGATGGAGTTTGACTTGGTTCTCACGGGTTGCATTGCTACCGATGATGGTCGGACCCAGGTCGGTGTCACAATCGCTGCACTCCTCGGAATCCCTCATGCGACATACGTAATGAAGGTTGATATCGAAGACGGTATCGCCACTGTCCAGTCTGAGTTGGAAGGGGGATTGATAGCGGTGAATAGAATGAAGACTCCAGCCCTCTTCACCATACAAACAGGAATCAACGAACCTCGGTACCCTTCTCTCATTAGTATTAAGAAAGCCACAGCCAAGGAGATCAGGACTTTGACTCTCGACGATCTCGGTCTTGAGGCCTCCTCGGCGGGAGAAGAAGGATCGAAGACGAAAATCGTCAAACTCACGCCTCCTCCGGTGGGAAAGAGAGCCGAGATCTTAGAAGGAGCACCTGAGGTAGTATCTGCAAGGTTGACAGAGATCTTCAAGGAGAAGGGGATGATATGAGAGACATCTTCGTTCTGGCAGAACATAGAAGAGGTGAGCTGAGGGATATCACGATTGAGATGCTCACCAAAGGAAGAGAATTGGCCGAGTGCTGTGGGGTTCCGCTGACGGCGGTTCTCCTCGGTCATGGAGTCGACCGCTTCGCTGAGAAACTCGCTTCTTACGCGGACACGGTAGTCCTGATTGACCACCCTCAGCTGGAGAACTTCAACTCTGAGACGTATCAAGCGGCTCTCTCCCCTCTCCTCGAGGACCGTCAACCTTTTCTCACTCTCATCGGACATACGGCCTTCGGGATTGACGTAGCTCCGAGGCTTTCAGCCCAGTCCAATATTCCTCTGGCGACAGACTGCATCGACATCCGTTGTGAGGATGACAGGGTATTCGCCGTTCGACAGATCTACGGCGGAAAGCTCAATGCCGAGGTGAGTTACGAAAATGCTCCTCAGTACTTGGCGACCATTCGACCGGCGTCGTTTCCAGTTCGTGAGTACGGTCTTAAGGGTGAGATAGTCAGGACCGACTGTCCAGCGCTGAAGACACCTGAGAGAGAGTTTCTGGAATACGTTGAGGCTCCTGCCGGCGAGGTAGATATAACGCAAGCAGATGTTATAGTGGCGGTTGGCAGGGGCATTAAGGAGAAGGAAACCCTACCGCTCGTTGAAGAGTTGGCGAAGTCGCTTGGCGGGGTCTTAGCCTGTTCACGTCCTATCGTCGATGCCGGATGGCTTCCAAAAGACCGTCAAGTTGGTTCCTCAGGCACTATCGTAGCTATCAATAAATACCCAAATGCTCCGGTCTTCAATGAAGCGGACTACGGCATTGTCGGCGACCTGTTTAAGGTTCTTCCGACGCTGAAGGAGAAGATCGCCGAGTTGAAGTCTGGCTGAAGGGAGAGAACGATGGGCGGCGTAATAACACCAAATCTGGAGATCAGAGATGCCATCGTAGAGAAGGGTGGTCTGGAAGCGTACAAGTGTTATCAATGTGGAAAATGTATGAGCCTGTGTCCGTGGTTTCACATCGAGACAGTTGAGTTTCCCGTCTATCGGATTCCCCAATCCGTGAGGCTCGGAATAGCCACGAGCAGTGAAGACAAGGAAGAAATCGCCCGAGAAATAGAAGAAATGTTCAGATGTATAGGTTGCGAGGCATGTACCAGCAGGTGTCCTCTTGGTGTATCTGTGCCAAACATTGTGAGGGCTATCCGCAGGCTTCTCGTCGAGTATGGAGCGTTTCCGTCAGAACTGAAGGCGATTGTCTCTAAAATCTACAATGTTGGAAACCCTCTTGGAGAACCGAGGGAGAGACGGACTGACTGGACAGAAGGCTATGATGTTCCGATCTTCCGCCCAGAGATGGAATTCCTGTACTTCTCGTGTTGCCTTCCGGCGTATGATTCCCGGGGAAGAGAGATTGCCCATGCCACTGTGACCATCTTCAAGAATGCAGGTCTCTCTTTTGGGATACTCCCAGACGAGAGCTGTTGCTGTGAGAGTATAAGAAGAGTGGGTGCGGAGAAAGTCTTTCAGGAGGTGGCAAAAGCCAATGTCGACGCTTTCATCAGGTCCGGAGTCCGCAAGATAGTCACCACTTCACCTCACTGCTATTCCACATTTAGGCGAGAGTATGTAGAGTTCGGAGTGGATTTTGAGGTTCTCCATCAGACTCAGCTCTTCTCTCTACTCCTCGATGACAACAGACTTCGTCCTCGAAAACCATTGCCAAAAAGAGTCGTCTATCACGATCCGTGTACTCTCGGTCGTCAAAACGGAGTCTACGATGAGCCGAGACACATCCTCAGGAGTATCCCAGAGTTGGAATTGATTGAGATACCAAATTTCTCTCGCGAGCATAGTCTGTGCTGTGGTGCCGGAGGCGGTGGATTGTGGCTCGACTGGCCCATGGAGGAGCGTATTTCAAATGTCCGCATCAATCAAGTCCTTGAAACGGAAGCCGAAGTCCTGGCAGTTGCCTGTCCTTACTGCCTGCAGATGTTTGAGGACACCGCAAAAAGCATGAATCTCAGCCTCGAGGTGAAGGATGTGGCTGAGTTATTGGCGGCTTCGCTGTAGGAATGAAGCACGAATTGGTCAAAAGCATATTGAATAGAGACAAGCTGGCCTTATCGAGGGCCATCTCCACGGTTGAGAACAGACTGGCTGGGTATGGCGAGATGCTCGATATTCTCTACCCGCATGGGGGCAGAGCCTATCGAATTGGCATAACAGGTCCTCCTGGTGCGGGGAAGAGTACTCTCGTGGATCAGATTACCTCCAGAATTCTTAACCTGGGCAAGAAGGTAGGCATCATCGCTGTAGACCCTACGAGTCCATTTTCCGGGGGCGCACTGTTGGGAGATAGGGTGAGAATGGGTGGCCTTGCAGGGAGAGAAGGTGTATTCATAAGGAGTATGGCGACGAGAGGGAGTCTTGGTGGCCTAGCTGTGGCCACCAAAGATGTCTCAGTCCTTCTCGACGCATTTGGTATGGATTACATCATGATGGAGACCATAGGGGTGGGACAGATTGAGCTTGACATTGCTGATGCGTGCGATACGACTGTCGTAGTGTTGGTTCCGGAATCAGGTGATTCTATTCAAGCTATGAAGGCAGGACTCATGGAAATTGCAGACGTGATCGCAGTCAACAAAGCCGATAGGCAGGGGGCGACACAGCTCTCACAGGAGCTGCAGTTCACCTTTCAGTTGAGAAAACGGCAATCCGATTGGTGCTATCCAATCCTACTCACCGAGGCAGTGTCCGGCAGAGGTGCAGACGAGCTATGGCAGGCCATATGTTCACACCGTGACTACCTTGAGAGGAGTGGCGATTTCGAGGTCCACAGAAGAAGGCAGATAAAATCGAGGGTGAAGGAATTGCTTGAAGCCAGAATAAGGTCTCATCTTGAGAAGGAGTTGCACTTGGATGACCTACTCGACGGCAAAGCCGATAAGGTGTTCAAACGGGAAATGAGCCCTTCTCAGGCAGCAGACGAGATATTCAAACACATCCGTGAGTACGGAGCATAGTTGGCTATGGCAGGAAGCGAGAATATGGACGAACTAAAGAGGCGAAGTGATGTCTGGCAGAAAGAGGCAAAAAAGCACCTGCCTGCCAAGGACAAAGAGAAGGCCACCACGGTCTCCGGGGAACCGGTTGAGCTTCTCTATACACCGCTGGAGATAGCTCACCTGGACTACCTTAGAGATCTCGGATTCCCCGGCGAGTATCCGTACACGAGAGGCGTGTACTCCAATATGTACAGAGGTAAGCTTTGGACAATGCGTCAGTTTTCTGGGTTTGGTACCCCAGAAGACACAAATCGGCGATACAAGTTTCTGCTGACCAGCGGGCAGACAGGCCTTTCGGTGGCATTTCATCTGCCTACCATCTACGGAAGGGACTCAGACCACCCTCTGTCCAGAGGAGAAGTGGGCAAGTGCGGAGTGGCTGTAGATTCTCTTGCCGACATGGAAATAATATTCGATGGCATCCCTCTCGACAAGGTTTCCACATCGATGACCATCAACGCGCCCGCGTCAATACTCCTTGCGATGTATATTGCAGTTGGTGAAAAGCAGGGCGTGCCTTCCACAGAGCTGACAGGGACAATCCAAAACGACCTCTTGAAGGAATATCAGGCCCAGAAATCGTGGATATTCCCTCCGCAGCCTTCGATGAAGATAATCACTGACATAATGGAATATTGCGCAGATTGGGTTCCCAAGTGGAATACCATCTCCATATCAGGCTACCACATAAGAGAGGCAGGAGCTACCGCGGTACAGGAGTTGGCGTTCACCTTGGCAAACGGCTTCAGCTACGTTCAGGCAGGTGTCGATACCGGCCTTGAGGTTGACACATTTGCTCCAAGACTCTCCTTCTTCTTCAATTCTCATCTGGATTTTTTCGAGGAGATAGCTAAGTATCGTGCTGCACGAAGGATCTGGGCACGAGAGATGAAGGAGAGATTCCGTGCCAGGAATCCAAGATCCTGGCTTATGAGATTTCATACTCAGACGGCAGGCTGTACTCTTACAGCCCAGCAGCCCGAGAATAACATAGTCAGAACAGCGTTTCAGGCTCTGGCCGCGGTTCTGGGGGGCACTCAGAGTCTACACACCAATTCGATGGACGAGACATACGCCCTTCCGACTGAGAAAGCAGTGAAACTCGCATTGAGAACACAGCAGCTCATCGGGTATGAGACAGGAGTCGCGTGCACAATAGACCCTTTGGGAGGGTCTTACTATGTCGAGGCCCTGACCCAGCGCATGGAAGAGAAGGCATACGAGTACTTCAGAGAGATCGAATCACTGGGGGGTGTAATTGCAGCCATAGAAAGCGGCTTCTTCCAGCGGGAAATCGCGAAGTCAGCGTACCTTTACCAGAAAGCAGTGGACGAGAGGCGTAGGATAATAGTGGGCATAAACGAGTTCACTGAGGAAAAACCCCCCGCAATTGAGACTTTGCGGATCGATCCTTCAGTAGAAAAGCATCAGATTGAGTTCCTAAGGAAGATGAAGAAAGAGAGAAATTCAAAAAGAGTAAAGGAGACTCTGAGAGGACTAAGGGAAGCAGCTCAAACGGGGGAGAACTTGATGCCGAGAATCTTAAATTGCGTGAGGGCTTATGTTACGATAGGTGAGATGATAGATGTGCTCAGAGGGGAATTTGGGGAGTATAGGGAGCCCCCGATATTCTGGTGATACTGATGGTCCGTGGTTTAGAATGGAGGCCTTATGGAGAGGAAAATTAGGGTGCTCATCGCAAAACCGGGCTTAGACGGTCACGATAGAGGCGCAAAGGTTGTAGCGGCGGCTCTCAGAGATGCGGGGATGGAGGTAATATATACAGGATTACATCAGACACCCGAGATGATAGTAGAGGCAGCAATCCAAGAAGACGTGGATGTCATCGGAGTGAGTATTCTCTCAGGTGCTCACATGACAATATTGCCCAGAATCCTGGAGCTTCTCGCGAAAGAAGGGGCCAAGGATGTAATGCTCATAGGAGGAGGGATCATCCCCGAAGACGATGCGGCGAAGCTGGAGAAAAAGGGTGTAAGAAAG
>SMTZ1_10012896_pt1 | contig 10810 bp, 10 predicted proteins | sample DeeMarSWOR136_30_FD_25667 | JGI IMG/M metagenome (IMG submission 25667) | reverse complement strand
ATTACCGGTCGTTTCTTGCTTGTATCAGGACCAGGAGTCCATACGTTAAGGCACAGGCAGTCTTCACTGTATCCTTCCATGGAAGCATCAGCCTGTGGTGCCAGCACATCTGTATAGTGCATGTTCTGGGGTGACTGGTGCCCAAACTGGAATGCGTCACGCACCCCACTCCACGGCATCGGCTTACCTGGTGGCATAAAGCGCATCTTTCCACCGGTCGGGGCTCCGTATGGTATGCCCTTAAACGCATGAATTCCGTCTTTCACTGTTCCGCGGAGTTTCCCACCTACCGTTTCAACAATCACTCCCGGGACATCCTTACTTGATGCATCTTTAGATGTATTTATTCTGTCCATCGATCATCCTCCCCGATGTACTATTTATTAATTATGAACATATTTCTGAATAGGGGAACTATATCAAAAATACTTTTCTGGGGCAAGATTGTCCTGTTATAGGATATACAGGAATATTCGTGAGTTTATGAATACTATCAGTAATTATTAGCAGTAACCTGAAAATGCCATATTTCTCAAACGCTTGCGTAGGAGAGGATTTTACTTTCCTGCAAAATGAGATTGCCGAAATAAGCATGTTCAAACACCATTTCAAATAATCAAAGGAAAGTTGTATAGAGGTTTTTGGAGAACAGAGTTTCCTGGTGGTGGTGTTGATGCTCAAGTAATTGTTTTGGCAAAAGAGCGTAAATATATAGTTATTAGTAATGACAATTCTATACATGGAGCATGTATGCTCGAAAACGTTGAATGGATAAGATACGAAGAATTTGGACGACGGTTAATAGCTGGTACTTTGATTCAATCACAGTTATTGTAACAAGATATACACAGATCTAAGGCCTTTATTATTTGGATGGACGAGATCCAACTAACTGGGAACATCATTACCGATTCCACATTCCGATGTAATGTGCGATTTAAATAATTTTTGGACGGGAAGTTGGGAGAGTCGAACTCCCCCCTGAAACAATTGTTGTGTTTTCATTATTATCTCCACACTTAGTCTTAACTTGACAAAAAGGTAATAATCGGAATATAATATTATGTAAATTATTCCAGTTTAGGTTATTACATACTTCTTTTAACCCCTTCAAAATTTGCAGTATAGGATGACCCGAACTCCACTAGGAATTTCTAAGAGAGGAGGTCATCCAATGAGCTTTCAAGACAAAACGATCCAATGTTCTGATTGCAGGGCTATATTCACTTTCAGCGCTGGCGAACAGGAGTTCTACCAGTCTAAAGGATTTACCAATGAGCCTAAGCGTTGTCCATCATGCCGTCGGGCAAACAAAGCGCAACGTTCAGGCAGTGGAACCAAAAGCTACAATTCCAGCTGGTAACTATCTGACGTAACTTCGACCGGATATTCCGGGATAAACCCAAAACTTCAGGAACAAGGCGGCAATTCGCTAATGTCGTCTTGTTCTTACCCTTTTCTTCTCGGTAGATGTAAAGATATCTCTGGGTAGACAACTCCGAGCGTGACATTGAAATATCTGAAGCGTGGCAATAGTACTTCCAGTTTGATATTCGAATGGGAGACAGGCAGAGGAGACAAGAATGGATTTTGAACGTTACAGGCAGCCAAAGAAAACAAGGTTTTACGACGATAGCAAGGAAGAGATATATTCATTTGAAGATTTTACAGAGGAACCTGAAATCGAAGACATAGAACTGAAGGAATCAATAGAGTTAGCAGGAAATGTAGAGCTGGATATAGCTAATGACCCGGTCAAACAATATCTACACGAAATCGGTAGAGTGAACCTTCTCACTGCCCATGAAGAAAGAGACCTGGCTAAAAAGATAGAACTTGCGAAGCGTCTCGAGCAGATCAAACTGGACTACCTGCAAGAACATGGGGAATCACCCTCGCCTATAGAAATAGTATCGGTGATACCGAGAGAAATCGGACGGGCAGTTGTTATTATCCGTCTTCTTCAGGAGCAGCTTAACCTACCTGCCACTGAGAACTTTATCGTGAGTATTTCCGAGGTTAAATTGCGGGAGAGTATAAATGGTGTTCTAGACCAAGAAATGATCAGGAATATGGCCTTAAAGCTAGGTAAATCGGTAAACGAAACCGAGCATCTTGTTATAAACCTCTCTTTGAATTGCGATCTGCTACCGGACATAATCCTGAATGATATCGATCGACGTGTATCAATAGCCAATCTGGGAAGCTTGATGTCAGAGCGAGAATCTATTAACTCAATGAAAAAGCATGAAAAGCAGGTAAAAGAATTCATGGACAATATTGAGCAGGAGGCGGAAAAGGCAGGAAAGCATCTCATCGAAGCTAACCTGCGTTTGGTAGTCAGCGTGGCCAAGAAACACTTCGGCCATGGTATGACTCTGCTCGACCTCATCCAGGAAGGGAACATCGGCCTGATCAGGGCAGTCGATAAATTTGACCATCACAGGGGTTATAAATTCAGTACTTACGCCACCTGGTGGATTCGTCAGGGAATTTCCCGGGCTGTCGCTGACCAGGCTCGTACTATTCGTGTCCCCGTACATATGATTGATCACATTAGACAATTAATAAGGGTGAAACGTAATTTGTCCCAAGAGTTTGGGCGAGATCCAACTTCACGGGAAATCGGTGAAAAAATGAATCTATCGACAGAAAAGGTCGTTTCGATACTTAAAGCGGCTCAGTTCCCGGTATCTCTGGAAACACCCATTGGTGATGAAGGTGATACTTCTTTAGCCGACTTCATCGAAGACCAGAACTCAACCCCGCCAGCTGAAGTCGCCTCCAGTCAATTACTAAAAGAACAGGTTGATAAGGTATTATCCGAGCTTACCCCTCGTGAGCAGCGAGTGATCATACTGCGATTCGGCATTGATGACGGGCGAAGCAGGACTCTTGAGGAAGTGGGGCATGAATTTAACGTAACAAGAGAACGTATTCGCCAGATTGAAGCTAAAGCCATCCGTAAACTCCGTCACCCCAGCCGCAGTCGTAAACTGAGAGGTTACCTTGATAAATGACTCAACTAGTTCGATACTTACATTGTGGCTATTGAATAAGTCTCTTTATTCGTCATCATCTGCTATATCATGTGTATTTTCGGTCAAAATATAAATAGTACAAGGATATTCGCATTTCACACGTGCGTTTTGGTTTTATATTATTTTTTATTCGAGGATGTGCTAAACAATAGTTTTACCATAAACATAGGAGGATAATATGGCTACAGATCAAGAAAAACAATTACAAAAAGAGACTAAGCGAGCTGAGAAGCGCGCTGCTGAGGAGAAGAAGCAATTAGCCAGAGTCGAGGCAAGAAGAGAGGATCCAAAGGCTAGAGTACAGGATCTTTTCGATCGCCTGGAAGCAAGGAAAGCCAGGGAAATGGAAAAACGTGCTGCCGAGGAAACTAGGCGACTGGCTAAAGAAGAGGCGAGAAAGAAAGATAATATAGCCAGAGAACAGGCAATTGAAAAGAGCCTAGAAGCAAGGAAAGCCAGAGAAATGGAAAAACGTGCTGCCGAGGAAACTAGGCGACTGGCAAGAGACGAGGTAAGAAAAAAGGATACAATAGCCAGAGAACAGGCAGTTGAAAAGAAACAGAATGCGAGAAAGCTCATGGACAGAAAACAATCACATAAGTAAATCAATTGGGTATTTGACAATGATATGAGTTGGTTCTTACATCACCTTCTAATCACTTTTTTACCTTTAAGTAGGACGATAGAAAAACAAGGTCAAGATTTCAGTAAACCTATCGGATTTCTATATCGATTCCCAGACTTCAAATTCGGAGCAGTATAACTAGGTTTAAATCAGGTGTAGTTAATCCTGGGATAAAGCTATACCACCCGGGAGACTATCTGATTAACGGCAAGACTAGGAAACAAGAATTTTTGGGTATTGTGACCTGGACCAGAGTCAAACTCTCCCTGAAACAATAAGGTAACATTATACATAAACCATAAAAAAAGTCGTTAATCTCCAACAATAAAACAAGACATGAAATGGAGTGAGTTACTATGGACAAAATTCAACCGATTACAGGGACGAAGATTAAATTTTTTACAGCCACGGATTTCAAAGAAGTGGAAGGAATGGTTAATAAATGGATCGAAGAAAATGGCAGTCGTTACCAGTATATCTACGATGTACAATACAATCATAACATGGTACTTGAGGAGCAGGACGCTATATACGAGCATACTCTCTATGGGCATAACGTTTCCGTCATGATAGTTTATGGGATCAAGTAAATCTCAAAAAGCCGAAGTTTAAGTATTTTCTCTTGAGAAGTCTTGGATTCTTGTTCTTTGTAATTCATTAAACCGTTTCTTTTTAATGAGATCATTTGAGTTTAATTCTCAGACATGAGTTTTAACGTTTTTTTTACATGTTTTTACGCTAATGTATTGTTTAATCAGCAATCTTACGTTCGCCGCTGTACACTCTTCTCGCAGACGCTAGCAGATGGTTTATCTCTTTTACACTGCTTTCACGGAAGATGGTTGGGTTTTATAGAAGCCAAGTTACTTTGAACCAAATGAATTCAATAACGCGGGAAGCAGTCTGAGGGGTAAACTGGATTTTGCGGTTCCAGCAACACTGTGGTCGATATTTTCCACAATCTTGGGAATTCGGTGGTACGGGACTCCGATAGCCATTTCTTCCGGCTTGTAGTGTCCAAAGGATCTGCATGACATGTCCAGAAAACTTACTCCAATTCTACCAGTCGCTTTCGGTGCAGATATAACCCCGGAACAGAGAGGTTCCTTGTGCAACGTGTCGATCTCTCCCGTTTTAAATGCGTCAAGGAATAAAATACGACTAATTTGAAGAGGGGTGCCCACGAAGACAACAACATCAGGTTGGAAATCTGCTTTCATCAAAGGAGCAAATATAATAGATTTCCCTACCTGGGGTGATTGTACCGTGGCTAATGCAAGCATTCTTCGTGCAGCAGTTTTGGAACCAACTATTTTCTCCCTTTTGAAGAGAAAATTCTCACAATCCCAACTTGGTGAGTTGCCTATTCCTACAAGGGCACTCCCATTGCAGACAATACTTTCACCGGGGCAATACAGAGACAGGCCTTTTCTGGCATTTTGAATCAGCATACATAGTGTCGTTTTCCGTTGCCATTTCTTCAAACCTTGACGATTACCGTTAGAAATGCGTACAGCAACTGGATTTCCATCAAGCCCCAGATTATTCTTTAGTTTTAAAGAATAATCTGCTTTTTCTGAACTTTCTTTTACCTGTTCATCCATATTGGATTTTATTCTCACATTTAATTTGTATTTTAAAGAGTATATAGCAAAAGCGAAAATGGTACCGCTACCCTGTTTGGGTAATGGCAACTTTTCGGAAATGGTACCCATATACAGAAAACAGGATGAACCTGGCGAATTTTGGTGGTGATTTCACCAGGTAGGAAACAAACAGCTTCCAGTAATGCCTTTTTCCACTTTCCTTGATTCCCAAGTACCAGATAGACTTTAGGAAAGCTTTGATCTGGTGACTCTGCACTTTACCTGGTTTTGTCCTCGGAGGTTTAAATTCCTGGAGGAACGTTCTTATCCGCTCGTAGTACTCCTTAGGTGAATAAATGGTATCAAGTATCTGCTGATACCCCTTGATTAGTTTGTCATTATCCATCTTCGGAATAAAATTCAGAGAGAAGTCTGTGTTATTGCCAGTAAACGAGCTGAGTAGCCTGTCTTCTTTTTCCAAACGATGGTAGAGTTTGGTACCCGTAGGAGCATTCAGTAAACCAACCATGGCAGTGACAATACCACTCTTTTGTATAAAATCTATCTGCGTCTGGAATATTGATTCCGGGTCGCTGTCAAACCCGACGATAAAACCTCCCTGCACTTCGAGGCCGAATTGTTGGAGTTTCTTTACCGAATCGACCAGGTTCCGGTTCTGGTTCTGGTATTTTGTACATTCTATTAGGCTCTCATCGTTCGGTGTCTCAATACCGACGAAAACCACCTCAAACCCAGCAGATACCATTAACTGTATCAACTCTTCATCGTCAGCCAGGTTAATAGATGCTTCCGTGCAGAGAGCGAAAGGGAACCTTTTACCCTTTCTCCATTCGATAAGCGTAGGTAAAATCTCAGCTTTCAACTTTTTCTTATTTCCGATAAAATTGTCGTCGACAATAAAAACGCTACCACGCCAACCGTGTTCATACAGGGCATCCATTTCAGCAACCAATTGATCTTTACTTTTTGTCCTTGGCGTGTGCCCGTTCAAGATAACGATATCGCAGAACTCACAATCATAAGGGCATCCCCGAGAATATTGCAGGTTCATCGACGAATAGTGTTTCATATTGATTAAAGACCAAAGTGGGACTGGAGTGTTACTGATATCAGGTCGTTCATCGGAGGAATAAATATGACGCAGATTACCCGTCTCTAAGTCGTCCAGGAAAGGTTGAAGAGTAACTTCGGCTTCACCCAGTACGAAATGGTCGATTCCACCGAATTCTCTGAATCCGGTTGTAAATAAAGGACCCCCAGCCACGATTTTCGTATTTAAATTTTTACAACGGTTGATTACCTCTTTCACCGATTTTGTCTGCACTGCCATGGCGCTAATAAATACGTAATCAGCCCACTTAATATCAGAGTCAGACAACTTATCTATGTTCATATCTATAAGTTTTTTATCCCATTCTTCGGGCAGCATCGCCGCTACCGTAAGTAAGCCCAAGGGTGGAAAAGCCGCTTTCTTGGAAACGAACTTTAAAGCGTGCTTAAAACTCCAGAAAGTATCCGGATACTGTGGGTATATGAGTAATATATGCATGTTATCCCCTTTTGCTATTAGTAATATATTAAATTACCTGGAACTTGAATGATTCTCAGTCGTGCTCTATATATAGAAAATATTTAGTCGCTAGATTCCAGACGTCCGTTGCCCGAAATGGTAATAAATTTCAGTAAGATCCATACTAGTACTCTCTCAATCTCTGCTATGACACTTTGTTTTACTCTGGCTTTATTTTTATTAGCATCCTCTGACGGTCAATGACGATATCGTTCCTTCGTTCCAAAGATTCAAGCAAGGTAAAAACCATTTCCTTTGATATTCCCATTATTTCAGCCATTCCACTCAAAGATATTGTTCGTTTGCAGACTTCACTATTCCGTCCAATATTCAACAGTTTGGCAGTAAGTTTCTTCCTTAACTCGTGGTATTCTATGGGCAGAGATGTAAGATTTTTCAATTGTTGTCTCCTAACTCCCCGTATAGGAGGCTTCAGAAGTACTGTGGCTTTCAGTTTCATTACAAACAGGGAGTAATTTCAGGTCTTGAATTACGTTTTCCTCCGATGAAATAACCTTCATGGTTATTTCTGCTAGCCTTTGCCGATCTGGTGCCTCTAGCAATGCAATGACGTTCGGGTTTCCCTCTATCGGGTCAACATTCCTTACGCCGGCTATTGACTTTAGCCTCTCTACTACTTGTTCAGTCTGCCATTCGATTACATCCAGGAGGATATAAACCTTGTCATTCATAGTCACACCTATCCAGGCACTTGAAATGGTCTTCATTACGATAGGTATAGTACCCCAGTTAATATCAGTATGTATTCGGAATTTCACCACACGCAACCCGCCAGAGAGGAAACTTGTCGGGCACACCGGTGCCGTTCCTGTAATCCTATTAGGTATTGCACTAATGCTCTTGACAACCAGATAAAAAAGGGGTGTACAATGATAACGTATAGGTGCACTAAAGTAGTATATATTTATACACCAAAGTGTAAGCGGGGGGGGTGTATGACAGATGGAAGACAAGAATAAACCAGTTACACTTGGGGTTCTGATGATTGACTTCAATCCGGTTGTCAGAGAAGGTTTGCTGGCAATCCTTAATAAAGACGACGGAATTGAAGTAATCGCAAATGTTCTGGACGGACATGAAGCTCTTCAAACTATCAGGCAAGGTCGTTATCGAGGAAAGCCTGTTGATGTGGTATTGACTGAGACACGAAATGGAAAATTGGATGGGGTACAAATTACTAGGACAATTAAGGATGAATTTCCGGAAGTAGCTGTCCTGATACTCACGGATAATCCTAATGATTCTTACGTAATTGATGCTATCCATGAGATGAAGACAGCACTACTACACACAGCAGTGGAAAATTTACTTCAGAATGGTCGGAAGACTCTTGCAGAACGTACGGCTGAAGCTGCTCACCTCACAGTGCGAGAAGTCGATGTACTCAGGCTTCTGGGAAATGGAGACTCTAACAGGATAATTGCTGAGACTCTTGGAATCACTTTAGACACTGCCAAGAAGCATGTCAGAAACATTATCGATAAATTACAGGCGAATAGTCGTACTCACGCAGCTATTATAGCTGCACAGGCAGGAATCGTGGGCAATCCTTTAGAAAACGGCCTGGAATTAGAATCAGGGCAAGAGTAAGACTTTTTCTCTTGACACACTATTAATACTACTCAGCTATCAAACGTACGTCATTTCCAGAGATTGAGCTGAATGACATAAGTACATCACCATTTGAGGTACCGGTGCGATACAACTAATGATAAAAAAATCTCTTTAGTCCCCACTGCTCGAACTCCGGGATGCTTGTCCACTCAAGCGTATAAGTCTTAAATACCTGTGTTCACGTGTTCAGAGGACTTGCACTGTACAATAGGAGTATAATGGGAGTACAAACATGTTGGAGGTGATTATGACGTCAGATTTTCAAAAAAGACAGGCGGACTGGGCTAAGAAAGAACAAGCAAAAGAAGATGAAGAACGTAAAGATGAAGTAAAGGTAGGAGAAGTGTCCGGCAAGGCTACAGGAGATATCGGGCATACTGATGAGTTAAAGATACGGATAGATCATGTAGAGACGCTCAGGCTTAAGCCTTCTTTCAATTATATTAAGGATGATTCGATAAAAATAATAATTATGGCGGACAGAACCGCTAAAGCACACGAGAAGCAAAGGTGGGGACGCGAAAGGATTGTTCAGGCAGGTGAAGCAGTCGGTAAGGTAACTGGACATATTAAGAAATCAGATAATGTAAAAATTCGAATCGATAATATCGAAACACTCACGTTCAGTTCCTCTGAGGAACTGAAGAAGGGTGATTCCCTTAGAGTAATCGTCGAAAAATTATAGCCCATACAGCTACCATTACAATAAAGACCACATTAGTTACCTAAGCTGCACATTTCCCAAAAGTAATGCTCCGCTTTATCAACTCACAGAAATAATTATTAGTGACATCTAAGCATACTATCTCAATCAGTGTTGTCATTATTTTCATCTACAGAGTTGGCAAAGAATAAGCGTTTGCTTTGCATGTACGCTTGAGTACGCAGTACTTGCCTTTGAAGTACTCTATTCATATCCAAAAGCTCAGATTTTATTGACTTCTTTTTACTCATAATTTTTTCAATCGAACAAGATTTTAACCCAAAGATTATAGGTCATAGAAGAAAATAAAAGCAAGAGAATTAATAATAAAGCCTTCAGATGAATCTGAAGCCTTTTCTTCAATTGAAACAATGCTGCAGAATGTTGGTGATTAAAACTTGGTGTATTTAACCCGATAATAGCTTGACTCAACATTTAGGAGGCAAGCGGTCGGTTCAGCAAGCGACTGGTTGCTTTTCTGCGAGCAAACTCTTAATCAGCCGGTTGGAGGTTCGAGTCCTCCGCGGCTCATAAATATTTAAGCAGTAATATAAAGGACAACCAGTCCCTTTCTCCATCTCTTATTTCGGTTTGAAAAGTTTGCCCACCTTTTCTCTCAGGTATCGTTCAACGAACGAGTTAACAATGCCATCAGGATAAATAATCCGATTGCGTTATCTATGTTGAACAACTCGTAATATTTGATTTCTAATTTTCAAATGTAAGTAATCCGCCGTTTTTGATGACAGTTCTTCCTTTAATATCATAATCCTTGGGCTTGCCCTTGAAATAATAGTCTATTACCCGTACGTTTCCAGCGTGAGTAACGATTAAGACGTTTTTCCCTTTGTGGTCTTGCGTAATCATATCGCAAAAATCGCAGCTCCGTTTCAAAAAATCTTTATAACTTTCCGTACCCTTATCGCCACTCATGATTGCTTGCCAGGCCAGTTTCATCGTTTCTGCATCAGTTTCGTCTGCGCCCTCAAACTCACCGCAGTCTATTTCGACGAGCCTGTCATCAAACACAATCGGCCCTTCGTAGATGATTTCGCAGGTTTGGCGGGCACGTGTTTGGGGACTGCAAAAACACGCATCAAAGCTAACACCCCTTAAGTTTTCGGCTTGCAGTTTTGCCTGCTCTATTCCTGTTATATTCAAAAAAGTATCTGTTACACCGTTAGCCCTCCTGAATAGATTCCATTCGGTTTCCCCTTGACGGACGAGGTATATCATAATTATTTATCCTCCGTTGATATAGATAAAGCATATCGCACCAGATACAAGCGTTATAAGTAAATTAATTACAGGTTTTAGAATATCATTCATCTTAATAATTTATACATAATAACCAGTATAAATGTTATGGTCAACATACTAAACTGAAAGTTGTTGAAAAAGTTCTACCTTCTATCATATGCGGCTCATACTCAGCCCTGAATAATTTTACAGAAATAAAGAAAAAGAAGCAGCCATGTAGCTGCCTCCTTCTTAGTGTACTGTATCTATTACTATGTTTTAACAGGAATTTTTACGGCCTTTAAGAATGAATCCTTCTCCGTGCGCCTCTCTGACATAGTCTATCACTGTTCCGTTCACATACGGTTGTACAGGTTCTGAAACCAGTAC
>SMTZ1_10007666_pt1 | contig 10810 bp, 6 predicted proteins | sample DeeMarSWOR136_30_FD_25667 | JGI IMG/M metagenome (IMG submission 25667) | reverse complement strand
AACTCCTTCAGAATTAGTTTTTATCAACCAGGCATCATACGGGTCCCACATGTGAGATGGTTCAACAAATGAACACGTACTCCCGCATAGAATGTAACCACCATCTATGGTTTCCTTAATATCACTAATTCCATCAATTTGGTCACCCCCATAGGAATGATTCCATTCCTCGACACCAGTTTCATTAGTTTTAATTAACCAACCATCCCAATTTGTTTTTGGGTTTACATATCTTTGCCCTGCGATCAAATAGTCACCGTCAGATAACTGTAGAACAGATTCTCCGCTATCTCCACCTGGTCCACCAAAGTTTTGGCTCCATTCAACAGATCCTACGCTGTCAGTTTTTATAAGCCAGAAATCGCCTGAATCCGATGCTAACTGAATACTTCCAATTAGAATATATCCACCATCCTGTGTTTGTTGGACTTGCTTTGCGAGATCAAAATTCGATTCGCCATATGTTCTGTTCCACTGTTCACAACCGTTCGCATCTGTCTTAATCAACCAAAGATCACTATTTAATTGGTTATCTCTAATTTTATCAATTTTATCGCATAGGAAAATATAGCCTCCATCTTTTGTTTGAATAACATATTTTCCTTTATCATCCCCTAGTCTATCAAAAGTGTGATTCCATTCCTCCTCTGGTGGATCTCCTAAAAAGGATTCATGTTCTCTGATATTTTCAGATAATTTCCTTATCATTCCGTAATTCCCACTAATACTTGGAACTATGCTTATTGCAACAAATAAAACTATGAGGGTTAGAACAATTACCTCTTTAATCAAAAGATTTTTCATTTCTTCCTCCCTCTTTTTATACCTATTAAAATGTGAGTAGGAGTATATAAACCCTTTTAATCGAAAAATAAAACATTGTATAGAATAGTGTTTTGTACAAAAAATACTAAATCTTCACAAAAATTAAAAAATAACAGAAGGAGATCTAAAAGAATTATTTATGCAGAGTAATTAATATTAAATAGAACAAAAAAGGAGTATAATAAGCACTGAACAATAGATGATAAAAAACCACACTTTTGATCATTCTCGATTTAAGTAGAAAGAAAGATTATTATAAATCCTCCTCGATTTTCTCACTTATGAAAAGGGATCGAATTCATAAAAACATCCTATTTGTCCCTTTCCTTGTCATCATGTTGTTATGCTCTGGTTGTATTACAAATATGCCAGATGATAATACATTAAAAAAAGATACCCTTATTTTTGGAGCCTTATCAGCAGACATGATTTACCCATTGGATATCACTCAGTACAATTATTGGACATTGATCCCTAATATTTATAATAATCTTGTTGAGTATGATGAACAATTTCGTATTATCCCTTCATTAGCTGCGACATGGAATAACCCTGATAATCTTACATGGCGTTTTTATCTTCGTCATGGAGTAAAATTCCACAATGGAAATGATTTTACCGCAGAGGATGTTAGCTACTCAATTGATACATTTTATAGTGGTTTTAAATCGATAATCAGTGATATAATTATACTTGATAACTATACGATTGAATTCAAAACATTTGAACCTATGCCGATTCTTCTTGATCGATTTGCACATATGGGTATCATTTTATTCAATGACAGTATGCAACCACCTGAAGAACAAACCTTAATCGGAACTGGACCTTATAGATTAGTAGATTATGAAATAAATAATTATACCAAATTAGAGCGGTTTGATGATTACTGGGGTGAACCACCAGAAATTAAAACTGTGATGTTTAAAGCTATTGAAAATAATGACGAGCGATTAACAGCACTACGTTCTGGTGCTATTGATATTGCAGAATATAACATCGATGATAAGATTGATCAGATTATGCAGGATAAAAACATCACTTTAGTTAAATATCCTCCATTATCTACCTATGTCATTGGATTTGATTTACGGGAAAACGAGAGCTATGGATTTCCTGACGGTAGAAATCCAACAGCAGATATTCGGGTACGAAAGGCTATCTATCATGCAATTAATATTAGTCCCTTAATTGAGGGACCGTTTAAAGGACTAGCAATACCATCAGCCCAATTAGTTTCAACTTATGTTTTTGGCTATAACGCATCGATACAACGATTGGCCTTAAACATCACAAAATCAAAACAGCTTTTAGCTGAAGCAGGATATGATGATGGTTTTAATATTACCATGGATTGTATTACAGAGGGATTTGAGTATAATGCTGAAAATTGTTTTATGATTACTGAGCAGCTTGCGAAGATTGGTATTCGTGTCACGTTGAATAATCTCTCTATGGCTGAATTTTATAATAAGGTCTTTCATGAAAGAAATACGTCAATGTATTTGTATGGATGGGGAGAAATCTCGATGGATGGAAGTTGGATTTATGATATGTTCATCCGATCAGTAGGAGATATTTTTGGAAGTCATAACATTGGATATTATTCGAATCCAGATGTTGATCAGTTAGGAATAGCTGCGTCAAATGAGATGAATATAAATGAACGATTACAAATGTTGCAGGAGGGATTCAGGATTGCATTGGTTGATGATGTTGTCGTTGTTCCATTATTTTATCAAATCTTATTTACATTGACCTCTCCAGATGTCAATTTCATTCCACGAGCGGATTTACGAGTTATTGTAAAAGATATTCAATTCATATAAACAATGAAAATTCAGATAACATAATCCAGAATAACTATATGAAAACTGATAGCTATAGCGGGCAATATTAAATTTATGATTGAAAATTTGTAGCATTGTTAATCGATAGATATAGTGTTAATGGTTAGCACGTTATAAAAAATGGAGGAAGAGAATAATAAAGAGGAAAGTAGATTTATTTTTCCTCGAGAATTTGTTCAATTTAGGATTAGACTAAATTATTGTTTTGGATGAGTTTCGAAGAACTCCCACATTAGATCAGTTGCAGAAATCTCGCAAGGTGGCCAATAAGCCTCAGGACCTCCAAACCACTCATGACCACCATTTACAACAGTATATAAAACAACCTCAGAACCATCAGTACCATTCTCATATGTTCGTTTAATGATATTTCCACTTGGACTTGTTTCAATCTTGGGAATGGTGTTACAATTATTATGTTCAACCCAAAATGATACGGATTCATTGACTGAAAGGAAATAGGTATTTATTATCACTTGAATATTAGTATTCCAGAGGCGTATCGATCCATTGACCCATCCTCCGTAGTAAGGAAGATTTCTATCCTGTAAACCATGGAAAACAATAACAGAAACTGGATTAGCAGGTTTTGGACTAACATACAAAGATGACTCAGTATACCATATTCCTCCATTGGAACCAGCAACAGGGGCAATAGCAGCAACAATATCTGATAAATCAGCACCAAGACGATATGTCATCATTCCTCCACCAGAGATACCTGTAATATAGACTTTTGAAGTATCAATATTTAATGTTGAATCAAGACGGTTAATGAGAGCTCTTATAAACCCTACATCATCAATATCACAATAGTCCCAACAATTCCAGAGACGAGGCCAAACCAAAGTTTCTAAAAAGAATATGATTCCAGGCAACCCAGGTGCCCTATGACCATTTGGATACACCACAATAAAACCCTCTTCATCTGATTTTTTATTCAATCCTGTAAAGAATGGCGGATCAATACACCAACCAGGATGACCATGTAATACAATCACAACTGGAACTGGTTTAGATCCATCATAACTTGATGGAACATGTTGTAGATATGATCGAATACGTCCATCAAACATCATAAGACGAAAGGAATTACGCAGAATTATTCGTGATTCTACATCAGTATCAGTAATCTTTTTAGAAAAACCCTTAACACTAACACTACAACCAATAAAAAGAGCAATTATTAGAATTGATGAAATTTTTTTCATATTTAACACCATTATTTATAACCTCCAATTTTTAGGCTAGGATCACCCAAAAGAATTAACATTTGCAGTGTCACATAATCCTTCCAAGATTCATCAATATATGAATTAACTGCATTGTTGTACATTTTTGAAAGAGTTGTACTTGGTTCATAAGATTCAAAGACTTTAATAATTAACAATCCACCAAATCCAGATGCTGGATCATTAGGAACTAAATTCCCCTTTCGAGTGCTACTAAAGGTAGCAATAGTACCACCGTTCTCATGTTTCAGAAATTCCCATGCAATACAGGTTTGTAACTTTTTAGTATTTATATGTAGAAGTTGTAAAAAGCTGTCAATTCCCAATAAACCAAATTCCTTCAAGTATTCATATATTGAAGCATCAAGCTGTGCAGTTAAACAACCTGCTATAAAAGCAACAGGAAGTTTTTTGTCATTATGAAGACCTTTAATGAAAAATTTATGATAATTAGCAATAGCCATATGTCTCCCATGAGCGAAAAATAAAAATAAACCTGCACCATCATTGATCTCTCTATTAACAAGACGTACTTTGAGAGTATTCAATGATTCATACAGTTTAACAGGTGTAAAATCCTGTAGTGCTTCTCCAACTAAATCCGTTATCATTTCACATTGATATCCTGGTTCGGAAAATCCATCCTCAGCTGCTAGAATCACCCGTTTAAACCAAGGACCAAAAGATTGGTTCTCATAAGAAATAATTTTATTAATTACAATTTCCAACTCGTCAATAGTAGAACAAGGGATTCTCCCAACGCCGATATCAGGATATAAATCAACCTCATCAACAACCTCAATCTCACCAGGATTCTCACCAAAATTGTACAAATAAAATTCAGAAAAAACCCCATCATTATTAGAATCCCAACTACTGAAATTACCATCTGAATCATAAATATCAGCATAATATAAATCAGTAATAATATCATCAACCTGAATTATATTACCTGATGTCCAAATATGGTTTACTTCAGTTTTTCTTATCGGCATGGTATCAACATCACCAATCAACAACACATACTGTATAGCCAGGTTTTTAGCATAATCATAAAGACAATACTTAATCTGCTCAGCTTCATCCCTACCCTCATATTCAGCATTAATTTCCTCTGTTGTCTTTAAAAATGTTTGTATCCCAATCGAGTTCTTATGGGTAATCAATGGTTGAAGAGTTTCAGAAAATTTTGCTGGTGCAATAATTACCATATCATATTCATCAAAAATTACAGATTGATTCGAATACGATTTTTGTATATGTAATGCACTAGCTCCAAGTCCACTAAGGACCGAAATTCCTATTATCAATATTGATATTATTTTCTTCATATTTTCACTCACCTAGAATTTTTTCTAATTATTTTTTAGGATGTTGTTCAAAAAACTCCCACATAAGATCAGTAGCTGATATTTCACAAGGCGGAAAAAACCATGATCCAAACCACTCATGACCACCATTTACAACAGTATATAAAACAACCTCAGAGCCATCAGTACCATTTTCATATGTTCGTTTAATGATATTTCCACTTGGACTTGTTTCAATCTTGGGAAGGGGGTTACACTTATTATGTTCAACCCAAAATGATACAGATTCATTAACCGAAAGAAAATATGTGTTAATATCTTTTTTAATATTAGTATTAAAAAGGCGAAGCGTACCATTAACCCAGCCTCCTTCATAAGGAAGATTTCTATCCAGTAAACCATGGAAAACAATAACAGGAACTGGATGAGCCGGCTCTGGAATAACATACAAAGTTGATTCAGTATACCAAATTCCTCCAATAGAGCCAGCTACAGGAGCAATAGCAGCGACAATATCTGATAGATCAGCACCAAGACGATATGTCATCATTCCTCCACCAGACATACCTGTGATATAGATTCTTGAAGAATTAATATTTAATTTTGAGTCAAGATGGTTAATGAGAGCTCTAATGAAACCCACATCATCAATATCACAATAGTCCCAACAATTCCAGATATGACCCCATAAATGAAGTGTGGGCATTAAAGTATTTATAAAGAGCAAGAATCTTAAAAATAGCGGTGCTAAATGACCAGTTGGATAAACCACTATAAATCCTTCATCATTTGCTTTTTGATCCAATTTTGTACCAATCTTTAGTTCAGGCCAACCACCAGTATGACCATGTAATGCAATAACGACTGGAACTGGTTCTGTACCATCATACGCAGGTGGAATGTGAAGCTGATAAGTTCGAATACGTCCATCAAACATCATAAAATGAAAGGAATTACGCAGAATTATCTGTGATTCTACATTAGTATCAGTAATCTTTTTCGAAAAACCCTGAACACTAACACTTGAACCAATAAAAAGAGCAATTATGATAACAGATATTATTTTTTTCATATCAAACACCGTTATTTATTAATATCCCCCAATTTTCAAACTTGGATCCCCGATTAGATTGTATGCATCTATTACAATGCGGTCCCAAGCATATGAATCAATATAAGAATTCTGGGCATGAACCATCATATCTGAAAGTATAATACCGGGTTCGTATGCCTCTATAAAGTATCTATGAAGAACTAAGGCGCCAAATTCAGTTCCTCCATCATAACTATAATCATTCCATACAGGTTGTGAGGCCGCAATTGAAGCAATACCTCCTCCCGATTGTTTTTTAACAATAGACCATGCGAAACATGGATGTGATTTTACATTAATTTTATCTAACAGATTTTTTAGAAAATTTAGTGGTGCAAAATTTAAAAAGCCCATAAGATCAAAAATATCATAATTAAACCATCCTGTTGCACAGCATTCAAGGAAAAATATTGGAAGTTTATATCCATTATTCATTCCCCCTATATTATTTGTAAAATATCGTTTTTGAAATAGCCTTGGCAATAATTTGTTTGGCGGAAATGTAATTAATCCACATGGAGCACCATGGGTTGCACAGCTAACAAAACCTGCACCTTCATTAATTGCTTGATTAATTGATTCTGGAGAAAATTTACCTTCTGAAGCATAGCATTTTACAGATTCAAATCCGTGTTTTTCCATTTCTGGAATGATATTTTCATCAAGACTTCTTTCTCCCTCAATAATACCATTTCTAGGGAATAAATCCCCACCCATTACAATTATTCTTTTAAACCAACTACTTCCATATGTTTCATTTTCATAGTTAATAATCTTATCAATTACACATTTAACTTCACCTATATTTCGGCAAGGTAGCCTACCCACACCAACATCAGGATAACAATCAACTATATCTGGACTATCTATTTCCAATGAATTCTTTAATGTGATTATATATTCTCCGAATACATCATCTCCATCGGTATCCCAACTAGAAAAATTTCCCAAAGCATCATATATATCAGCATAATATAGATCAGTCTGAAACTCATTAAATGTCTGTAAATGATAGTTTAAGGTAACTGCACTATGTCGAATTGGTACTAACTCAATTGCTCCTATTAACAGACTGTATTTAATGTTATTTTTTTCAAGTGCATCTTTTATGAAATATTTGATTTGTTCAGCTTTATCGCGTCCGGGATACTCATTATAAATTTCTTCTGTTGTTTTTAAAAAAGTTTTAATACCAATAGAATTTTTATGGGAAATCAAAGGTTCTATGGCTTCAGAAAACATCTCTGGTGCAATAATTGCCATGTCATATTTTTCAAAAATTACTGGTTGCTTTGATACTAATTTTGGAATATTAGATGCCCCAACTCCTAAACCACTAATAATTATGATAGAAATTATTAATATTAGAAATATTTTTTTTATCATCTTTTCCACATTCTCTAAACAAAAATATCTGATTCTGACATAAAAAATTACATTAATAATTATTTGAACGATTTAAAATTCGCAATAATTTATAATGCCTAAATGTACAAATATAAAAAAATTATAATAATAAAGTATGAGTATTATTAATAATAAATATTTTTGTACAAATCTTATTTATAAAAGTTTCTCTAATGAGAATAAACACCATTTTTTTAGGCCAGATTTTTAGTAAAAATCCCTATTTTTAAGATTTGTACAAATAATCGTTTTTAAACAAAGAAAACTGATTCTGTACAATAATTCAAAATAATAAGAATATTAGCAACTTCCTCAATATTGGAAATACATTTGGAAATTTTTCAAACAAATAACTTAACAGATTAAAATGAAATTTTTTGGATTTATTATTTATATTGAAAGTTGTTGATAAAGTATTTTGGCATTGTTTAATAAGAGGATACCTATCTTGGTTTTCCCCACCAGGAATATCGTATGGAGTATCCCATATTCCTCTAAACCAAAGCTTTTGAGCCTCAGGATAGCGATCTTCATAGTCACTCCAATAATTACCTTTTTTCTTAAAATCCCAAATATTATTACAAAAATCAGAGATATTACAAGAGTTGTTTAAAAAATTGTTCAAATAAACCCAATTATTATTACTTCCACTTCTAAATTGAAGATGTAATGGATGATTAAGATTAAACAAATTTTTTCTTATAATATTATTATTACTCCATGCTAAATAAATTCCATATTTATCATTACGAATAATGTTATTACTATCAATCATATTATTATCTGAATCGTATAAATATAACCCATAATTATTACTTTCTAGAATTGTGTTTTTTTCAATTAGATTCTGGGATGACTCAGTTAAAGATATCCCTGAGTCTGAATTTGAACTAATTAGGTTATTAAATATAATATTAAATTGTGAGTTTTCAAATCCTATACCATCTTCATTCAAATTGATATAATTATAAGAAATATTATTGTGACTTGAATTATCCCCAAGGTATATACCACTGAGATAATGATCCGAAATAAAGTTATTAGAAACTTGATTATAATTACTTGAATCTATTAAAATGATACCAGAATATGTGTTATTTGTAATCTTGTTCTGTGAAATTAAATTATTATCGGCAAAATCAATTACGACACCATTTCCATTACTATTGAGTATATTTCTTTCAATAATGTTGCCTTCTGTTGCATAAAAAAATATGCCACTATAAATGTTGTTTATAATAGTATTAAAAGAAATAAAATTGAACTTACTCCCTGTGAACGAGTAAATTCCTCGAGTATTATTGCTAATGAGATTATTTTTAATCTCATTTCTTTCACTAAAATGAGTTAAGTATATTGCCCAATATGTTTTTATAATTATTACATTAGTAAGGCTACACTTATTAGAATTAAAAATAACTCCTGAATTAGCAAACTCAACTCCACTATGTTGTATTGTAAAATTACAAAAGTTGATAGAATCAGCCGAAAAATCTACAATATTTCCAATTCCACCACCATCTATAATTGTATCATTTTTATTTTCTCCAATAATATGGAGTTGCTTATCAATTAAAATGTTCTCCAAATACGTTCCATTATAGACAAAAATTGTGTGGCCGTCATCAGCATCGTTAATTGCTGATTGAATTGAAGAATAATTATTTGGTCCAGTGCCACCGACATAAATAATATCTTCATCAGCCCCACAATCATTTTGGAGTATTTCTGAATTATTGATAACAAATGCATTGGCTGGAATAATTAAAAAAACTATGCTAAAAATAAAAAGTTTTTCCATAATAACTCCCTGCCAATTATTTCAAATACATGGCGTTTTAAAAATATAGGAAAATTTGCTGGTCGTCTTTTAAGCATACTAACTATGAGCGGATCTGACCAATCAGATTCGCCATCCAATTCATCTTTTGCTTTCACTTTTATATTAAACTGTCCCCTACTTGTCCATCGATGGTAGGCAGTAACAGCAGTACCTGACTCATATGGCCCAAGCCAGTTGCTGAAACTACCATCACCCCAGTCAAAAAGGTAATAGACCCTATCTCCATCAGGATCAAAGGTTTGGCTTTGGAATTTATACCGTATACCAGGTACTCCATTTGTAATACCCGTTGGTCGTCTTGGGGTTTGAGGGGGGCTTTTTGCTAGTGAAGTAATTGGAACATCATCATCAATAAGGTCAGTAATACATGGATATAAATAGCCACTCATATTAACCAAAAACCATTCTCCTATATCTAATACAAATGCAAATGCTTCCTCTGCTGAAATCCAACCATCGGAATTTCCATATTCTATGTCACAACAATCGTTACCCCATGCACCACCATATTCTGGATGTAAGAAATATTGAAAGAAAAAGGTGGTATTTGCCATAAAAAATGATTTTTCAGGTATGGTTTTCTGAACTGAATTAGTAAATCTCATGTCTGGAAGGGATTCACTTCTCCCAGTCATAATAATCCTGCCCTCTTTTGCTAAATAATCATGTGCTACATATGAGTAACAAGCACAAATCATAACAACTAATTTTCCATCAAATTGGTCAAATTCATTGTTTAGATATTGATAATCAAGCATGATATGATCATCATGAAGACCAGTAAGCCACCCATGACAAGCAGATTGCCAAAGTGTAATATCATTTTCATCTTCTCTTGATTCAATCCACCTTAAACCTTCTAATATATATGCCCATCGAGCATTTGATTCTGTATCATAAATCTTAAAATGATCTAATGGCCAAATTTCAGGAGTATTATTATGTAGAATATACTGTAAGGCTCTTGCATCATTGCGACAAGAATCAAATCCAGCTCCCATAGCAATAGCCCATCGTTCAATGTCCCCATCACCAGATCCATAAATTTTGAAAGCAAAATCAAAACCTTGATAGTAATTTTTATGTATCATTGGGCAGGTTATCCCTGTTCCACAGGGATATGCTTTTAAAACAGATTCATCGTTGTTATAATGCCAATAAATTCCAGTTTTATAACCACTGTTTATTGATCGACAGACCAGATAGTATGTTTGATGTTCAACTACCTTTAATTTTGAAATGTCACAAGT
>SMTZ1_10007664_pt1 | contig 10810 bp, 7 predicted proteins | sample DeeMarSWOR136_30_FD_25667 | JGI IMG/M metagenome (IMG submission 25667) | reverse complement strand
ATATCGTTCTATGGTACCGATGATGATGGTTTTGTGGATAGGTTTGCATATAAATGGGATGTAGATGCTGATTGGACGGAGACAACGGAGCAAAATGTAACCTTTATTGACGCATTCGCCTCTGCAGAAGATGTGAAGGTATTTTATGTAAAAGGAATCGATGATGAGGGAGCCGAGGATCCAACCCCCGCAGAAATAACACTAACACCCACCAATGCATTGCCAGAAACAGAAATTACCGGTGGACCGGAGTTTGGTAAATCAGCAGGTGAAGATGTGACTTTTACATTTGAGGGTGAAGATGCAGATGCCGATGGCAGTATTGCATCGTTTGAATACACCATGGATGATTTAGATAATTGGTTAGAAACCCCTGCTGATAACCCGAAAGCAACATTCTTAGGCTTGAATAAGGGCGCCCATACGTTTTATGTAAGGGCGGTTGATAACTTAGGTGGAGTGGATCCTAGTCCGGCACAGGTTGCTTTTGTCGTTGAAGAATCACAATACTCACCGACAATAGTAAATCGCAGCCCCGTTGCTGACGGTGGAGGTTGGTTTACCGCGGTTGACCTCACTTTTACTTTTGATGGAATCGTTGCTGACTATTATGGAATTCTGGCTGAAAAAGCCTGGTCATATGGTTACGATGATTCAACAAATTTTGATCTTTCCACAAAACCACTGGCGACTGGATGGGTAAGTGAAAATACCTATACTGCAATAGGTGATGTGGTTACAGAAGGTAGACATACGTTTTTTGTAAAAGTTCGCGATAGTGCTAAAGGAATAAGTATAGCCAGAATTGGATTTGATGTGGCAACATTTAATCCAACAGAAGGAATTCTTCTAATAGATGATTTTAATTGGGATGCAGGACTTTATAGTGGTGGAGAATCGGAAATTGACTCACTCATTGCCCAAGGATTTATGAATGGTTATTCATTTACTGAGAGAAATGATACTGAAGCGGCAGTTGGCCCGGGTGATATTGCACCATATTCTACGGTAATTCTCTATGGTGACGGTGGTTACAATAATCAATCTAATGGTGATTTATTGGCAGCGTACGCAACAGCCGGGGGTAATTTGATGATAACCGGGTATTATTTAGACGAGTTAGCTCCAACTTTTGGAGCTTATGGAATTACGGATGCTGTTTATAGTACCGCTTCTGGTAACTGGGGTGGTATGGATGGAATGTCAGGGACAGCTTATGAAAATTTTCATATAGATTTACCGTCTGGAGGATTGGATGAATATCCTACTGGAAGAGCTTATAATAGAGTATATTCTGACGCCGATAACACCTTAGAAATATTGGCTGTCAGAGGAATTGATGGCGATGATAGAAGCTGTGGTGTTCGCGCTGATATGCCCAAAGGAAATGTGGTGATTATTATAGGGCAGGCCATAGCATTCTGGGATCAAACTAGTGATGCTACAAAAGCTCTTGGTGATTACATCCTCGGGACTGAATTTGGAGAACCCAAAACTGGTCAATGAAAATTTCATCAAGATGTTGAGTTTAATAATAAGATAGAGAATAAATGAAAATAAAAATTCTATATTGGAGGTTTTGATGAATCCAAAAATATTTAAACTGGTATTGTTTTTGGTTGTTACCCTCCTGGTATGCATGTTCAATGGCTGCGCTGAAAATGAGCCTACTGCGCCGGAAGAAAAACCAATTCCGATTGAAACTTCGATTATTGCAGGCCCTGCTGAAAATGAAGTGCTTGGTTTTAACAGTAGCGCCACATTTTCATGGGATGGCGAAATACGTCCAGGACATATCACCGCATTCACCTACCTTTTCCTGCAATTGGGAGCAACAACAGATACCCTTTTTAACAATACAGCGTTGGAAAGAACGTACAGTGAATCGGAATTAGCGACAGGAAATTATCGTTTCATTGTATATGCCCATGGTCTACAAGATGATAGCGTACATGTTGATCAAACACCGGCCATAAGAAATTTTTCGGTGGGTGCTGCGGATGCAATCGCTCCGGTAATTACTATCGATCGTGGTCCGAAAGAAGATTCTTACGCTTCTACCGGTTCCAGTGTATTTTTTGAATGGAGTGCAACGGATCCATCACCTGCGGGTGGTATTGTGAGCTATGAGTATGCTCTCGATGATATCTCTGTGGCTGAAGGTGATTTAGAGTGGTCTGAACCACGTAAAGAAACGACGCAGAAGTCTTATTATAATCTTGCTAATGGATCTTATCGTTTCTGGGCTAAAGCAACCGATGTGGGGGGCTCAAGTGCCACGGCAACCCGTGATTTTGTAATAAAAACTCCGGATATATTATTTGCAATTGACGGCCCCTACACAGATGCAGATTTAAAATTCTGGCATGAAAATGCCTTGAGAGATTTTGCTTATGAAGATTACGAGGTATCGGATAAAGCTGATTTTATTGCAAAATTACAATCCGGTCAATACTCATCTGTCGTCTGGGCCTGGAAAAACGACTGGAGTGCACTTTTAGATTCTGCTGATTTTGTGGATGTTACTGCAGCGGGTACAGTTGCCGAAGCCGTATATAATTATGTGGAATCCCCAAATAGGCATCTATGGATCATTGGTGCCGAAATATTGTATGGTTTAGATGATGTAGATGCTTTAGCATGGGAAGAAGTCATTGATGGTACGGATACATCAGAAGTTATCGGACAAAACACATTTGCTAGAGAGGTATTACATGTAACCAGCTGGGATGAAGATGACTTCCAGGGATGCGTAGCTACAGCTGCTGGTCAGGCAGGTAATTACCCTAATATGATTGTTGACGGGCAGGCTACTTTTAGCTGGTGTGATTATACTCCTCCCACTGACGATGCTGTTGCTATATATAACTTTTCAAGCGGAGGTTTAGAAGGTGAACCATGTGCCGTACGCTATCCTGCCGATGCACCGAATCCCGGTGACACAAAGGTAGTATTTATGGGATTCTATCTTACGGATAGTTCACAACCAGCAGCTATGAAAACTTCTGATGTTTATGATATGGCTACGGTTCTGCTTACTGCCTTTGGTGAAAACGAGGATTGATTTTTTTTTCAACTGGCAAAAGGGGCATTTTAATGTGATGCCCCTTTTTTTTTAGGTGAAATGGCGGTGCCTCCGAATTGTCATGCTGTAAGCATCTTTGCAGTTGGTCCACCGGCTAGGCACCAGCAAAGATCCTTACAGGATGACATGGGGGTGTAATACTATTTTTATGAAACAATCTATCACATTTAACGTTTAGAATTGTAGTCAATATCCGTAAATCCAATTGCTATAACATCAATAATAACACCTTGGTGAAGTAATTAAAAAAATCAGGGAACAACTATGAATAAATCGTTAATTTTAATCCCAATTTTTTTATTTATATGTTTACTCTCATTCGTCCGGGCACAATATGATCTTCCGGTCAGTTTTGCCTCATTTAAAAACCTTGTCAATGATAAAGGTAATTTTAATGAATTATATTACACCATTCATCGCGACCTGATAAAATTCGTCGAACAGGATGATCAATATATGTCTTATTATTGCTTAAACCTGAAGGTGTATGATAAAGGGGATCGCGAGGTATTCAGTACAGAGGAGAAAAGAGGATTACAGGTTAGAACGCAGGAAGAAACCCATTTAAATCAGGACATACATGATATCTTAACATTTTATATCCACCCCGGTAAATATTCTTACGAGTTAAAGCTAAGTGGTGATGGTATCGAGTTGGATATATCAAAGACGGGTGAAATTATCATCCCGGAATATAGCGATAGTCAGCTTGAACTCAGTACAATTGAATTTTGCTCCAATATATCAACGGAAGCGGATGTACCTAAATTTGTAAAAAATAATTTATTAGTGTATCCCAATCCCTCAAAGAAATTTGCGCTTAGCAATCCGGTTATATTCTTTTACGCCGAGGCATATAACCTGGAGTATATCGAGGGTAATCCCGCAACAGACTATGAGCTGAGTTATTATCTATTGGATAGTAATAATGACACGGTTAAGACGTATGCCCATAATCGTAAAGCAAAGGCAGGAAATACCGGTGTTATAGGCAACTTTATTAATGCCAGAGGTTTACCGGAAGGTTCTTATCGACTGGTTTTACAGGTAACAGATCTGGCCACACAACAAACAGCACAGCAGAGAGAAATTTTTTATCTTGAACAATTACCCTTAATTTCTGAAAAGGATGCCGATGTTTTTCGTGATCAGATGACTTATATTGTTGATAAAAGGACACTGGAAATATATGATCAGTTAAATTTGATGGGAAAACAAACCTTTATGGAAAATTTTTGGAAAGAAAGAGATCCATCACCGAGTACGGCTATTAATGAGTTTAAACAGGAATATATCAGAAGATGGCAATATGTGAATGAACACTATGTCAACGAATCACCCAATCTTAAAGGGTGGCAAACTGACCGGGGAAGAATTTACTTAATTCATGGAACACCTACAGATATTGAACGTCATTATGCGGAAGAATTGAGTAAAGACCATGAGATTTGGTATTACGATAGCGAAAAGTACGGGAGCAAGCAGTTTGTCTTTTGTGATCTAACTATGAGGGGAAGACTTGTGCTCATTCATTCGCAAGCTCCAAACCAACAAGAGGTATACGACCCCAATTGGCGTAACCTTTTAGACATTCGAAGATAAATTATTAGATATCATATCACTCTTCTTACACGCTTCAAATCTTTTTGCTTGACATTAATCGTTAAGGCGTCTAAATTTTTGTTTTTATATTAGCCTGAATTATTCACCCTATTGGATAATTCACAGATCAGCTGCCTTTTCATTGCAAATATTATTATCCAATAGGGTGAACCACAGAGGACACGGAGTAAATTTAATTTATATAAAAACATTTATTTAGCAGTTGTTTGACTATAAAATTAAAGTTTTAAAATGACGAGATTAATATTAATGTAACTTTAATAATATTAATAGTTATCTCAGTGCCCTCAGTGGTTTATGATTGGGTCAGGTTAGTAAATAAAAAGATCATAAAGCGGGAGTAATTCAGTGGTAGAATGTCAGCTTCCCAAGCTGGACGTCGCGGGTTCGAGCCCCGTCTCCCGCTCTTTTAATGCGAGTTTGTTATTTTTAAATAAATTGTATTCTCTGTAGAAAATAGCGTTAAGGTGATTAGTATCACAGTGTGTATGAGCATTCTTTATTTAATTATCAGGAAAATATAGAAGAATTAGTGTTTTAGGAGACCGTTCACTTTTTTATGGAGGCCAATATGAAAGCCGTGTTATGTCTAATCACAGTTTTTATTTTCATTTTCAGTTTAAGTGCGCAAATTAATCAGCAAATTGGAACTACAGGTGCGATTAATTGGCAGGATCAAATGATACGTTCGACCGGAATTGGGGCACCGAATCCCAAAGTACCGTTAGCCGCACAACGAGCGGGTGCACTGGAAGCAGCAAAGCGCGTGGCATTACGTAATCTTCTGGAGACGGTTAAAGGTATGTACATAAATTCGGAAACGACTGTAGAAAATGCAATGATGGTAAGCGATGTAATCAACACAAAGGTTGAAGGGATAGTACGTAATTTTCAGGTAGTGGATACGCGGTATATGAGTACGGGTGACGTTGAAGTTGATGTCGAAGTACCTATTAGCGGTGTTTTAGCCGATGCATTATTGCCGTCCCCCTGGGCTACTATGACCCCCGGTCAGGGATATCCAGGCTTTCAACCATCGGCAATAACTCCACAGAGTGCTGTCTTTACAGGATTAATTATTGATGCCCGTGGTGCAGGGGTAAGACCGGCAATGGCTCCCAAAATTTTGGATGAACAGGGTAATGAAGTGTATGGAACTGGGTATGTTAGTCGTGAATATGCGGTTCAGATGGGTGTTGTGGGCTATGAAAAGGATATTAATCGTGCCAGGCAAAATGAACGTGTGACAAATAATCCATTGGTTGTAAAGGCAATCAAAGCCGCCGGAACAAATAACACCGATATCGTGATCGCTAATGGCGATGCGCAAAATGTCCTAGCTGCAGCACAAAACTTGAATTTTATGGAACAGTGTAAAGTTATGGTAATTTTAGATTAACGTGATAATGTATTTAGATAATGCATGTTTTTAACAGGAGGATAAATCCATGTTAATGAAAGTCTTAGTTCCATGTTTAGTTTTTGCTTTAATTTTCCTTACTGCATGTGCCGGACCAAAGGAAAGGGAAGCAATGTCGGTTTTAGATACACCTGAGAAACATTATACTCAGGGGAAACGCTTCCTGGATAAAGATGATCTGGTAAATGCCCAGAGAGAGTTCGAGGAAGCAAAAAGTCTCAGGGCAACTTTCGCACCCGCTTATGAGGGTTTGGCAATCGTGAACATCTTACAAAAAAATTATGAAGAAGCGGAGCGCAATATTGACAAATCTTTGAGTGAAGATGGGGATTGGGTACCGGCGGTAGTAGCACGGGGAAGGTTATATGCAGCAAAAGGGGAATATGAAGATGCTATCGATGAATATGATGATGCTCTCGACGATATAGATGGCTCCAAATCAAAATTTGAAAAGAAAGAAGTGAGAATGGATGCGCTTTATTATAAGGGCCATGCATATCGTGAATGGGGTAAATATATTGAAGCTCAAACTACGTTCCAACAGATATTAGAGATTGACAATACAAATGTCAAAGCGAGTAATGCAATCCAGGAGTTGGCCGCTTATCAGGCTGCCGTTGCCGGACAGAGCCCTGAACTGAAAAAGATAGCGCAGCAAAAAGAAGTAACCCGTGCCGATGTGGCAGTACTTTTTGTTACAGAATTGCCTTTGGAGAAAATATTCAGAAAATCTGCACGTAAGCAGGCTATTCAGTTTAAGGCGCCTGATGCAGGTGTTATGGGCAAGAGAGAGGAGGAAAAGCCGGCTTCATTAGCGGTTGCCACCGATGTGCCGAGTAATCATTGGGCTATATCATTTATTACTGAAGCTCTGGAAACGGGAATTATTGAAAAGTTTCCCGATGGCACATATCGTCCGGAAGAGAAAGTAAACCGCGCAGAATTTGCCAAATTGATCGAATATTTTCTTATAAAAGCCTGGGATGATAAAGGATTGGAAACAGAATATTTTGGCAATACCTCACCATTTGCTGATGTTCTGAATACCTCACCAATTTTTAATGCCATTATGGTCGTGTCATCAAGAGGAATCATGCCGGGATATGAAGATGGAACATTTAAACCTTTGAATGCCGTTTCCGGCGCAGATGCATTAAATATTATCAGAAATTTGAAAGCCAAATTTTAGATTGTAATTATATACTAAAATAAAGCAGTTAAACTCTAGCTATGGGTAAGGAAATGAAAAGTATTTTACTTTCATTAATTATGGTTATTTGTCTTTTTGCACAATATCCTGTACAAAGTGTTGGTGAGTCAAAGGAAGTGGTGGCTAAAGGCATGGGTGCGATCCTGGCAGGAGATGAGGTGAAAGCAAGGGAGGATGCGATTTCTGCTGCCCTGCGTAATGCCGTTGAACAGGTGGTAGGCATGTTCGTCACATCAGAAGTTCTGGTAGAAAACTATCAGACCATGGAAGATAAGATTTACACGCGAACGGAAGGATATGTACAGAAATACGATATTATTTCTACAAGTAAACAATTTGACAATGCACTTGAAGTTACCGTTCGGGCAGTAGTTAAGGTTTCTGATTTACAGAATGATCTGCAGGCGATTGGAGTTATAATCAGCCGCAAAGGCAAGCCTAGAACAATGGTGTTAATTGATGAGAAAAATATTTCTGCCCATTACGTCCATTATTTTACGGATATGAACACCACCGAAACCGCTTTGATGAACGAGTTAATGAATTATGGTTTTCCTTTCGTTGATGCCCGCCAGACTCAAGCCAATATAGCCAGGGATATGGTTAATGCCGCTATGCAAGGAGATGCCCAGGCTGCGGCCAATATTGCTAAACAGTATGGAGCGGAAATTATTATTACTGGTACGGCCATCAGCAAAGAAGCATCGGGTGGACCGAGTGTGGTACGAAATGCTGGATTTAAATCTTGTCAGGCAAACCTGAATCTGCGGGCAATTCGCACCGATGATGCGGTAATCATCGCAGTGGCTTCGGGGCATGATGTGGCAGCGCATATTGATGAGATCACAGGCGGTACAATGGCTTTGCAGAAGGCTACCAAAAAGGCGGCCCAGGAGTTAAAAGACAAAATTGTTAATGCATGGCAGCAAGATGTGTATAGTTCAGCACAGGTTCAATTGCAAGTGACTAATATTGCCAGCTTCAGCCAATTAAACACATTTAAGAATAACCTTCAGTATTACGTCCGTGGTGTCCAGGCAGTGAACCAACGTTTTTTTGAGCAGGGAACGGCTCTTTTCGATATCGACATAAGAGGAAATGCAGAGCAGTTAGCGTCAGAATTAGAAGCAAAAGAGATCGAAGGTTTGCGTGTGCGCGTTACATCATTAACTGCTAATAAGGTAACGGTACAAATTATTCAACCGGGGGAAGGTAATTAAATATAGGAGGTTTTCATGAAGAAATATTTAGTTTTGCTCATCATTCTCCTTTTCTCTTTACCACTAGTGGCACAGGATTTTAAGGCTTTAAAGAAAAGAATTGCAGTAATTGACTTTGATGATAGATCTGGTTATGGGCGTAATATCGGGCAGGGGGTTGCTGATATGCTGGTTACGTCCCTGGTGGAAAGCGAGAAGTTCTTGGTAATTGAACGTTCGGAATTAGATGAATTATTGAAAGAGCAGGGATTAGGGATGTCCGGCGCTGTTACGCCGCAGTCAGCGGCACAGGTTGGAAAACTGCTGGGAATTGAAATTATGGTCACAGGCAGCATATCCGAGTTTGGTGAAAAGGAACAAAAGGTTGGTGGTGGTATAGGAAGCGTTGGCGGATTTAACTTGGGTGTTAAAAAGAATATGGCTCGTGTGGCTGTGGATATTCGCATGGTCGATGTTAATACGGGAGAAATAATTGTCGCTAAAGCTGCCGAGGGAGAAGATACTTCTACGGGTCTTGATAATGTTGGAATTGAAGATATTGATTTTCATAATACGAGTACCTGGGATAACACCCAATTGGGTAAAGCATCCAGGGAGGCAATCAACGAATGTGTTGAATATATTGTAGATGGTATGCAGAAAGTACCCTGGCAGGGAAAGATTATCAAAGCAGATGACGCCACAATTTATATGAAACCTGGTTCAAAAGGTGGTGTACAAGCGGGAATGGTGTTTAGTGTCTATAGACCTGGTGAGGAATTGATTGACCCTGATACGGGTCTGTCTTTAGGATCAGAGGAATCAAAAATCGGACAAATTCAGGTAACGGGTGATGTCGCTGATGGAAGAGCAGCAAAAGCGATCGTAAAAAGTGGTACAGGATTCCAAACAGGTGATTTGATTAGAGTAAAATAGGAATCGATTTATGAAGAAAAAGAATATAAGTAGATATCTATTAATACTATTGTCATTTTTAATCAGTATGTCATTCACTCCCGAGCCAGTCAACGTTGTTGGTAAGGTTACATTTCCCCTTGGCAATGTATTGGTATTGAATAAAGGTGAAACACGTTTTCGTAAAGCAACTTTTAATATGCCGCTAAACACCGGGGATAAAATAGAAACCAAAAAACAATCACGCTGTGAGTTGACTTATAACGATGGCAGTGTGGTGCGAATTGACGAACAGTCTATTTATACAGTTGAGCAAGCGCAATTTAGCGAAAGTCAAAAGCAAGTTGAATCAAAACTCTCCATTGGAAAGCTGTGGGCCAATGTTAAGAAACTGGTGCGAAGCAATGATTCATGGAAATTAAAATCTCCGGTTGCTGTTGTTGCTGTACGGGGTACAATCTATCGTATGAACGCTGGCGCAGATTCAGCCACCCAGGTTCTGGTTTATGAGGGTAATGTGGCCGTAAGTCCAGCCGCGCCTTCCTCGGCTCAACCAGGGATGGGAACAGCTCCTGGTCCACCAAAACAAGTGCCTGGTCCTACGCAAGTTGCTCCCCCAACTAAAGTAACGCCAGAGCAATGGTTTGAGATCATAAAGGCACAACAACAAATCGTGGTTAGACCCGACGGAACCTACGCCAAATCCGATTTTAATATGCAAACGGATGCCCAATTAGAATGGGTGCAGTGGAATAAAGAGCGTGATGCGTTGCTGAAAGAATAAAAAATTAAAATGTTGGGACACATAGCACAGTGTCCCAACATTTATAAATTTATCATTGGTTAATATTTCTCCTCCTTTTATCCCTCAAATATAATAACATTATTATCTCTGTATTGAATAATATATGATAAACGATTAAATTTCAATATGTTAGATAATTCACAAGAAAAAGGATACTAGTGTTAGAAATAACTTATGTGAAACCGGGAAGTATTGCTGAGGAGATCGGTATTGAAAGAGGAGATCAAATCGTCAGGATAAATGATAACCCTATTGATGATCAAATAGATTTTCGATTTTATTTTTCTGAAGAATATATAAAGATTCTGATACAACGCGGCCACGAACAACTTATTTATGAGATTGAAAAGGATTTTGACCAAGACATTGGTCTTACATTACAGGAAATGAAAATGAAGGCATGCGGTAATAACTGCATCTTTTGTTTTGTCTATCAAAATCCAGGAGGGATGCGCCGGGCTTTATATTTTAAGGATGAAGATTATCGTTTTTCTTTTCTCTATGGCCATTATGTGACACTAACACGCGTTGGAGGTGCAGAACTTAGACGCAT
>SMTZ1_10007663_pt1 | contig 10810 bp, 9 predicted proteins | sample DeeMarSWOR136_30_FD_25667 | JGI IMG/M metagenome (IMG submission 25667) | reverse complement strand
ATACATGCCTCCATATACGATGTATATTTACCATCACACCTGCCTGTACTGAAAAAGGCAAGTGAGCGCATATCACATCACTGTATCATCGGGGAACGGCACGTCAACCGGAATTATGCATCGGGGTTCTCATTATTTGGTATAGCGAACCGAGATTTTGGTTGACGGCTTTCAGGTTCGTTCCTAAGATGTGTAAATGCAACGATGGTAACCCGCTCGTTGGAACAGATATATTTTTAACGGCAGAACCAAGGAGGAGTTCGGTGAAGCATTTCCAGTTTGTCAGACCCCGGGACCTTGCGGAGCTTCTGCGCATCAAGGCAGAGCTCAGGGAAAAGGCGCTCATTCTCGATGGAGGCACGAACCTTCTGATATACATCAAGGACGGGATCATTCGTGAGGGAACGATCGTGGACGTCACCCGCCTTCCCGAGCTCAGGGGGGTCCACAGGGAAAACGGAACCGTGGAGATCGGTGCAGCCGAAACCATGACAGACCTCCTGAACTCCGGTGTGCTACGGGAATCCATTCCCTTCATTCCCGAATGCCTCAGGGACTTCGGGAATCTGCTGGTGAGGAACACTTCAACGATTGGAGGAAACATCGCCGATGCGTCGCCCATAGCCGATTCCGCACCTCCGCTCATGGTGCTCGATGCGGAGATCATCGCGGCAAGCAGCGCGGGAACGCGGGCTATTCCGATCGATGAGTTTTTCGTGAAGCCCCAGAAGACCATGCTCAAACCCGATGAGGTGCTCGTGAAGTTCCGAATCCCTGTTCCCGGGGCCGGGAGGGGAAAGTTCATCAAGCTGGGTCTTCGCAGGGGGACTTCCTGCTCGGTGACCTCGGTGGCTGTCTGGCTGGTAAAGGACAAGAAGACGATACAGGATGTACGCATTGCCCTGGGAGGTGTCGCACCACGGCCGCTGCGGGCAAAAGCCACCGAGAAGGCCTTCACGGGCGCACCACTGGACGAGCAGACCATAGACAGGGTTGCTGAGGGAGTGAAAAAGGAAATCAGCCCCATCACCGACGTGCGCGGTTCAGCAGAGTACCGGCGTGAGGTTTCCGTCAGGCTTCTGGCACGAGCAGTGAAGATCTGCGCCGGAATGGAGGATGCGTGATGGAAAAGAAGCTCTACGATTTAACCATACTCGTCAACGACAGGGAGGTGCAGGCGCAGGTCGCAGCTGAGACATCCCTGCTCGATTTTCTGAGGAATACGAACCACACGGACGTAAAGCGGGGCTGCGACCACGGCGACTGCGGCGCCTGCACCGTGATCGTCGACGGACGCGCAACCCTCTCCTGCCTGACCGTTGCCCTGCAAGCGCAGGGAAAGAAGGTCTACACCGTCGCGTCTCTCGGAACCTGGGACATGCTCCACCCTCTGCAGCAGGCCTTTGTGGAGCGCGAGGCCCTGCAGTGCGGGTTCTGCACGCCGGGCATGCTCATGACGGCCAAGGCCCTTCTGGACGAAAATCCCCATCCCACGCGAGAGGAGATCCGGGACGCCATATCAGGGAATCTCTGCCGGTGCACCGGGTACCGTAAAATCGTGGATGCAATCGAGGAGGCTGCCGTGGTTATCGAGCAGGCGGGCCGGGGAGGTGGAGGATGAGCGAGGGATACGCACTGATCGGAAAGAGGCAGAGCGGGCTCGACGAGAGGGACAAGGTCATCGGCAAGGTGATCTTTGCGGACGACTACACCATGCCGGGTATGCTCTTCGGCAAGGTGTTCCGCTCCACCAGGCCTTCCGCCCTCATCAAGCGGCTCGATGTCTCGAAGGCGCGTGCTTTGGAGGGCGTGGTCTGCGTGCTCACCGCCGAGGATGTGCCCAACAACGAGTCGGTGAAGAACGTGGTGGGTCAGACCACGGAGGTGGGACTGCTCGAAGCGACCAACCAGGTTCTTGCCCGCGACCGGGTACGCTACTTCGGCGAGCCCGTCGCGCTTGTTGCTGCTGAAACCCTGGAGACCGCCTGTGATGCGATCGAGCTCATCGAGATCGAGTATGAGGACCTTCCTGCCGTGTTCGACCCCCTGGAGGCGCGAAAACCGGACGCCCCCAGGATTCACGGAGAAAACAACGTCATCGCCTCCTGGAAGCTGCGAAAGGGGGATGTGAACAAAGGTTTCGAACAGGCCGACGTTATCGTGGAAAACACCTACAGGACACCCCGGCAGGAGCACGCCCACCTGGAGCCGGAAGCGGGTGTCGCCTGGGTCGACGACATGGGTGTGATCAATATACGGTATGCTGCGCAGGTGATCGAGCACTACCGCGATGTGGCAACCGTGCTTGGTCTCCCGGAGAGCAGGGTCCGGGTGATCGGGACCCTCATCGGCGGAGGTTTCGGCGGCAAAGAGGACATAACCGTAGAAGTGTTTCTCGGGCTCCTTGCATGGAAAACCGGGAAGCCCGTGAAGCTGACCTACACGAGGGAGGAGATGGGCTTCGGCAGACACAAGCGTCCGCCCACGGTGCTCAGGTACAGACACGGCGCAACCAGGGACGGTAAGCTCGTTGCCATGGAGGCGGAGATCGTCTCCGATGCGGGGGCCTACGTGTATCTCACACCCTGGATTCTGATATACTCCACCGTGCACTGCACCGGTCCTTACGAAATCCCCAACGTGAAGGTGGATGCCAACTCGGTGCTCACCAACAACATCATGACCTCTGCCTTCAGGGGTTTCGGCGGTATGGAGGTGGCCTTCGCCTACGAGTCGCAGATGGACGAGCTGGCCCTCGCGCTCGGCATGGACCCGGTAGACTTCAGAAGCATAAACTTTTTCAAAAAGGGGAGCGAGACAGCCAACTTCCAGACCATCACCTCAGAGGTGATGCTCGAGGAAGCTGCAAGCAAAGCCATGGCAGCCCTGGGAAAGCGTTCGAAGGGTGACCAGCACAGAAAGGTCGGCAGGGGGGTCGCCTGCATCTGGCAGTCCTACGGGCGCATGACCTACCTGCACGATACCTCGAATGCCTGGGTCAATCTGGAAATGGACGGCAGCGCCGTGGTGCGAAGCGGTATACCCGATCTGGGCGGCGGACAGCGCGAATCCCTGCGGGTAATCGTTGCAGAGGTGCTGGGTCTTCCCCTGGACGAGGTGCACGTGATCTCCACAGATTCCCAGGTAACGCCCCTTGCGGGAACAGTCACGGCCACCAGGGCGCTCATGATGTCCGGGAATGCAGCCAAACTGGCGGCTGAGAACGTGCGGAAGATCATCACGGACAAGGCGTCACAGATGCTGGATGTTTCCCCCGAGAAGCTCGATTTGAAGGACAAGACGGTGTACAGCACCGCTGATACAAAGAAGAGCCTTCGGCTCGTGGATGTGATCAAGCAGTGCGCAACCGAGCAGATACTCCCCCAGAGCCTTGCCACCTTCAAGGCCCCCACCTCGGACCCGGTTACCGGCGAGGTGATCACCGACCCCGTGTTCCCAGACTACACATTCGGGGCGCAGGCCGCCGAGGTGGAGGTGGACACCGAGACCGGAGAGGTGAAGGTGCTCAAATGGGCCTCGGCCTACGACATCGGCCAGGCCATAAATCTCAACCGTGCCGAGGGGCAGATGGAGGGAGGTGCGGCCCAGGGCATGGGCTTCGGCCTCATGGAGGACTACCTGGAGAAGGACGGCGTGCCGTGGACCTGGACCCTGCACGAATACCTGGTGCCCACCTCGAAGGACGTGCCCGATATCGAGACCATCGTGCTCCAGTCGAAATCGGGAAAGGGACCCTTCGGGGCCAAGGGTATCGGCGAGCCGGCCATCACGGCTGCCGCGCCTGCCGTGTTGAACGCCATCCGTGACGCCGTGGGTGTGCGGATCAAACACATACCGGCGACGCCGGAACGGATCTTCTTCGCGCTGCGGAGCAGGGAGGAAAAAGATCAGAAATGATGCACACGGGAAATAAATTTATAGGACCCTAACTCTTTATCTTATTAACAATTAGTACACGTACATAATCAATAATTTGCAACGTACATGGAGAATAACCTTTAATCTAAATAGTTGCTTTTCCCGTTTAAAATAAAGACTCGACGGGCGAAGCACTAGCGAAGCGATTTCTTTATTTCGCTTTACCTTTCTTTGAATTCTTTTTCGTTCAACCTAAAACGTATTGAATTGGAGGTATCACCGTGTATGCAGTAACAGGAAGGCTGCTAAACGTACGACTGAATACATCGGATTGTGAGTTCGAAGATATACCTGAAAGTCTGTACCGGGAATATCTGGGCGGGTACGGACTGGGCGCTTCCCTGCTCCTGGAACGAATGGATCCTGCCTCAGACCCGCTGGGTCCTGAAAGCATGTTTGGATTTGCGGCCGGATATCTCACAGGTACCGGCGCCTACATATCGTCCCGCTTCATGGTCTTCGGCAAGTCCCCCTCAACCAGAGGATGGGGCGATGCGAACTGCGGCGGGTATTTCGGTCCGAAGATGAAAGCCGCCGGTGTTGATGTGATCCTGTTCAGCGGAGTTTCGCAGAAACCGGTGTACCTCTTCATCGATGAGGGCAAGGCTTCCATACACGACGCAGGCGGGCTGTGGGGAAAGGACTGCTACGAGACTGAGGACCTGCTCAAGCAGGCGTACGGGGACGGCTGCGAGGTTGCCTGTATAGGACCCGCCGGGGAGCATCTCTCCGCCATTGCCGGCATCTCGACCGACAAGGGCCGTTTCGCGGCCCGTTCGGGGCTCGGAGCCGGGATGGGTTCGAAAAAGGTGAAGGCCGTGGTGCTAAAGGGTAAACTGCCCATTACGCTCGCCGACCCTGAGAGGATGAGGCTCCTGCGGAAGGAACATCTGCCCGTATTCAAGGAGGAGTTCGGTGCGGATCTGCGAAAGTACGGGACGCCCATGTTTCTGGAGGCAGCCCTCAAGGATGGCGATATACCGTGGAAGAATTGGTCCTCCTCGGTTGAGGAGATGCCGAATTACAAGTTGACAGCGGATAAAATACTCGAGTATCAGGTCAAGCGCTACGCCTGTTCGGGATGCCCCGTGGGGTGCGGAGGACACCTGAAGATCGAATCGGGTAAGCACAAGACCAAGCACACGGTGCATAAGGTGGAGTACGAGACCCTGGGCGTGTTCGGGCCCAACCTGCTTATCGACGATATCGAGGTGTTGATTACGGTAAATGACCTGTGCAACCGCTACGGCATGGACACCATCGGCTGCGGTGGGCTCGTGGCCTTTGCGGTGGAGTGCTTCGAACGCAGCATCATCGATGGGGAGCAAACTGGCGGCCTGGAGCTCAGATGGGGTAATGCCGATGCCGTGGTCTCCCTGGTTGAGAGGATCGGCAGGGCGGAGGGCATCGGGAAGGTACTTTCACAGGGATTCGATGCTGCTGTCGAGGCCTTTGGACCGGAATCTGCTCAGTGCGCCATGGCCGTTCGGAACGAGGGATTCCCGGCACATGACCCTCGCTGGAACGCAGGGCTGGCGATTACCTATTTCTTCGATCCCACGCCGGCCCGGCACACGCAGGGGTCAACCACGTTCCCGGTTGCAGGTTACGAGATGCCTGAAATCGATCCCCATCAGGAGGCGGGGAAGGCGTCCCACCACAGCGCCAACGTCAACTGGACCCATGTGCTCAACGCAGCCGGCCTTTGCCTGTTCGGCTACAACATACTCGATTACAAGACGCTGCCCGACTTCCTCAGCGCCGCAGACGGAAAGAACTGGAGCATGGGTGAGCTCGAACGTATGGGATTGCGGATTGCCCTGGCCCGCCAGATCTTCAACGTCCGGGCAGGCTGGACACTCGATCGCTACACCTTTCCCGATCGAGTGCTGGGAAAGCCACCCCTCTCAGACGGAGAGCTCAAAGATGTCACAGTGGACCTGCACACCATGGTCAGGGAGTACCTCGAGGAAATGAGGTGGGACAAAAAGACGGGTCTGCCGCCCGATGAAGTGCTCGGCGAGTTCAACCTTTCCAGGTTTCTATCCAGGTCCTGAGACGGAAGCATCCCTTTTTCAGTGCCCCGGTTTCTGCTGATACATGTCTCATCCCGATATCAGTGAACCGATTTTCACACCGAGATATATCGATTGCGCTCAAGACAGTCTTGGAGAGATCTGGAAGGGTGGTGTCCAGGTTGGAATTGGCACCTCAATGACGGTCGGCCCTTTCAACTCCACGGTCTCCTGCAGTGCAGCGTCGAGCCGCTCAGGTTCGACACGCATGCCCCGAGCTCCGAATACACGCGCCACTTCCGTGAAGCTGGGGTTATGGAGATCGGTACCGACCATCCGTCCGCCGAACCGGGTGCGCTGGTCGTCCTTCGATGCGCCGAATGCGTTGTCCACGAACACCACAGTAACCACTGCGATGCCGTACTTCACGGCCGTGGCCAGGTCCGGCAGAGCATACATGAATCCGCCGTCACCCACGAGAGCGACCACGGGACGCTCGGGCGCGCCGACCTTGACCCCGAGTGCGAGGGGGAAACCGTAGCCCAGGGTGGCGAAGTATGAGGCAGTGATGAAGCTTCGGGGTCTGCTGACCTTGTAATCGAAGTAGCTCCAGTAGGCGACGTTCGTGAGTCCGGCCACGATGACAGTGTCATCGCTGAGCACGCGCTGCATGGAACGGATGATCCTGCACTGATCGGGCGCCTTTTCCTGGAGCCAGCCTTCCTGCAAGGCGCGCATATCATCGATCTCTTCCTTCGGCCAGGGCACCCGGAGTCTGCGGTCGGAGCGCCCCTCTTTCTGAACCTCTTCTCGAAGCGCCTCGAGACCGAGCCGCGCATCGGCCACGATGCCGATATCCGCGGGATACAGCTTTTCGACCATGTTCGGATCCACGTCCAGCCGGATGAGCTTCTGGGGCTTTCGCGGCGCGTTGAGGCCGGTCATCTGGTCGGTCAGCCGTGTACCCACGGCCAGGATCACGTCAGCCTTCGGAGCAGCCCAGCTCGATGCGCCGTGACCGTAGTAGGCCGCACCCAGGGCCAGGGGATGGTCCTCGGGAATCGCACCCTTTCCTTCAGCTGTGGTCGCAACGGGCGCCCCCAGGGCCTCAGCCAGTGTGGTCAGCTCGCGCGAAGCGTCGGCGATCAGCACGCCTCCCCCTGCCCAGATGAAGGGCTTCCGTGCCCCGCGAAGAAGTCCGGCTGCACGGCGAACCTGCGCAGGATCGGGTGCCATGGGAGAGGCTGGAGTTCGGGAAACGAAGGTGGCGTCCCCCTCAGCGTCCAGAAGATCGGGGGGTATCTCGACCTCGGTTGGTCTTGGACGGCCGTTTTGCATCTGTCTCATGGCCTCGTTTAAGGCAACCGGGATCTCCCCAGACTCCATGACCCGATAGCACCACTTCGTCACGGGACGCACGATGCCGAGCTGGTCGTTTAATTCGTGCAGGGCGCCGCAGTCGGTCCCGATTTCGGAACGCTCCACCTGTCCGGTGAGCAGCAGCACGGGTGATGATGAGGCGTAGGCCGTGCCGAGCGCCGCGCTTGCGTTCTGCACACCGGGTCCTGGTGCAACAACCGCCACCCCCGGTCTGCCAGTTACGCGGGCATAACCGTCGGCCATGTATGCCGCTGTCTGCTCGTGACGAACGGTCATGATACTGATGTCGGACCGGTCGTAGAAGGCGTCGTAGATGGACATGATCTGCACCCCCGGCAGACCGAAAACCACGTCGACCCCCTCGTTTCTCAGCGCCTGCACCACCACTTCACCACCTGTGATTCGCCCCATGCCCTGACCCTTTCACGTGACCGAATGGTACGGTACGTCTCTTTCTCAATCAAGCCATAGTACCTGAAAAATCACATAGGAGTCAAGGATTTGAGACAGATTGAATGAAAGCAGTTTTTCTCTGTACTGCAGAGGGAGCGAGAAAGCTGTATTAAAGTGTTGTACTCATCGTGAAATTGCATTAATCTACGACTTTGAGCTGGATACAGTAAGAGAATGATGTCGCAAAGCATTGAAAGAGGAGCATACCATGGTGCAGGCCCTTAATCACATCGGCTTGAGCGTATTAGATCTCGAGAAATCCGTGAAGTTCTACACGGAGGTTATGGGGATGGAGATAGACTACAGGGCTTATCACGAGGGGCGAAGGATAAGCGAGGTCGTGGGCGTGGACGATGCCGTGCTGAAAATCTGTGTGGTGAAGAGGGGGCCATGCAGGATAGAGCTCATCGAGTACGGCCACAGGCTAGAATCGGGCACGCACAAAAAGCAGAATGAGCCCGGGTTAATCCATATATCTTTTGCGGTTTCAGATGTGGATGCTATATATGAACGGATAAAATCACTGGGTTATGAATTCAATTCGAAGCCCATGGTCACCAGGGAGAAGGGACCCAAGATTTGCTACTTCAAGGGACCTGACAACGTGATCATAGAGCTGTATGAGACGAGGGAAGCAACGTGAGAGATCTCATTGCAACCGAGATTCAGCAGTTCACAGCGCAGTATCAGGCACAAAACGGGACCGCGACGGGTTGGGGGAAACCAATCGTCGGATTTGCCGATGCTGGAGACCCGATCTTCAGGACGTTTCGGCGTGTCGTCTCACCCACACATCTGCTCCCTCAGGAACTCTTGCCGGAGGCAGAGACCGTGGTTGCGTTCTTTCTGCCCTTTGAGAAACGCATGGCTGCGAGCAACATTGGAGCAGGACTGGCGTCACGTGAGTGGGCAGTCGCGTACGTGGAGACAAACGGGCTCATAACGGCACTCGGCGAGCACATGAAAGGATTTCTGGAAGCGAGGGGTTGTCAGGTGGAAACCACACCTGCAACGCACAACTTCGATAAGGAGAAGCTGGTGAGCAACTGGTCACACAGACATATCGCCTATGCCGCGGGGATAGGCAGCTTCGGACTCAACAATATGCTGATCACCGAGCACGGATGTTGCGGAAGAATCGGCAGCTTCGTGACGAGTCTGAGTGTCAACGCTGAGGTACCGGTCAAGGAGGAAGCCTGCCTGTATCGATATGATTCATCGTGCACACAGTGCGTTGACCGATGTGTCAATGCAGCCCTGTTCGAGGATCACTTCGATCGGTGGAAGTGCTCCGAGATGTGTATGAAGAACGGGGGCAGATTCAACGAAATCGGAAAAACTGACGTATGCGGGAAATGCCTCGTCGGTTTGCCCTGCTCGTTCACCAATCCAGTTGCAAGCGGATCGTCCGGAAAATGAGTGCCGCTCACGCCCTTCCCAGCACCAGGGCAAGCAGGGCCATGCGCAGATACACGCCGTTGTGAGCCTGGCGAAAGTAGGCCGCGTTGGGAAGGGCGTCCACCTCCGGGGCGATCTCGTCGACCCGCGGCAGGGGGTGCATGATGAGCAGGTCCTTGTTTCCCTTGCGCACGAGCTCCCTGGTGAGCACGTAGCTCCCCTTGAGCTTCTCGTACTCTGCAGGGTCCTCGAAGCGCTCCCGTTGTATGCGGGTCATGTAGATGATGTCAGCCTCGAGGGCGTCCTCTATGCTGTTCGAGATGGTGAGCGGGATGCCCCTGGATTGCATGTCCTTCACGATCTTGTCGGGCATGCTCAATTCCTTTGGCGAACAGTAGAGGTAGGTGGGGTTGTAGAGGGACAGAGCGTAGGAGAGGGAGTGCACGGTGCGCCCGAACCTGAGATCGCCCACCATGGCGATGGTCAGCCCCTCGAGGCGGCCCTTTTCCTTCTGAATGGTGTAGAGGTCAAGGAGCGCCTGGGTGGGGTGCTGGCCCGAACCGTCTCCCGCGTTGATTACCGGTATGCCCACCGCATCGGCCACTTCCTGTGCGCCGCCTATCTGCGGCTGCCGGATGACGATGCAGTCCACGTAGCCCTCGATGGTCCTGACCGTGTCGGCCAGGGATTCGCCTTTGGCGGCCGACGAGCCCTTGGCACCGGCAACGCTTATGACCTTGGCGGAGAGCCTGTTCGCCGCGGACACGAAGGAGAGCATGGTGCGGGTCGAGGGCTCCAGGAACACGATGGCCACCATCTTGTCTGCCAGAAGGTCGGAGATTTTGTCCTGTTTTACGGTCTGTTCCATCTGCGCAGAAACCTTCAGGATGCGATCGAGCTCATCCCTGGTGAAGTCCTCCGTGGTGATGATGTCCCTTCCCGTGAAGTTCATGTGCCCTTCCTCCCTTTTGCCATGTTCCTGGCCGCCTTCTGCACGGCGCGAAATATGTTCACATACCCGGTACAGCGGCAGAAGTTACCGCGCAGTGCATCTTTGATGTCATCAATGGAGGGATCGGGGTTGCGGTCCAGCAGGGCCTTGGAGGCGAGGATCATGCCCGGTGTGCAGAAGCCGCACTGGATGGCCCCCTCCTCGATAAAGGCCTCCTGCAGGGGATGGAGATTCCCATGCTCAGAGACGCCCTCGATGGTGATGATCCTTTTCCCGTCCATGGACACCGCAAGGGTCTGGCAGGAGAGTATGGCTCTGCCTTCCACCAGCACGGTGCAGGCGCCGCACTCTCCGAGACCGCAGCCGTACTTGGTGCCCGTCAGGTTCAGCCGGTCGCGCAGCACGTTGAGCAGTATCTCATTGGGAGCCACCTCCAGCAGGTACTCTCTGCCGTTGACGTTGAGTGTGATGCGCATGGTCAACTCCGCACCTCCCCGCCCGATCTCTTCCATGCCTCGAGCAATGTATCGCGCACGATGACGGAAGCCACCTGTCGGCGATAGTCCTCGGTGGAACGCACATCCGAGATGGGCGCGATGTTTTCGATCACCGTGCGCGCGGCGTTCTCCACCGCCTCAACGCTGAAGGATTGTCCCGTGAGCGCTTTCTCGAC
>SMTZ1_10010338_pt1 | contig 10811 bp, 8 predicted proteins | sample DeeMarSWOR136_30_FD_25667 | JGI IMG/M metagenome (IMG submission 25667) | reverse complement strand
CTTTCGGGCATTGCGCAATATTCCCTACTGCTGCCTCCCGTAGGAGTCTGGGCCGTATCTCAGTCCCAGTGTGGCCGAACACCCTCTCAGGCCGACTATCCATCGTAGCCTTGGTGAGCTTTTACCTCACCAACAAGCTAATGGAGCGCGGACCCATCTCAAAGTGACCCTTGCGGACCTTTGATTCCAGAAGGATGCCCCTCCGGAATGTTATTCGGTATTAGACCTCCTTTCGGAGGCTTATCCCCAACTTCAAGGCAGGTTATCCACGTGTTACTCACCAGTTCGCCACTTTACTCACCCCGCCGAAGCAGGGCTTTCTCGTTCGACTTGCATGTATTAAGCACGCCGCCAGCGTTCGTTCTGAGCCAGGATCAAACTCTCCGTAAAAAAACTCGGAACAAATACCCGAAATCAGGTATTTGCGTTGTTCCAGAAATCAACTTAAAAGAGCCCACATCACCTCGCTAACCTATGCACGCTATTCAATTTTCAAAGAACAAAAAAAGTCTGCCCAGATATTGCAGGCAGACTTACAATCTATAAGTCTTTGCAATATCTGTCAAGTAAATTCTTTATAAATTTTCAAAGAATCCACTCTTTTTAAAACAAAGAAATCTTTCAAAACAGGACAAATCTATTCAGCCCAAATAACTTATCGGCACTATCATTATAACAATTTACCAAAAACTTGTCAAGCTCTTTTTTAAAATTTTTCTTCCAAAACATCAAAAAATCCATTTTTGCTCTTTAAAAACTTCTTACTTCAAGAACCATCCAGAATCCCCGGACAGCCTATATTCTTTGCCACGTCTTTTACGGAATTCCAAAGCTTTTGTTGGTAACTCAAATATTTATCTAATTATTTTTTGCATTTCTACCAACTACCGTCAACTATCGATTGTTGGTTGAGGAATTGGAATTCCTCAACCTAAGACCCCTCAGTGGTGGAAATCCCCGGAACGGGTCATAACGATAATTCCGCCCCGAACAAGTTTATGTATTTCTACTAACCACCATCAACCAACAACTGCCTTTCAAAGCCACCGAGCGGATTCGAACCGCTGACCTGATGATTACGAATCATCTGCTCTACCAACTGAGCTACGGTGGCCTGTTTGGCTGATAGTTGTTAGTTCTTAGAAGTTGGCAAAACCAAATTTTCTACGCTGAAACTCCTTTTGTCTTTGCTAATATCCTCAACCAGATTTCAGTCTAATTATATTTCGGAAAAAGTCAAGATCTTATTCAGCTTGAAGCTCCGGGAACATCTCATCTTTCAACCCTACATTTAACTCATAATTCTGGCAGGTTCTTTTCATCTCAAAGTTGCTTTTGAAAAATAAAAATCCTCCTCTTCCCTTTATTCTAAAAGTCTCGGGAAGGAAGATACCCTGCTCAATTTCTACGAAATCTATGAAAATATTCATCTCTTTGACAAATTTGGGATTTTTCGAGGGTGAAAGCTCCGACTTCAAGATTCTGAAGTTTTGTTTATCGATCCAGTATAAACCCTTCAACAATTCTTTTCCTTTTTTCTTTGGATTCACGGATAAGACGTAAGCAGATCGTCCACCAAGAGAATCCTCCCGGACCAGATTTATCTCGAATTTCCCTTCACCTTTTTCTTCAAATGGTGAAATGCCCCTGGAGTCTTCTTCTTTGCCCTTTTTTCTCTCCTCTTTATCGATTTCCTTCTGTCTTTCTTTGATCTCCTTTTCCGAAAGAAGCTCATCTTTTTTAAGAATACTCACCACCTCATCATGAGTTAAATCCCCTTTTGTATAGACTCTCTTTTTCACTCTCTCCTGGTGTTTGATTTTTCCTTTTTTATCTAAAATCCTTAGTTCCTCCACACAAAAACAGGTGTAATCTTTTACATATCCCCTTTGTCTTTCTCTGCCTTCTTTAGCTAATCTTACGATCTCCTCAACCGAGAGCGGGGTTTTATCTTGAGTTATTGCAATCTGAATTGAAAACAAAATGAATAGAATTAAAAAGGGATGGATTCTTTTCATTTGAAGCTCCTACTGAAAATCTAATTTGTCCAGCACCCGACTTAAGTCGGGTGCTGGTAATTACGTTTTTTAGATCCTCGTCTCATAGATCCGGTATTTTTTATAGAGTTTAGCTCCAATCAATTTCAGAACCCGATTCATCAAGAGATTATCCTCCAGCACCCACGACATCTCAGCTCGCCTGTATCCTCGTTTTATCCCATCTCTAATGGTTTTGATATAGAAGACATTATCAATTCCTCTTTTCTGGTATTCCGGAATAACACCCATAGTCAGAATTCTGACTCCATCTATTGTTTTTCTTACTTTGGTGTGCCATAAAAGTTTCAACAGGCCAAAGGGGAAAAGCCTTCCATCTAATCTTTTCAGGACCAGATTCAGATCGGGCAAGGCCAGGGAGAAGCCAGCAGGTTCACCATCCACCTCAGCCAAGAACACCATATGAGGATCCACTATCATTTTCAGGTCTTTGGCCAAATGATCGAATTCCTCGTTAGTCATGGGAATAAATCCCCAGTTTTTGCTCCAGGCGGAGTTATAGATCTTTTTTATCTTTTGAACTTCCCCTTCAAAGTTTTTAATATCGAGGCTTCGCACATTTATCTCATCTCTGTTTTCGATTTTCTCAGCCATCCTCACCATCCGATCAGGAGGCTTGTAGGTTTTGTCAAAGTAATATGCGAAAAGGTCTTTGGCCTTGTCCATTCCATATCTTCCCATAAAGTCCAGATAGTAGGGAGGATTATAGGGCATCATAAAGGCTGGGGAAGAGTCAAAACCTTCCAACAAAAATCCCACCTCATCATTAGTGGAGAAATTCATTGGACCCCGCATAATCTCCATCCCCTTGGATTTAAGCCATTCCTTAACCTGATCTAGAAGAGACTTTGTCACCTCGAAATCCTTGTCGCACTCAAAGAAACCAAAGAATCCTGCTTTTTCCTGATGGAAGTCAATGTGATTCTGGTTCACAATCCCACAGATTCTTCCAACGATTTCGCCATCCTTTTCAGCCAGATAAAAGACAACCTCAGAGTGCTTGAAAAAAGGATTTTTTTGAGGATTGAAAAAGTCTTTGCGGTCAGAGATCAGAGGAGGAACCCACAAAGGATCATTCTTGTAGACTCTCCAGGGAAACTTGATAAAATCCAGCAGGTCTTTTTTGCTTTGTACTTGCCTGATCTTTAGCACTTTTCAACTCAAATCTTAACAAAATATATCTTTTTTAAACGGAAAAGGCAATTACAAAACAGTTAAGTTACTTTTCTTACAGTTGACAATCGTTGCGGTTATATTATAATGGTATATAAGCTTAGGAGGTCAGATGAGTAAAGAATTTGGAAAACTGGTAGATGAGATTCTGGAATTCTGCTGGAGAGACAGCCCTGTATATGCCACCTTCTCCGGAATCCATAAATATGACAACAAGCTGGATAATATCGATCCTGGGTTTCGAAGGCTACATCTCAAGCGGACAAAGGAATACGTGAGGAGATTAGGGAAATTCTCTTCCGGGACCCGAAGCGGGAAAATCCTCCTTTCTGAAGATGAGAAAATGGACCTCAGAGTATTGAAGGACTATCTCAGAGTGGAGATTGTGGAGGATGAAAAGATACGCTGGTTACAGAGGAATGGTCGGATATACCCCTATACAGCTCTTATGGGTTGTTATATACTGATGGTGCGGGACTTCGCTCCCTTGAGCCGCAGAATGAAATCCCTTTTAGCCAGATTGAAACAGATTCCCTGCTTTATGAAGCAAGGCCAGCAAAATCTAAAAAGAGGAAGGAACATACCCAGAATATGGACTCAGATCGCCATCGAGACTACAGCGGTTGGAAAGGCATTCTTCAGGCAGATGATACCCCAGTTCGCAGAAAAAGTCCCTCGGCTTAAGAAACAACTTCTTTTAGCTAACCAGAGGGTCCTTTTGGCTTTTGATGATTATGAGCAATTTCTCAAAAACCAAATTCTTCCCAGATCCAGAGGAAGTTTCGCTATAGGAGAAAAGTTGTACAACTTCTTTTTGTCAGTCCATTACCAGCTTCCTTATACTGCACAGGACCTGTTGTCTATCGGTGATCGGATAATCAAACAAACTCAAGCTGAGATGAGATTACTGGCCAAAAAGATCGATCCCAAAAAGAGCTGGGCTAAGATCGTGGAGGATATTAAAAGGAAAAGTCCCGCAAAAGAGAATCTGCTTCAATTTTACAGGAAAGAGATGGCAAGGGCCAGGGATTTTGTCAGGAAAAAGGATCTGATTACCATTCCTAAAGGTGAGAGCCTGACGGTGAGCAAGACACCCGTCTTTTTGAGAAACGCTATCCCTTACGGTGCCTATATGTCGCCAGCCCCGTTTGAGAAACGGCAGGAGGGAATCTTTTTTGTTACCCCAATAAATGAAAACCTTTCGCCCAAACAGCAAGAGGAGCAGCTGCAAGGTCATAACTCCTATGGAGCAGTTCTTACAGCTTTACATGAAGCTTATCCAGGACACCATCTCCAGCTGGTGCATTCTAACAAAATTAGATCAAAGGTTAGGCGTCAATTCATCTCCTCACTCTTTGCAGAAGGTTGGGCACTATATTGTGAGGAGTTGATGTACGACAAAGGATTCTATACCAAACCGCAAACGAGATTGCTTCAATTAAAAGATCAGCTCTGGCGCGGCTGTAGGGTAGTGATCGATGTCAGCTTACACACCAAACGGATGAGTTTTAAAAAAGCAGTGGATATGCTGGTGAATGTGGCAAAACTGGAACCGACTAACGCTGTCACAGAAGTCAAGAGATATACTTACACTCCTACTCAGCCCATGAGTTACATCATGGGTAAAATGGAAATTTTGAAGTTGAGAGATGATTTCAAAAAGGCTAAGGGAAAAGATTTCAATCTGAAGAATTTTCATGATCAGCTCCTACGTTACGGTACCATCCCGGTGCGAATGATCAGGCAAAGGATGTTGTAAGCCTGAGAATGGGAAATGATTCTGGTTAACGACTTAACTTCTGAAAATTCGTATGCTATAATAGTTGCCACAGACTCGTTTCAAGGAGAAGCAAAATGAATAAAGAATTTAGTAGGCTGATAGATCAAATTCTGGATTCCCGCTGCAAAGCCAATCCAGTTTTGGCAACCATCTTGGGAGTGCACAAATACGACCACAAGCTGGATAAAACTAACGCTGAATCACGCAAGCGATATCTCAAAAAGCTAAAAGAGTACTTGAAGAAATTAGATGGATTCTCCCCGGACGTCAAAAATGATATAACTAAGCTCAATAAAAACGAGATGATCGACCTTAAAATATTGAAAAACACTCTTGAAGTAGAAATCGCAGAAGAAGAGAAAATACGCTGGCTTAAGAGAAATGCTATGATATATCCGCAAACCGCTCTCAAGAGCTGTTTTTTTATAATAATGCGTGATTTCGCTCCCTTGTCCCGGAGAATGAGGTCCGTTCTGGCAAGATTGAAACAGATTCCGCGTCTTATGAAAGAAGGACAAAGGAATTTAGCAAGGGGAAAGAACATCCCGGAAATCTGGACACAGATTGCCATCGAAACAACTGCTGGTGGAAAGGTATATTTCAAAAAGACCATACCACAATTTGCAGAGAAAGTCCCTGGTCTTAAAAAAGCACTTTTGGCTGCTAACAAGAAAACGATTTCAGCTTTTGAAAATTATGAAAAATTTCTCAAAGAGAGTCTTCTTCCGAGATCAAAAGGAGACTTCGCAGTGGGGAAGAGGGTTTTCAATTTCCTTCTCAAAACCAAACACCAGCTTCCATATACCTCAGATGATCTTTTGACCATCGGAAATCGTGTTATCAAAGAAACTCAAGCTGAGATGAGATCTCTGAGTATGAAGATAGATCCCCAAAAGAGCTGGATTAGAATTCTGGAGGACCTGAAAAAGAAACATCCCCCAAAAGAGAATCTGCTTGGATTTTACATAAAAGAGGTAAAAAGAGCCAGGGCATTCGTCAAGAAAAAGAAGCTGGTCACCTTTCCCAAAAAGGAGAGTCTATTAGTAATAGAGACTCCCATTTTCAACAGACACAACATGCCCTTTGCAGCATATATGCCGCCGGATAGATTTGAGAAAAAGAAAAGAGGTTTTCTGTGGGTCACGCCGGTAAACGAAAAACTGCCACCCGAAAGACAGGAACAACAGTTACAGGGTCACAGCGTTTACGGGGTTGGGGTTACTGCCGTGCACGAATGTTATCCTGGACATCATATTCAACTGCTCACTGGAGGGAAGACAAGATCAAAGGTCAGGCGTCAAATGGGCACGCCCTTTTTTGCCGAAGGGTGGGCTCTTTACTGCGAACAGATGATGTATGAGCAGGGATTCTTCAAAAAACCCGAAACCCGATTGTTTCAACTGAAAAATCAGCTCCTGCGTGCCTGCAGGGTAGTGATCGATGTAAACCTCAATACCGGAAAAATGAGTTTTGATCAGGCAGTACAAATGCTGGTGAAAGTGGCAAAACTGGATCCCATCAGAGCCCAGGGAGAGGTCAGATTTTATAGTTACATGCCTACGTACCCTATGAGTTACACTTTGGGCAAACTGGAGATTCTGAGATTGAGGGAAGATTACAAAAAAGTAAAAGGGAAGACTTTCAACCTGAAGGATTTTCACGACAAGCTCATAAGCTATGGTTCCATTCCGGTGCAGATGATCAGGGATATAATGCTGGAGAAATCATTGTGAAGATAAGAAAACTTAGTAATCAAAACGAGGCAAAAGAATGTGCCAAGCTAATGGCTAACTCTGAACCCTGGATCACACTGGAAAGGAACTATGATATAGCAGTCAAGATGCTGAACGATCCATCCAGGGAAATCTACATAGGTTATGAAAAAAACGAGATCGTCGGTTTCATCATTCTTATTATGCACGGCGCCTTGGTCGGGTATATTCAGACAGCAGGGGTAAAGCCAGAATGGAGAAATAAAGGAATCGGAACCAAGCTATTTGAGTTTGCAGAAGAGAGAATATTCAAAATAAGCCCGAACGTATTTATGTGCGTCTCCTCGTTCAACAAAAAAGCTCAAAGGCTCTACAAAAGGCTGGGATATGAGGTGATCGGCGAGCTGAAAGACTACATTGTGCCCGGGCATTCCGAGATTCTGCTGAGAAAAACCAAAAGCTCGATAACAGAGTACAGGAAAAGGACCAAAAAAGCTGAGTCGTAATCCTCTGCATAAAGACTATACATTATGAATGATATTAAGATAAGATTAGCTCGCAAAGAAGACCTTGAGGCACTGTGCAAGCTATATTTCGAATTCCACGAGTTTCACGTGCGGGGAGTCCCGGACAGACTCAGAAGTTTAGGCGATCCCGATAAATACGATCGCTCGGAGCTATCTCCCAAACTCGAAGAGATCATCAAAGGAGGGGACTCCGCTATCTTTGTGGCAGAAGTCGATCAAAAACCTGTAGGACTTGCTGAGGTCTACATTCGGGAGGACAAGCCCGACCCAGCCAGAATCCAGCGAACCTACGGATTCCTGCAGAGTTTAGTGGTTACCCAGAAGAGCCGGAAGCAGGGGATAGGTAAAAAGCTGGTTCAAGTTTCTGAAAAATGGGCAAAACAAAAGGGGGCAATCGAGATGCAGCTTGACATATGGGAATTTGCTGAGGGTCCGTTTGACTTTTATCAGCAGCTTGGTTACAGAACCCTCCGCCGCACCCTGGCGCGAGAACTCTAAGGGTAGACCAGTGGCCTCTGCCACTGGTCAAAACAGATTCCCGAAGCATCAAAGATTTCTCCTTGACAACACCCAGTACTTCTACTAATATGCTGTTTGATGTGGAACAATAAAATAAAAATGGCAATAAGCATAGCCGGCCTACTTGCTTTATGGCGGCTCTGGGGCACACCTTATAATATTATCTGGTGGGCTGTTCTTATCTTAATGATCTTGGGCTGGATAACAGCCCAGATTAAAAGAACATCCGCAAAAGGGGAATCCGAACAGGAAGTGACCGGGTTCTGGAGTTGCGCCAACAAAGGCATTCTTGTAATATGCTTAATATTAGCAGTAGTTGGAATAGTGCTGGTATATGCTGTTCATCTCCCCCACAAAGGGGAAATCGCAGATCAATCTCAGGTAGATCCGAGAAGTAGAGCCGTTGAAAGTGATGACAGGAGATTTTGCAGGACAGCCATGATATCCTTCATAAAGGCTCAGGGCATGCAGTGGGATGCTGATGGAAACAAAAAGCTGCTTTTGCCCGCGCAGGAGGAAGAGCTAAAGACACTCATTCGCACTGGCATAGAGAGTGCCGAAAGGGTATCAGACTCCTTTTTGGATGCAATACATCCATTTCTCAAGGAGGAATTCAGGGATCGGTTGGTGCAGGGATGGACTATTTATCTTGAGGGACTGGAGACTCATAATGAACAGACCCAGGCAAGGGGGATTCGTCTTTTGATGGAATGGGAGGATTTCAAGGTCGATTTCATCGATTTATTCTACGAGACCATCATCAAAACCCCGGAGCCACCTTTATAGCTCCGACCCTTGTTTCGCGGGTAGCCGCAACCTTCAGGTTGTGAAAACATTTAATGATGCATCGGTATTAGTCTCAAAATGCCGCTAAAAGCGGTAGAAATGCCAATGCTTTTGGCTTCGGGAATTCCAATTCCCGATGCATCGCGAAAAGGCCATCTGTTATGATATGACAAGAGGCTGGTCTCTTAGACCAGCCTCTTGAATTGCGAAACACTTATGTGCTCACAGAATTATCTTTTCTTCTCCCGTATTTCCGGTATCCTTCCTTTAATGTCTTCTCCCTCAGGATAAGGCAGACGCCCTTTCCAGTCTATGCGGAGCTCAATTGGCTTTTCGCCCAGGGGGTAAGGTCTCTCCCGGATTTCAGTCATCCAGTCCTCAAATTTCCAAAGTGATTCGGCGTCGAGGTAGCCGTAACTATGACCAAAACGCAAGTTGGTTACAAAGTAAGTTGAATCTCCGCTCAGACTAAACATATGGTCTTCCGGAGCCTGGTTGTAACTATACTGGTGGATAAAGCGATATTGAGCAACGATGCTATCCTCAGGTGGAAGGTCTGGATTGATGATGTCAAAGCTGCCAATTACGTATCCGCCAGTTACATTGAGAATCGATTCAGCTTTATCAATGACTGGCGTGATAAATTGCCATTTCAAATGAGGAAACTCCTGGAAGATTTTCAGTTCGGGATAGTTGATAGTCACCCAGGTGCAGTAGGGAACGGGATTCCTGGTGAATTCCCAATCGACTTCGAGATTTCGCCTCTGAGGCTGGCTCTCGGTAATTGAAGGTGGATCGTCAGCCGGCCAGTTGACCTCTGTTTTGTAGGTGAGGATGATCACGTCTGTGCCTACCTCATAATGCAGATCTGTGGCCTTCATTTTCTTGCTCTGATGTATCTTGTATGAACCGAGAACCCTCTGAGTCATCTTTTGGTCGGAGGGGTCATCCGTGGGGCAGAGAGTCACGATGTGTTTGATGTATGGATGATTGTTATCGAAGTTGATATACCAGCCATTCCCTTCATTGGGGCCGCCCGGGTTCGGACTGGTATAAGAATCGTATGTATACTTCTGAACATCACCTCCGGTCTCCCTGTCCGAGTCGGCCACTCTTACGATTAAAGGGTTGTCTGTGAGGGGTTCGTCGCCATTATTGTCACCCCAGCCAGTGATGGCATGACCACCGCTCCCTATTACAGGATTACCTCCTGGATCAATCGAATCGGTGGGCCAGCTGATGCTTAGCCCAACCATCTGACAGCGACGAAGTTCGTTGCCAATATCACGTGCTCCATTAGTGTTTGCCCAAGGGTACTTTGGTGATTTGTGTCCATAAACTGTAACCACTGTGTAGGGATTGTTGGGCCAGGTGTTGTGGGTGGAGTTTAGCCACCACTGTAGTGCGGCATCTGTCCACCCTCCATCAGTTATGCCATACTGGGCAATCATACCTGCGTAAATGTCGTCCGCCCGGGCCTGGACAGTATTGCCTGTGCCATATCCTGCTCCTGCTAACATATTTGAAGCCGTAGCAAGGTAACAGGAGTTATTATTAGCCAGCGGATTCTTGTCCGCATCCGGCGGGGGATCCATCTTCATGTAAATGCATGAGGCGCAGAGCGTTAACAGAAGGCCAGCAACGACGCAACATAAAAGAACAAATGGTGGCCTTGCTCCTTCAATTGCCTTCATGGCAATCCTCCTTTCACCACATTAAGGGTTAAGTGTATACTGTTTTAACCCGCTTATTATATAATCAGCATCTGGGTCTGTCAAGAAGAAAACTGCAATTTCCGAAAAATTATCCCCTATTCAGTTTCCCGCGATTTTTTCCTAAGGAGAGTATTTTTCCAAGTCGAGATGCACCGGTATTAGTCTTTCTTGTTGGTGGTGGAATTGTCATAAAGACCCGTTCCGGGGATTTCCACCACCATCTCGACAGAAACCTCACGATCCCCCGCAAAATGCGGGGGAGAAATGCCCATGCTTCTGGCTTCGGGAATAACTATTCCCGAAGCATCAAAAACATAGATCAATAAATTTTAACTTTATACTTGACATTTAATCATATTTCAAATAGAATATATAATAATAATTTTATAAATGCGATGAAGGCTATTTATTATCTCAATAATTAACCGATCTGCCAGATCGGATTGAAGTGAATGCTATAATACCAAAGGAGAATAAAAATGAGATGTCCTTCTTGTCAAGGGACTGGCAGGGATCCTATCTCTCTATTTATCTGCTCTGTT
>SMTZ1_10007662_pt1 | contig 10811 bp, 13 predicted proteins | sample DeeMarSWOR136_30_FD_25667 | JGI IMG/M metagenome (IMG submission 25667) | reverse complement strand
AGGGTAATCCAAACTCATATCTAGCTGTGGCAGTATAGTATTATTGGGGGAGTTGGAATGTTGTTTGAATGCCCACATTGTAACGGAAAAATATCCAGATATTACGCTGAAATGAGGGTTTGCCAAGATTGCAAAAAAATCGTTAACCTTGGTGATTTAATCAAGCTTCTAAAAAACTTAGGAGTAACTGAACAAAACATCAGAAGAGTCCGCGATAACTTAGCATATCCAAGCTTGTTTGCAGCTTAACCGCTAACATGCCGTTGAGTTACAATCATCCTGTTTTTAGTGGATAACACAATGGTTAGCCATTAGCGCGTAACTTAAATTCGCTGACTGGAATTCCATCTTTCGGACACACTGCCTTCCCACATCTTCGGTCCCAAACAACCTCAGTTCCACTACATTCTGGACAACAATACACCATCAACACTGGTCTCCCACTATAGATAGACACTTAACGCTGATAGATTTTACGCAACCCCCCACTTTATCGCACAATGCATCCTCACATGCGCCAAACTGAACAAAATGGTTCCAGAATGGCACGCATAACCGTTAACATTGATTTTTTATGAGCAAAAGTCATATTTTCTGTTCTATTAGATATACGTTCGATCAGCTTTGTCGGATATTGACGGCTCACTCAAGTCTCTCAACCAAAAACTGGACTGGATAATTAACCGCCTAAACTATCTAGAAGCCGTCCTCACCGAGAGCCAACAGTATCCTGAAGTTGTTAGTTTTCTTCAAAGCCTAAAACTGGGAACAGCCCTATACGGCGAACCACTGAAAACCCTCAACCGCATCGTATCCGCACGCCACCTCATAGAATCCACATCCCAAAAAGACGAAATAAACAAAATAATCCTCAACTACATCGCATTAAAAGGACCCAAAAACATAAGCGAGCTCACAAGAGAAATTGGACGACAACGCGGAAAAGCATCACGCACAACAATCAGGAAAAGAGTCAAAAAGCTTGTTGACTCGAAAGCTCTGGTGAAAGAGGGAACCCGTTACCGTTTACCTTGACCACCTAACTGGACAAAATTATCCAACAAGTCTAAACATGCTATCCAGACTATAATCTGTTTGAGGTGAAGAAACATGAGTGACAAACATGATATGCCAAAACCAGAAGAAATTTCAGGACTCCTAGCCGCAGTATCAAAAGAACTCCCCGGATTAGTTAAAGGAATCTTGGACGCCTTCTTCAGTCCCGAAGCCGCAGCTGACATGGGCAAAGCCGTGGCAACCTTCTACAAGTCCCTCAAAGAAGGCGGAATTCCAGAAGAGCAGGCACTAGCCATGACCAAAGATTATCTTGGCACCCTAACAAGGTGGAGCGAAAGCCTGAAAGGAATGAAATTTGGCAAACATGAGGGCTAAACCATGGGTGCAAAAGCCCTCTTCGTTGACGTTCTATACTGTTCCAGACTAGCAGTCCAATCGTTAGGCTTAGTTACGCAGACCGTAGTGAAGAGGCGAAGAGCAAAATCAACCTTCAAAAAAACCCTGATTCTTCAAGGAATCCCTCCAAAAATCGCAAAAGAAATTGCTGAAGGATATCCCAATCCAGTAAATGAAATTTTCAATCTCGTAAAAAACAATACTTTATAACATAGAGAAACGTCATCTCTTGACCTTCGATAACAGATGTGAATGACAATGAGCAAAGAAGTCGTAATAAACGTTGATTCCCTAGTGAAAAAGTATGGTAGCCTAGCAGCAGTTAACGGCGTCTCCTTCACGGTTAACCGAGGAGAAGTTTTTTCTTTTGTGGGTCCAAACGGTGCAGGCAAAACCACGACCGTTGAGATACTTGTCTGCTTACGAGGTCTGACAGCGGGCAAAGCAACAGTTTTAGGTTTCGATGTTGCTGACAGAAAAGGGCAACAGCAAATCAGAAAAAGAGTTGGGGTTTTGCCTCAAGATTTCAACACCTTTGACCTTCTAACTGTAAAAGAAAACCTCAGTTATTACAAGAAAATGTATGGTCACGGCATGGACATTGGCGAGCTGATCAGGCTTGTTGACTTAGAAGACAAAACCAAAACTTTATACAAGAACCTCTCTGGCGGATTAAAGAAAAGATTGGCTATTGCAATAGCTTTAGTTAATGACCCAGAAGTTATTTTCCTTGACGAGCCAACCACGGGGTTAGATCCAAAAGCAAGAAGAGATGTTTGGGATCTTATTGAAGGGCTGCGGGAACAAGAGAAAACCATCTTTTTGACGACCCATTACATGGATGAAGCTGAGGTGCTTTCTGACAGGGTGGTTATAATCAGTTATGGAAAAATAATTGGTGACGGAACCCCAAGTGATCTTATCCTAAAGCACGGCGGAAACACCACATTAATTGTCGAAGAAGGGGGAGAAGCTGCTCATGAACTTCTAAGAAAAACGTTTCCAGATGCAAGATTAGAGAACGGTGACGTTTTGGTGCCTCTCAACGGGAAGTCTGACTTGCCCGAAGCTGTAATGATGTTAAATGGAAACAAAGCTAAGTATGCAGAGTTGATCGTGCGAAGACCAAACTTGGAAGATGTTTTCCTCAATCTTACAGGTAAGAAAATTGTGGAGGGTGAGTTGCATTGAAAAGAATAGCAGCAATTATCGGTGGCGCTCTTAGAATGTGGTTCAGGAGTAAATCTACCCTATTTTGGACTCTCGCCTTTCCAATTCTCCTCATGTTACTCTTCGGTGCAATCTTCAGCGTTAGCCAAGACCCAAGGTTTGATTTATATGTACAGAACCAAGACATCATCGACAATGAAACCACTCAATTTTCTGACATGTTTATTGAAATGTTGAATGAAACTGGTGTTCTGAACCTAAAGATGGTTGACCCAGCTGAGAACGCGACGAAATATATAGATGTTGTTGGCGCTGAAAGGATGCTTATAATCCCAAAGGGTTTCCACCAGTCTTGCCTTACCCAAAATGCAAGCGTTATTCTCAAGATGGTTCCACCCGAGGTTGATACCTCTTCGGCAACGGTGAGAAGTGTAGTTTACCAGAGGGTAGAATATTTTAATATTGTCACAACGGGAGTGATCACACCAGTAGTGGTCACAATTGAATCCGAAAGCATAGTCTCTGAAAGTTATAGTTTCATTGATTTTTTCGTTCCCGGTTTAATTGGAATGTCTCTGATGACCACTGGAATATTCGGAGCTGTTGGATGGAATACCCGAAACAGAGAGCTTGGGATACTAAAGAAATTAGCCACAACTCCCCTCTCAAAGTTTGAGTGGATTCTCGGAGTGGTTCTTTACGAAGTAGTCATGGGTGCAATCTCAACAGGAGTTATCTTAACCATTGGAGTTTTGTTGTTCGATTTAAGGGTTCTACCTAACATTTACTCGGTGATATTGATCTTTGCAGGTGCGATAGCCTTTCCGGGAATGGGCATGGTAGTCGCAAGATTTGTGAAAGAGTCTGATTCAGCTGATGCTGCTGCAAACGCGATAACGTTCCCAATGATGTTTCTCTCGGGCAGTTTCTTCCCCTTAGAGATGATGCCCGATTTTCTGCGAGAGATTGCGAAGGTTTTGCCTCTAACCTATCTTAATAATGGATTAAGAGATTCCATGGTTTATGGAAATGTATCAAGTGCATTATTCAACACCGTAATAGTTTTGGCGGTCGGCATATTCTTCATCATTCTAGGTTCCCTGATAACGAACTGGAGAGAAGACTAGAACAAGTGTGAATAGCGGCTAAAACTCTAGAATCAAAGTCTGATTTATTTCCAGAAGTCTATCCAAGCTTTTTTTTCACGGTGCAAGGGAGATCATCCAAAGCTGATTACTAATGGTCCCCGAGAGCTTTTGGATTATTTTATATTCTCCCAACTTTTTGTTATTCAATTCTGCTGAGCTTTCTTCTTCCAAGGTAGAGAAACACAATCCCCAGTAGCCAAACCACCCCACTTTGCAACAGCAAGGCATCAAGAAAACCTAGGTCTAGAACTATAAGAGAACCAATAAAAATCCCAATGGAAACAAATATGGCTACTTGCGCGTTTATCATCAACCCAATCATCTGTGCGCGAGCATTTTCCGAGAATTCAGGGTTAAACAGAGAAAGACCAAGAGCTAAAACCACATTCGCTGCAAAGAGTTGCGCCATAAATCCTGTATAAGCCAACAGTTCTAGAAGGGTTACCTGAGGAATTTGGACCATTGAAATCACTGTGATCGCCACGCCGATCGGAACTGCTACCAGCCAACCTTGCAGCAACCTCGCCTTGACAAATCTCCCTACACCCGAAGGAGCCTTCTTGTATATGAATAGGCTTTCCTTTCCTCCCGTTATCACCGTGCCAACCACTAAAACTGCAAGGAAAGAAAACAAAAATAACCCTATTAAAAGGGCATCTTCTGGATCTTCACGCCCGCCGCCAAAGAAAATATTTATCATAGCGATTAGACCTAAGACGTAAGCTATTCTTGACAGATTTTCGAGCCTTCGACCGTAATCCTTGAAGACAAATACTAGGAGAGCGCCGAAAGATCTGCCTCCCCCAAGATATCTAACTGTTCTATAGAATAATCCGTCTGGTTTAGCCTTAGAAGCTATGAATGTAGTGGGTTCAATGCTATAGGCACGATTAGCTGCTTTCGTGCCAAGCCACAGCACCGCTACCAAGAAAGCAGCAAGACCTCCAAATCGTATCAATGTCTCTAAACCAACAGCACCGATGTTACCGGGGTTGGCCGCGAAGTCAGCGATAACATCAGCTCCCCAAGAACTTGGCAACAAGCTTAGAACGGTTCTAGTCAATCCGCTTGTCCCAGGATCGGCAAGGGCTTCAAGCAAGCCCCCACCCATAATCGCATACATTACTGCAATCATGGGTAAAGCAAGGAGAAATGACAAGGCCCTTCCAATATCTCTTCCACGGGCGGATTTTGCAAACCTTGTACGTACCAAGGCGGCAATCACTGTGCCAATCCATATCGCGGAAAGAAAAGTTATTACAAAAATCAGGACGATTATCGATATCTGAAGTATATCCAACCCCAATGGAGTTAGAGCAGCAGTGAAGAAACCAGCTATCACAGTTATGGCGATTGCGTAGAAAGGCATTACACCCAGAAACTCCCCTAACAGAATTTCACTTGGCTTTATGGGGGCGGCTAAGAAGATTTCTGCTTGCTCTGCTTGCATTCCCTGCAATGTATAAGTGATTGGAAGTATTATGAGGTAGAAGAAAATCATGAAAATTAAAAGCGGTACCATTGCTAGGGCAACTTGGGAGAGGAAGAAAGCGAGAATTTCGTCGACAAACAAATTAACGACTGCCGGCGCAATGAACGCCAAATAAACCGCCAGCAGCCCAATTACCAGAAAGGGAAAGATAGTTCTTATCTTCCGTATCCTGTTTATTCGAATCCGATATTCGTTTTTCGCAACAACTAGCCACTTAGGAGGCGGCATCCCTATGCTTCCTCCATGCTAGGAGTTCTTTCTCCTCGACCCCACCAGTCATAGCGATGAAAGCTTCTTCCAAGGTCTTCGTTCCTGCTTCAGCAATGATTTCATCTATCGTGCCTAAAGAAACGAGCTTGCCTTGGTTGATGATGCCTATGCGGTCACACAGCTCCTCCACAACAGGAAGAATGTGACTGCAAATGAAGATGGTTTTGCCGGCGCTTTCCGCCAACGTCTTGATCAGGTCTTTAACCATTAAGGCAGTGCGGGGGTCCAACATGGAAGTAGGCTCGTCGAGGAAGAGAATAGGCGGATCATGGATAAGAGCCGCTGCAATCAAAACCTTCTGTTTCATACCGCGACTGTAGCCCTCAAGGAGAAAATCACGTCGGTCATGGAGATTAAACAATTTGAGTAAATCCTCAATTCTTCTAGGCAATATATCATTAGAAACATCGTAGAGGGCGCCCATGAACTCCAGAAACTCATAGGCGCTTAGCTTCTCGTATAATCCTGGGGATTCAGCGAGTAACCCCGTGAGCCGTTTTACTTCCCTTTCATCTTTGAGGATATCATAGCCGTTCACGGTAGCTGTTCCACTCGTTGGTTTTATTATACAATTCAACAGTCGAACAGTTGTGGTTTTACCCGCCCCGTTTGGGCCGAGCAGACCGAAGGTTTCTCCCTCGTAAACTTCCAAGTCAAACTCGTCAACCGCCCTTACCTCGTTGCCATAATGCTTGGACAACTTGTCCGTACGAATTATAGTCTTCATTAGTCTCTCCTTCATTTTATCCAATCATTGCTTCTTTAAATTCTTTTACAAATCACTGAATACTTGCTTTAGATTTTGTTGATATTCCTTGAAAGCGAAGCGTCCTTTTTTTGTGAGTTTAAGTGCTGTGTGTGGTTTTCGTTCAATGAATTCCTTCACTACTTCAACGTATCCTGCTTCTTCGAGCTTGCTCAAATGGGATGATAGATTACCTGGAGTCATCTGAAGTTGATGTTGGAGGAAGAGGAAGTCTGCGCTTTCGACGACGTAGAGTTGGGTCATGATCATCAACCTAGTGGGTTCGTGGATCAATCGATCAATGTTCTTAATGTTAGAGGGATTTTTCGGCAATTGTCTTATCACCCAGTGTTAGTGGATATTTTCGTATGAATTGTATCAGAAGAACAAAGCCATTGATGATGATAGCAAGTCCTATGGTGAAGAGTATGTATTCGAATGGAATAGTTATGAAATGACCTGTGAAAAACAGCACGAGCGATAATAGTCCATAGGCGTAAAGGCGCTTTAGACCCATGGTGTATGCGAATAGGCTCGATATAGTTGCCGCTGCAATGCCGATGATTATCATGTTATTTGAAATCAAGAAATCCCTCAATGTTAATGCCCAACCTTCACCCATGGATGCCCCCAAACCAAACATCATGAATACTCCCAAACCTGCTACCGCTAGTCCAAGAAATATTGCCATCATCTTGTTTGCGCCTCTAACTCCAAACTTTACATAACCAATCCTTGGCATTGTTACTCGCTTCTTTGCCGAAATCCAAATGGGTATCATAATTGCTGGAAAAATTGCTGGAATTACAAACCCCGTGCTAAGGTCTGTCACCGAGTTAAGTAAGATGCCTGATCCAAACAAGAGAATATAAACGCCGACAAAAACGTCAATCAAACCGTCTTGATGATAGGACATGTAGGTCTTTTTCTCGATTTCCTTCAAACTCGATTCTTTCAATTTCTAATCACTATTAGCCTATAAACTACTTGCTAGTATAAAAAGCTTTGCATCACAAAGTAGTTTATAGTTATAACAGGCACGCTGATTTCTGTGCATATACTTGGCAACTACTTTCTGAGGTGAATTCGTCTTTTTCCATCAATCTTGCGTATGCATTTGATATGTATTTTGTAGGATGTTATCCTAAAGGAACTTGCCGAACAATAATCTGTACAACCTGTGTTCCAGAATCGTTAGAGTTTTGGCTCTTCCGAAGACGCGGAAATAGTTTTTCCCCATTGCCTCAATCATGTCTCCTATATCATATCTGGGGAATAAACAAGATGAAATTATGAGCCGTCCCCACTCGCCTCTCTCGAGTTCATGAAGCATCTTAGTACCTTTGCCTGTCTCAACCTCAAAATAGTAAGTGTCATAATTGGGGGAAATGTAAGGCAGATCATCGAGTTGTTGTGCAAACGCTCCCTCGGTGGCGCTGTACATCTCAACTATCGGAACCTCACCGAAATGTTTCCTGAGAACAGGACTATATTTGAACTGAATCTTTCTGACACTTGTGCAGACGAGGACTTTAAGATTCCATAGGTCTTTAGGCTTCTTTCCGTGTCTCTGATTAACGTATCTGGCGAAGGACAAGATTACCGGCGTTACGCCCATGGCAGCCACTACAGGCTGGTTCAATGCTCTTTGGTAGACCAGTTCGAATCTTTTCTTCCAGTCTGCTCTGGTTATACCAGGACCCAGCGCATCGATTTCCTCCTGTTGCGGGAGAAGGCTGACCTGATTCAGCATGGGATTGAGTTTTGCGTAGGTTCCGGAGCTGTATCCGTAAGTAATCTTTTTTCCGTTAACCTCTGTTGTGGTTACTGTTGACGGAAAGTTAAGGTTCAGTATCTTTCCCGCCAGCACATCTATACTCTTCTTTCTGAGGGCATAGTTTGTAATAGCTCGCGCTCCACATAGGAAGATTTGTTCGATATGGGTCTTTGTAACTGGAATAAGTTTGGCAGTGCCTGTAGAGCCTCGGGTCATCACCCAGCATAAAAGGGGCTCAGATAGGATAGCGGAATGGTTGCCGGATTTAACTTCCTCAATGTATGAATGAAGACCCGCGTAGTTTATTTTTGGAAAGTTTGTCCGAAATGTAAAGGTATCCTTCACTTCGTGAACCGAGTGCTTTTTCCCGTAAAGTGTTTTTGCGTATCCTTCAAGCAGTTTCTCTAGGACTCGCTGCTGTGCCTCGGCGGGATTCTTTAAGGCTTCATGCCAAGGGTTTACGATTTGTTTCAGAATGTCTACACCAATCATTGCTGCCCCATCGACTAGCACTAGATAATTGCAGCTCTATTAATAGATCAGTTGTATGGTTATTATGGCGTTGGACTTCTTCTGCCAGCCACAACTGCGCCTATTGCCACGCCTATTATAATGATTCCGCCAATTATGATTAAGAAGATGGGAAAGATGGAACGCATTTCAAGAATGCCAGTCACGGTAAGATAGATCATGAAGCCGACTAGTATCAGGATGACTCCGCCAATTAGTGGACCTAAAATGCCAAACTCTTTTTTCTCATATTTTTCTGGCTGCTCGCCTTTCTCCATCTTTTCTTCTTTTTCGTGTTTTTCAGATTTTTCCTGTTTTTCTGCTTTTTCGCTTCTATAACGTTCAGGAGGTCTCGGTATTCCAGCCTTCAAAGTGGCGCCACATTGAGGACAAAAAGAATCTTCTTCTTTGATTTCTGAGCCACACTTATGACAAAATGGCATAAACTTCACCTTTCACAAGTCTAATCCACTATTATTTGAATGATAAGTATTTAAAACATACACCTTGATTATCCATGGAGAAATATTATAAGCTCTTACAGCAAAGAAGCAATGACTGAGGTGAGTTACTTGAACAAAAGCAAAGAGACACCCCGCAAATATCAAGAGAGACTATTCACCGCCATTTCTATCGGATTTTCCCTTCTTCTTATTGGAACCCTATTTGTTATCACCCCTAACCTCTTCGACAGGATTCTGGACTTCTTTAACAATTTTAAGTTAGTTGATGTTCCGCATACGAACATAATATTCCCTGCACCAGAGTTACCGCGACTACACTTGACAGTCTATCAGGCTGCTGTACAATTTAGTTTAGCTTTGGGCATATTCCAGATCGTCATCTTGGCACTGCGATTCGTTCTTCCTTCGTCATGGGAAAAAAGGTCGGAAACCGTGGGTAACTTTGTTTTCTGGGGAGGAGCAAGTTTCTTTATCCAGTTATTGCTTATCGAAAACACGCAATGGTTCGTCTTCTGGTCTGCGATAATAATGATTGTTGGCGTTTCCCTGATTGCACGAGCGGCAGTTATGGCAATTTCACGAATCTGACTATTAGACTAAATGTTAGGTCTCCAAACAACCTTAATGTTTGACAGTGTGAAGTTTAGGAGACTGTAGTATTGGCTATTCGGTCAGTGTATTTTTGGTGAAGATCTGTTGAAGTTATTAAGCCGCCAATCAGGTCCAAAAGCAATAGGACCCCATGGATTTTGCTTATGTTTCGTATGAATGCCTTTTCGAAGCTTAGTTTTCCACCTGTTCTTGTAACTACTTTGAGACCAAGTAAGCTCTTTCCGATGGTGGCACCATACATTGTCTCTGCAATAGGGAAGTAGAGAATGTAGATTAATCCCATGGCGAAGGGGAAACTGAATATGTTGAAGAATGTGGCGGGATTTCCTATAAAGATAGGAAATAGGGCGATGGCGAGCAAAATTGCAGTTGCGACACCCACTATTATTGAATCGATAATATAGGCAATAACCCTTTTTATCCAATGTTCTTGGAGATATGGATCCGTTTCAAACCTTTGAATAACCGTTTCTGCTTTTACCTCAAGCTTTACAGGGGTTCCACATTTTGGACAAAACTTTGTGCCCTCAGGCAGTTCTTCTCCACACTTCGAACAGTAAATCTTGAACACCACCTTTAATCTAAGGTCTCGTTTTGGGTTTATTAACCATTTGTAATCGTGACAAGTTGACGAGAGACTTCAGGCTGCCTCTAATGACCCGCTGTGATTGGACTTAACACGAAATCTCAGGATAGTAAATCTGATGGTAAAAACAGTTATCTTAATAATTAAGAGCATCAGTCCTTAAACAGAAAGAGGTGGTTGCTATGTCTTCTCGTTTAAGGAACCCATACTTATGGGCTGCAGTGTTAATACTCCTTGTCACTTTCTTTCTATCTTTCGGAACATACCTTCATTGGTTTCAGTTAGGCTTTTTTATAGGTCCATATCGTTTTAATCACTGGTTAGGCTGGATAGGCGTTCTTTTTGTTGCGATATACACGCCACTATATTATATTCTGAAACGTGGCTATGCTAAAAGAGCAAAAGCACTTTTGGGAAGTCACGTAATAGGCAACCTAACTTCCTTCATGCTGATCTCAATTCATTTCGCATCGCAGATAAGTAGACCTGCACAATTCTTCCCAGATTTAGGAACAGGAGTAGTATTGTATCCCATTATGATAATACTGGTTGTAACAGGGATTTTTCAAAGATTCCAAATCGCAAGAAACTTGGGAAGAAAATGGAGATTTCTGCATACTAGTT
>SMTZ1_10021873_pt1 | contig 10812 bp, 8 predicted proteins | sample DeeMarSWOR136_30_FD_25667 | JGI IMG/M metagenome (IMG submission 25667) | reverse complement strand
GTCTGCATCGCTTCAAGCGCCTTTTCCACCAGTTTGCGTCGCAGAGCCTTCTCTTGTTCCTTACTCTTGCTGGGATCGCCCAAGGGATGGGGAATGGCTACGGCAGGGATGATTCTGTTTGCACCCACTGTCTTAGAGATGGGCACAATGGTACAGATGTGGACGGTCAAGATCCCCTCCTTCTCCAGTTCTTTTGCCATCGTTGCTCCGCAACGGGTACATGATCCTCAGGTGGAACTGATGATGACAGCTGAGACACCATCCTTGAGGAGATCCTTTGCAATCTCCTGGGCGAACTTCCGGGCATTGGCCACTGAAGTGCCATTACCCACCGTGGCATAGTAGTGGGGGTATAGATTTCCAATGGCTCCCTCCTGCTCTAAGTCCCTGACCACATCCAAGGGTAGCACGCGGTGCGGGTCTTCATTGGCATAGGTGGGATCATACCCGCCGTGGGTCGTTTCATGGGTCTCGGGACTTAGCGCTTCGACGCCGCTAATATCGTACTTCCCGTACTTGGACGCACTGGACGACTCCACACGATCTGGATTTCCCTTGGGAACAATGCCGCCACTTGTGATGAGGGCGAGGGTTACCTGGCTTAAATCTGCTATGGGGGGTGATGGCTCAACCCGATCGAAAACGGGCATGGGATACTCGGTGACAAAAGGATCTCCCTTCACCTTAAGCAAGAGCATGTCCACGGCCCGGGTGGCCCCTCTCTCTTTGGCAAAGGTGTTCTTGCGAACACCCCTTGGTATGTAGCCTTCCTCAGCAGGAGATCCAAGGGATTCTCCCCTTACCAATTTTAGTGCAAGGCCCACCATTTTTTGGGCTGCATCCTTCATCCCCATGCTGGAAGGTTTGGTTTCAATGATGTAGATGGACTTCTTGTAGAGCTCCACGCCCGGGTTCTCAGGAAACATCCCTGCTACGGCAGGAATGGCTAGACGCGCGGCCACCCCCTCGCATACGGCGCCACATGCAGTTCCATATCTTCCCGCGTTAAAGGCAGGACCAGCCAATAGAAGGTCCGGACTGTACCCTCTGATCAGTGCCAGAACCGCCTCTTTGGCTGTCTCCAGATTCTCATTAAAATAGTTATCGCCACAAATGACCGTTCCTACGATCTCCGCATCCTGCCCGAGCATCTGCTGGAAGAGTATACCGGGACCCACGGCCCCATCCTTTTTCAGGGGCTCTATATTCGCCTTTTCCTCTCCACCGATCTGACCAAAAAATTGATTCAGGTAGTGGACAACTTTCAGTCTGCGGTCTATCACAATCAGATCTTTTTCTGTGTCACCTTAATAGGTAAGGGATTTCCACCCATAGGGCGTCATGGGGGCACTCCACCTCACAGGGTAAACAAAACCAGCAGGTCCGATATTTCCCAAATGGTTGTCCACAGGAGTAACAGCGACTCGCCTCCTTTCGAGCAGATTCCATGTCAAGGCACGGTTCCAGTTCTCCGAAGTCGCCTTCTCCCTGGAACGGTCTCGCGGGAATTTCCGCCCTCTTTAGGTTCGCCGCACGGCTGGTGTCAATCTGGAAATCGGTCTCTACGGGCCCTGCGTAGTCCCGACCATATCGGAGGGGCTCCCCCTTGAAAAACCGATCAACGGATTCGGCGGCACGCCGGCCCTGGGCCATGGCTTCCACCACAGAGGAGGGACCACCCACCACATCACCCGCCAAGAAAATCATTTCGTCAGGACTCTGAAGCGTCAAGGGATCAATTTGTCTAGCTTTTGCAGGATCGAGACCGATCATTTTGAAGATTGTGCTGTCGGCTGTCTGGCCGATGGCCACAATCAGGTTGTCCGCTTCCAGGAACATTCGCTCAAAGGCATCAAAGTCAGGTTTGAACGCCCCGCCTTCATCAAACACCTGTAGACAACGCTGGAACTCAATACCACTCAGAACCCCTTTGCGGGAGAGCAAGTTCGCGGGTCCCCAACCACATTCCAGAGACACGCCTTCTGAGATGGCGCCTTGCACAGCCCAGGGATAGGCAGGGAGTTCCTCCTCGAGCTCCAAAGAGACCATAGTGACCTTTTTCGCCCCCAACCTAAGAGCCGTCTGGGCCGCATCCACGGCCACGTTTCCACCACCTATGACAACCACCTTGTTTCCGACGGTTGGGGCCTGACCGGCTCGGACATCACGCAAAAAGGGGAGTCCGTGATATACCTGAGCGAGATCCTCGTCTTCCATGTCTAGCCTACCGTGTATGGGACAACCTGTGGCGATGATAATGGCCTGAAAATCCTTTTTGAGGTCATCTATGGCCTTGTCTTTGCCGATGGCTATGCCGCACTGAAACGTCGCGCCCATTTTCTCCAGGCGTTGAATCTCCTTTTCCAAAGTGGCCTGCGGCAGTCTGAACTGCGGGATGGCCCAACGCAACATGCCCCCCGGGGCTTCTTCAGCCTCGAACAGTGTCACACCATGACCCTTAATCCGTAAATCGTATGCGGCCAAAAGTCCAGCAGGTCCTGATCCAACCACCGCAACCTGACTTCCACTCTCTGGAGCTATGTCCGGGAATGGAATGTCATCGTCTACGATGGAATCGGCCAAGTACCGTTTAAGGGCTCGAATTGCCACCGCCTCCCCTTCCCGTTCCTTTCGATGACAGCGCTCCTCGCAGGTTTGAGAACAGATTCTGCCCAAGATTCCGGGAAAGGGCAGGGTCTCCATTAACAATTCCATGCCTTTGCTTTCTTCACCCCGGGCAATCAGCTGAACGTAGCCATGACAGTTTACCCCCAGTGGACAGGCCTGCCGACACGGGGCCAGTTGGAGCCTCAAGTTGTCCAGGATACAGGTCTCGACGCAGATACCACAAAAGGTGCATTTCTCCTTATCGATGAGAATATTGTCGGCCAGGCTTTCGAGCAGATTGGTTCTCATGGCTTTTCCTCCAGCTGTCCCATGATTGTATAGGAATTTCTTTTGTCAGGTCCCGCCCAGAGTGGTGGCGGAAGGTTGTATAAAATCGTAAGTAGACTGTCGAAAAACAGCCTTCTGAGAGGCTGATGGAAAATGTCCGGCTGCAAGGCTTCCGAAGTCCCGAGGAATGAGGCGTACATAGAAGTACGCCGCAATGACGAGGGACGAGGGTAACGCCGCAGATGGGCGTTTTCCGACAGCCTCTTTATAACTTGATAATCTCTTTATGGGAGATCTTGACGTCTTCGGGGGCCTCTCCCCGTGTCAGGACAATATGTTTTAGCCACGCCTGATCATTTAGGTCGGGGTAATCGGTCCTGTAGTGCCATAGCCCCCATCGACTCTCCTTCCTCTCCCTGGAGGCGAGGGCGCTCATGGTCGCACACTGGATAATGTTTTCAACTTCATAGACCTTAAAGAGGTCGTGCACATCATTTATGCGGACCAACTCCACAAGCTCCTTACGAAACCGGTTCATCCACCAGAGGGCATTGTTCAGCTTGTAATCATTTTTCGGAGGCACGATATAGTCGTTGATCATCCGTCTCACTTTGTATTCAAACTCCTCAATGGGAATGGGATTGCCACTCTGATTGAACTTGGCATCCCGGTCCTTGAGAAAAGCGTCCACCTGCCCTGTTTCCAGTTCCACGGTTTGGGCACGGGAGGCATATTCAGTGGCGCTTTCTGCAGCAATCTCGCCAAAGACAAAAGCGCCAGAAAGGTGACCGCGGGCCACCAGAGAAGTGTCTCCGGCAGCGTAGAGTCCCGGAACCGCCGTTTCTGCTTGCTCATTGACACGAACTCCAGTTAGTCCATGGCCACCACACAAAAAACACTCTGTGGGCCAGAGTTCGATCTCGCCGCTACGGAAATTCACGTCTCGGCCCTGGAAGAAGCGCTCCTGCACAGGACGTTCAGTCGTAAAGAGGATATCCTCAATTTCCTTGATTTTCTTTTCGGGAAGATGGCTCATGATAATGCGCATGGGCCCTCGACCCTCGAAGTCTTCTTGGAGCATGGACTTAATGGAAGGGTGTTCTTTGTCCCGCCTGTCTCCAAAGGCGTTCAAGAGATTGGCCCCCCTCGTCAGGGTGATATAGAGTAGTGGGGCATTGATATCCTTGATGATGTAATAGATGAGGGTATATTCAAAACCACTCAGTTCTGCACCTGCCCGGTAGGCCAAGCAATAGCCATCACCCGTGTTTCCCGGAAAATCATAGACCCCGTAAAGATAGCCATTGTTGGGCAACCCAAACCTTGCTGTGCCTCCGGCGGATAGGATAACCGCCTTGGCCTTGCAGACAATGACCTCACCCGTGCGAACATTCATCCCAATGGCCCCGGCCACCCTGTCTCCGTTCTTGAGCAGTTCGATAGCCATAGTGCGGTTGATGACCTGGACGCCCAAGTCTATGACCCGCTTGGCCAGAATCGTTTTTAGCTCGGGCTCTCTCATGGTCACACAGAATTTCCCCTTGGGATGCACCTGGAGAACATCATATTGGCCCTTCTCATCCACAGGGAAGCAGACGTCCCAGGACTCAAGCTTTTTTAGCAGCTCCCAGCTCCTCTGGACCATACGATAGTTGACCGGTTCATCCATGATGCCTTCGCAGGCCAGGCGGTTGGATTCCACGTAAAGCTCCGGGGTGGATAACCCGGGCACGGCCACGATGTTGAGGGCGTCCATGCCCCTGGCTATGCAACCGGAATACTTGATTTCTCCTTTTTCGAAGACGACCACCCTCTGGTTTGGATCCACTTCCTTTGCCCGAATGGCGGCCATGGCGCCAGCGCTGCCTCCACCGATAACGAGGACATCGCAATCAATCACTGGATAATCCTGTTTCATCTGTCCTCCTCAGATCATCTTTCATGTATCAAGCTCTAGTGCTCCTCACGCGTCTCATAGGCTTCCACATCTTCCTTGGTGGGGATCTTAGACTCACACGGGACGTTGGTTTGACACAGGCCGCAACCACGGCCCTCGAAGCCATAATGGGTTTTCACATATTCTCGGCACGCGACCCGCGTGTGTTTGACGCATTTTGTCTTGTCATGGCCTGACTCGGTAATGGCCCCAACGGGACAGCGATCGATACATTTTCCGCAGATCCCTAGCGTGAAGAACGCGCAGTATTCTTGGTGATTTGTGTAAGGCCTGGGGGATGGGGGAATCTGGATACGGGCCACCACGGATCCCGTGCGCATGGCCTTTCCCCGTGGTGTGATCAGGCCGTCACAAAGGCCGAACGTGCCCAGCCCGGATGCATAAGCCGCGTGCCTTTCAGACCATGTAGACGCGATTTCATATTTCTCCGATTTCTTTCTCGACCACTCAGGTGAGAGCATGGGGGCAACGGCCTCATATCCCTCTTTTTCAAGAACGTGCACCAGGTGCGTTCTCAGCTTCTGATTGAATGCTTCGCCGAAAATACGCGCTCTGGCCCATCTTTCCGCAGGGTAGACCGTCTGTTTTCGGTGGTCCCGCTTTGTCGCCTCAGTTTGGGGAAGGATCCAACTAATGACGGTCAGTTCCTCGGGACTGACTTTGATCTCCGGGAAGGTCTGTGTGAATATCTCCCATGGCGTCCAGTGAAATGGCCCCACATAGTCCTTAAAGGCCACGTATAGGGGATCGTCCCCCTTTGAAAAGCCCACAAGAGCATCCTCCCAGGCCTTTTCGTCGGTATCATTCTGCAGACTGTTTTCCGGGGACCGTTGAATAAAATCCACTATAATATTCCCTACCCAGGAGGACCCCTCCTCCTGGTCTTTCAAAGTCATCATCTTCTCCTTTTTGTTTGAGATTGCAGAATGCAAATTGCGTGCAGGCGATCAGCGGGACCTTAAACCCCTATCGCGCCATGACGAGTTTGCTTGAGACGTTAGAGAGTCAATGCGGCAGGAAATCTCTAAGCCTTTGAGGCAGTATAGGAAAAATGGTTCTCTAGTGTCAAAGGAAAAGGGGTGGCTATAATTTTGTTTGACATCCTTTGTCATTATGAAAATATACGGCTACGCTTAATACGCTGTAAATGTTGTGTTTTAAGGGCATCCAAAGCTGATTTTTCCAGGGTTCGAGTCTGACATGAAAGAGGATGTAAGAGAGAAAGCTTCCCTGAAGTCTGAACTTTGTCAGAGAACCTGGGGCCTATTTTTTTCGAAGGCATTACAAGCAGGGTTTGCGGTCCCATGTTATGGAAGTGCTGCGAAGGGATGATGTGGAAAGGGAGAGAGTTGGGGTGGTTATAAAGGGCATAAGGTGGTTCCCAAAAGCCAGACCTATAAAGATGTTGAGGATATTCAGAACCAGGTTCAAGGGCCTGGACGAAGCTCTGGAGGAAGTGGAGCGGGTGAAAACCATGGAGAAATATCTGGCTCCTGATCATGTGGCCATGTCTGATGAATTCCTTGTGGATTACATCATGGAAGGAAAACGAGACTTCATCCTTTGCGGTCTTCAGCAGGCGGTGGAGGGCGAGATTCTGGATCCATGGAGTCCCATCACAAAAGAGCATCTGGCTGAACTGTTCAGCCGCATGCACAGGGACGTAACAGAAACTCCGGACATGTGTACAGAGCGTCTCATCAAAAGGGCCCGAAAGAGGGTCCATGAATTCATCAAAGGCGTCAAGAAAATGGTCTTGGAGGCGAAACACGTGCCTGATCTGGCAGGCGTTGGAAATCTTATCCTTACGCCTGAAGGAGAGGTCAAACTCGTGGATATCAACAATATTTCCAGCGTTTCACCCGGGACTTCCATTCCCATTGATGACAAGGGATACCCAGTGTGTGACAAATCCATTCAGGCCTTGGCACTCCTCGAGCAGAAGATACTGGTCAAGCCCATAAATAAAGAGGACGCTGTGTACAAAACATTTCTTGAGACCCAAAGGATGAGAGACGTGAAGGTCTTGGAGGACAAATTCCATTTTTCCATGGTGTATCCCGATTATGATATGGATTGATTGCCTCTAATGTCGTTACAGCCCCACGAGGCTCCTCGAATACCCAAATATCCATAAGCGTAGAAACCTATCTTAGGGCCTGTCTGATTTGAATCTCGGAAACCTGGTCCTTCCCCCGCCCATAGGGCGGGGATCTTCGATGGGCCAGGTCAAAGTTAAATGGCTTTGCCGGTAAAGATAGTGAGCTGTTTTGGAGTACTGGAGTATTGGAGTGTTGGAGAAAGCTAAAACCCGAATTTCAACTTGAATAAGTCCTTATCATGACTCCACTACTCCACTACTCCATTACTCCAGCAGACTTTCGCATGAAGGAAAGAACCTAAAAGCCCCCTCTGGGGGCAGCTCAAAGCCAGGTCCCCAGGGGCTGGATTCTTTACTCTCTTTTTCTAGGATGAGGCTACGCCCCGTATTGCTGGACCATGAGGGTGAGATAGGGGGGGACGAAGGCGAGGGCATAGAACACCAGAAGGCCAGACCCTTCAGCGTTTAGGGCGAGCAAGAGGAAGACAAACAATGCAGCCGGAAGACGCAGTAAAAGGGCTTTCCTCTCCACGCGTCTTCCGGTCCCGCGTCGCAGGATCGTGTAAACCAATGCGAGTGAGAAGATCCACACGATACCCACCGTAACCATGCTGTTTGCAGAAGTATTGACCCACCGTAGCGCCCCCCACCAGGTGACTAAGAGCAACAGATGAGTCCCTATGACAGAAACCAGCGGAAGGAGTAAAGCCCCTCCTTTGGATGGGTTTGGCCGAATCGCTCGTTGGAGCATGAGGGTGCAGCAAAAGGCGAAATAACCCCATCCAAGAATGCCGATGGGCGGGACATGGAATATACCAGGCGCGTTCCAGGACCAGAGGCCCGCATTTACGGCCACCGGCTCGAGAAGTGCGGCGTCTGTGCATACGATGGCACCGGCGACCAGCGGAACGAACTTGTGCTCTGGGTGCAGAAGCTGAGAGGCCAGATCCCATGCGGAGTGGATAATGACGGGCCAGATGAGAATGATCAGAAGGGGTACCTGATCCAGAAAAACGTCCCAGGACAGACTATAACCATAAAATTTGTAAAAGAGGATGCAACTTTCTTCAGCCATCCAACATGAAACAGATACAAGGGCAAATCTAGCGAGAAATTTTTTGGATTCGGCCTGGTCTATAATGCGGAATATGACGTAGAAGGCAACGAGGGCGAGGGCAGTCAGTTGCAGGGCCAGCATGCTTAGAGTCCCGCGCCTGGCAGATCAGCTAAGACCCATAGATGATAGATGATGAATAGAGCTACGCCGATCCATGTGAGAACAACGCAGTCTTTCGCAGAAATGCCTCGACGCAGGGCACGTTTGTACACCACATACTGGATGACAGGAGCGGCTGCCATGATGAAGATCCGCCAGGGAACAAAGCCCGACACATAGCCAACAGCAAGAATGATCAAGGAAGAGAAGAGAAGGCCGTCCACGATGTGAATGGCCCTGCGTTCTCCGTGCACCACGGGATACGTTCGGATCCCGGCCAACTGGTCGCCTTGTACATCCCGCAGGTCGTATATCACTTCATAACTGAGTACAAAAAGAAAGAGGAAGAGGGCCGAGAAGACCACGGTGGTCCATGTGATCCCTGGTGGAAAATGATGCAAACCCTTTTCCCAGGCCAGGGTGGCGAGTGGGTATCCAAGGACAGTAAAAAGGAAACCAACGGCTGAAGTGGTGTTTTTCCAGAAGTACTGCTGCTTCAGACGGCGCCCTCCAGGCAAGAGGGGCCAATTGTAGAAGAGGCCCATCAGGTGGCATGTGATTCGTATAGGCGTGATTGCAGGATTTATGAAATAGACAACCACAAGGGATACAACCAAAAGGGCAAAACAGAGTCCCAGCAGCCATCGGCGATGCCGCACGACGAAATCTGTGGCGCGGATTTCATTGGCCTCGTCTTCTTTGAGGTCCACAATACGGTTGAACAGATTGACAAAGTACCAGTCCAGGGCGCATACCCCTGCCAGGAACCATGGATATTTGCCCATGAATAGCCAGCCAAAGGTAAAGGTACCGAGCGCCGCGATAAACGTGATGTGGAGTCGTCCAACTGAGGCAAACGCACGAAGGGCCCCTTTCCCTTGCATCTGAACCATATTACGATCAACGGGCAAGCGTGCCGCCAATGTCATCGGGATTGCCTCCTCCAACTAAAAACATTTAACCTTATCTCCTTGATTTGTCAATTTATCTTGACGCATCATGGCACCAAGGCTTAAGCTTATATAGGATGTAAGGACAAGGATTAAAAAGGAAAACGCATGATCTCAGAGCTGATCAAATTTCTCACAATCGATCTGTGGAGAATCCGATCCAGGGATCTCCCCCGTTCAAGATGGTTTCTGGTTAGACTTTTGAGAATTTGTGTCCTCTCTATCCGGGGACTCATCGAAGATAAGGGGCCCTTGCGGGCTTCTGCATTGACTTTTTGGTCTTTGCTCTCTGTGGTTCCAGTCGCTGCCATGCTTTTCGGCATCGCCAAGGGCTTTGGGTTCGAGAGAACGTTGAAAAACCAGCTGATAGAAAAATTGGAGGGCCAGGAGGAGGTGGTCACCTGGATCATCAAATTTGCCGAAACCACACTGGAGACCACAAGGGGGGGTGTGATTGCGGGCCTGGGCATGTTGTTCCTCTTCTGGACGATCATAAAGGTGCTGAGTAATATTGAGCAGTCATTTAATGACATCTGGGGCATCAAGAAAGCGAGGCCTTTCACAAGAAAAATTACCGATTATCTCTCCCTCATGCTTATCGGGCCCGTGCTCTTTATCATGTCCAGCGCAATGACCGTTCTGATAACCAGCCAGATCAAGAGCATCGTTGAACAGATTTCTCTGTTAGGTGCCTTGAGTCCTCTTATATTCCTCATGCTCAAGTTGCTGCCTTATTGTGCCATATGGGCCCTCTTTATCTTCATGTACATGTTCATGCCCAACACAAAGGTTTATTTCAAATCTGCCCTCATTGGAGGGATCATAGCAGGGACCCTTTACCAGATTTTCCAGTGGGGTTATATCGCTTTTCAGATTGGGGTTTCCAAATATAACGCCATATATGGAGGCTTTGCCGCCTTACCTCTTTTCCTGATATGGCTTCAGATCAGCTGGCACATTGTGCTCTTTGGTGCAGAGATCGCCTTTGCCTATCAGAACGTGGATACCTACGACTTTGAGCCAGATTGCCTGCGCGTGAGCTATTCTTTCAAGAGACTCCTGAGCCTGAGAATTGCTCAGTTGCTCGTGAAGGATTTTTCCAATGGAGAGAGGTACTGCGACGAAACGGAGATTTCGCACAAATTGGAAATCCCCATTCGCTTAGTCCGTCAGATACTCTTTGAGCTTGTTGAATCGGGGATTGTTTCTCAGGTCAGACTCAATGATGATCAGGTGAGTGCCTACCAACCCGCCCTCAGTCCGGAGGGCATCACCATAAAATACGTGCTGGATGCGCTGGAAAGTTACGGCAGCGATAATATACCTGTGGCCAAATCAGAAGAACTTGGAAAACTCTCCGAGTCTTTGAAGAAATTCGATGAATTGATCGAGAAGTCGCCTGCCAATATGCCCCTCAGGGATATTTAGGCTTTGAACCCTCTCTTTTTTTCATCTAGCATCTAGTATCCAGTATCCAGTATCTGTTCGCCCCAAGTATACAGATATTCGCTTCGACGACTCCTCGGTTTCAGAAAGAACTCTGCTAATAATCCTTTGGCCTCTCCTTGACCTGAAAGGGGGCGTCAAAGGCCTCTCTCAGGGCTTGGACGGCAGCATCCATAAATTGCCCTTCCACCACACAAGACACACTGGAAATGGAGGTGCTGATGGCGAGGGAACTGATTCCCACCGA
>SMTZ1_10008192_pt1 | contig 10812 bp, 11 predicted proteins | sample DeeMarSWOR136_30_FD_25667 | JGI IMG/M metagenome (IMG submission 25667) | reverse complement strand
ATACATTCTTCAGCGATGTAAAGTACGCAGCAGGAAAAAGAGGTTTTAAACTCGGTGAGCAGATGATAGCCCAGCTCTCTCAATTACCCAATGTCAAAGTCTTGACAGAGACCAGTGCTGTTGGCTATTATCCTAATGAAAACATAATGCTAATGAAACGTCCCGGTAATGCGACTCTAAAAGTAAGGGCTCACAAGTACCTCGTTTCAACCGGAGCATATGAAAAAACCCTAGTTTTCGAGAACAACGATCTTCCAGGAGTATACGGAGCTGGTGGAGTCCAGACCTTACTAAATGTATTCGGAATAAAGCCTGGAAACAGAGGCATTCTCCTGGGTACTGGAAACGTTGCACTCATGGTGGCCTATCACCTCATCCAAGCTGGAATTGAAGTCGCTGGGGTTTATGCTCCAAGCTTCAGGAGAGTTAGGGGTTACTTCGTTCACGCAGCTAAGATACAGAGGCATGGAGTCCCCATTATAACTAGGCATACAATTGTGAAAGCTCTCGGTAGGAAAGAGGTAACGGGTGCTATAATGACGAAGTTGAACCCTGACTATACACATGTAAAGGGTTCCGAATTTAGAGTCGATTGTGATTTTATATGCATCGGAGTTGGCCTGAATCCCGCTTATGACTTAGTTCAATTATTCAACCCTAAAATGGTTAATGTGAGTGCACTCGGGGGTATGGTTCCAATTAGAGACAAGACGTTCAGATTCACGAAGAACGCTTACATAGCAGGAGATTGCGGGAGCATTGAGGAGGCCACAACCGCTATGCTGGAGGGAGGTCTCGCAGGCCTTTATGCAACGGCTACTCTCAACAAGGGAGACGAGTCAGTTGAGGCTAAAATCGACGAGTACACTCATGCTCTAGAGGAGGACAGAGGCTCCCCCTTTAGTACACGTCTTAAAGCCGCCATTAAAGAGATCACAGTGGAAAATATCGAGGAGGTGCTTGATTAAAATGTCAAATGAAGAACTGAACGCCATGCAAAGAGGATTCCATCGGAAAGACGAGCTTGAAGATTTGAATGTTTTTCCGTCAAGGGATAAACTGATGGAGAAGAGGGTCGCCCTCATCGAGTGTGTTGAGGAAATACCATGTAATCCCTGCGGTGTTGTATGCAGAGTGAACGCCATTGATAAGGAGAACCTTTGCACTCTTGGAAAGATTGACTGGGATAAGTGTACTGGTTGCACTATGTGCGTTGCAGTCTGTCCAGGTCTATCAATATTCCTCCAGTCTATGAAAAATGGTAAAGGCTATGTCACTATGCCCTATGAACTCCTACCCGCTCCCAAGGTCGGTATGAGAGTCCGCCTCCGAGATAGGTCAGGAAAGTTCGTAGGTGAGGGAAGAATAGTGAATCCCACTTATCAAGCAAGGGGAGACGCATATCCTCGTTGGGTGGTTACCGTTGAGATGGATGATCCTGAGCTATCATATGAGGTAAGGGCAATCCAGGTCTTGGAGGAATAATTGATGCCTCTGCTTGAGACAATAGTTATTGGTGGCGGAGCGATGGGCCTCAGTGTCGCATATAATCTCTTGAAAAGAGGAAGAAAGACCCATGTTATTGAGGGAAGCTACCTAAATGCTGGTTCAACAGGGAGGAATGTCGGCGTCCTAAAGGCTCGGAATCCCTATGCTATTGATAATGGGAATGAGAACCTTGTGGGATTAGCCAAGGAAGGGCTGAAACTTCATGCTAAGCTTTCAAGCGAGACGGGTATCAATACATTCTACAAGAAGAGCGGATGCCTCATAGTAGCAAAAAATGAAAATGACCTAAAGGTCCTGAAAAATTATCACGAGCATTTCAAGAAGCTTGGTCTAGACGAAATGGAAATGACGCCTGAAGAAGTACACAGTAATTGGCCTTATATGGATCCAGATTCGATCATTGCGGGTTTTTTTTCACCTAGCGAGGCTAACGCTCACCCCTTTGGGTTAGTCTGGGCATATGTGGAATGTATCAAGAAGATGAAAGGCATAATTGAGAAACAAAATATGGTTGACACAATTAAGAGGACCTCAAAAGGTTACAAAATTACAGCTGAAAAAGGAGAGTATGAAGCAGAGAACGTTATAGTTGCATGTGCTGAGCGAACGTCCGATTTAACGGAACAACTAGGATATAAAATACCATTATCTCCTTGGAGGAAAGAGGTGCTCATTTCAGAGCCTATACGACCATTTTTTGGACCAACGGTTGAAAGACTATCAACACACTTCCAAGTCACCCAAACAATGAGGGGAGAAATAATGGGTACAATTGACTGGATGGAACCTGGCTATGACCTTGAGGAGAATACATCGGAGTTCCTTAATAATTTCGCAGACGAAATTATGCCATTGATGCCTGCATTAAAAAATCTCAACATTATCAGACAGTGGACTGGAATATGCGATAAAACACCTGATGTTAAGCCAGTTGTAGGGCAGCTCGACGAGGGCCTCTACGTTACATGTGGATATTATGACTACGGTATCACGATGGTACCTATAGTTGGAAAATTATTAGCTGAAACAGTAATCAGCGGTGAGACGAGTCAATTACTAAAACCCTTCGCTCCCAATAGATTCTAAAAAACATTGAATCTCTTTTAATTTGATTTCGTCTTTATTGTTATTTATATACCCGAGTGGCTTCGTTCAACTCATAATATTGTACTACCATCCGCGTTTTAAACATTCTTTCATCATAAGACGAGTCATGATGTTACAATCATTATCAGAGATATTCAATGCGAGTTTTACCTTTGACTCGTTGTGATTACAAATGTGTTCAGCTTCATTACAGACACGTTTAGCATAATCAACTAATATCCAATAGAGTTTCTTATATTCACCATTTACTGCCAACTGTACCTGCGCTCGCAATATTTCCTCCTCTTCATCTATATCTTGTAAATCGGCAAGAATCTTTAAGACTTTATGAGTACCAATGATAGCAGGCGTCCCTCCAATGACGCTAGCAATTTTAGCGGAATCTATGATCTCATTATTTCTGGCCCCTAAATGTAATGCTTTCATTGTATAGTGTGTTATGCACCAATCGCTTTGGATTAAAACAGCTAAACTCAACGAGATTATTGCTTTTTGTTTTTCAGTTAAGGCACCATCCTCTTCGATAACATTTACTAATTTATTCCATGCTTTTCCATGATCTAAATACATCATCTCAAGTCCCTTCATGTTCAACGGAACATTCTCAAATCGAATATCTGTAGCACACATTAGGTTAAATCTCCTTTTCAGCCCAACTTCTTTTTCGACATTCTTTTTGGATAAGTCGATTGAGCATACTACCATCCAATTCTGCAATTTTAAGCGCAAGTTTTTTTCTGTCAAAATTCCCTTTGTACATAAATTCAACTTCGTCACATACGCACTTCAGATAATCGATTAAGTGTTCTTGTAATCTCTTATTCTCCTCATCTAAAGCACGTGTAACTTGTACTCTCCTATTTTTGTTGTGAATATCATTAGATTCTTCTAAAATTTCATATAGATTATGTAAATATCCTATTAATGGATCGCCTCCCATGAGAACCGCTAACCATCCAGCTTCAATAATATCCTGTTTACTTGCGCCTAATTCCTGGGCTTTCATGACGTGGCAAGTCATATGCCAATCATTTTTAGATAAAATGGAAAGTGCAATCAAGATCAATTCTCTGAATTTGGGATCGATGGTAGATGCTTTTTCTGATATATCAAGGAAGTTATTCCATGCGCTCATTTGATTTGGAGACAGCGTACTTAATTTTTGTATGTCAATCATTTTCCCTTCAAAACGAGAATGCATCAAACTCCCGTCCCACACCTCCCGTCTGTGCAGTATATAGTATCTCGAATATTATATGTGTTGAGCATTAACAATTAATACAGGTATATACTTGGTTATCAATTCTGCCATTGATCATGATAATTAATGTAATCATTTTCAAAAAATATATATTAGTTTGGTAGAGACATTGGTATTTGTGTCTCTCAGAAAGATCATGGCTCTTGGTAGATCATCCAAAGTAATTTCCCTCCCAAGAGAATTCTTGGAGTCAAATGATCTTAAACGGGGTGATTATGTCACTGTCTATTTTCAACCTGATCTCACCCTTGTTGTATATCCTACCTCGGAGACTAATGAAAAAAAATCTTTCAAACGAGAGATCTCGATATCTATATCCACAGATGAAACCAAACATTCCATAATAAGGAAGATTACAGGATGTTATCTAAATGGATACGACGAAATTAACCTGCTTTCTCAAGGCATCTTCAGCGTTGAGCAACAAATAGCTATTCGAAGCGTGGTTAAATACCTTTATACAAGGATAGTAGAATCTACAGCAAATAAAATAGTTCTGCAAGTTTTCATAGATAAATCAAATACTTCAATTTTATCGGGGGTTAAAAGAATGTATATTATAACGAGTGCAATGTGTCGTGATATTCTTAAGGGTATGGAAGAAAAGAATATTCAAATTATTAAATCAGTAATGCATTTAGAAGAAGATGTGGATCAGTTTAAATATTATCTAATAAGGATGATTAAAAGTGCTTCTGTTAACTATGATCTGCGCGCGCGAGAAATGGATCTTATAGATAGTCTAGATTATCAAGTTCTGATTCATAGAATGGAACGGGTTGCCGATCATCTATATATAATGGCCCAAAAAATCATTACTTTATTTGATGAAAATGTCTTCATACCTATAGACGTGTTTAAATTATTAATACGGTCCGCGAAAATTTCCTTTAGATCGTATGAGGACGCCGTTGAATCTTTCCTCTCTATGTCGGTTGAAAAAACTAATGAAATAATAAATCGACAAAAAGAAATTGACAAAATTGATGATACTATCAGTCAATTACAATATAATGGAATAAAGGATATTAATGTTTTATTATATGATATATGTATAATTAGAGACCGAATAAAGAGGATTTTAGAATGTGCGGCTGATATAGCGGAGATAACCATAGACCATTCATACAAATTATGAATGCGCGCGCTCCATGGGTGAAGTGCCCCGGTGTAAACGAAGGCGATGACGAAGAACGTCGTTTAAACGGCGAAGAATACGTTTCGCGTCTTCGAGCGCGAATATTTTCTTACCCCAAAACGTGCAACATTCTATCCCCGCGCTTAAGCTGTTTAGAAATATTCTGAAAAACAAGAACACTCAAACATCCACAGCCGAATCCATCAAACCCCACACACAGCAACCTAGAGATTTCCACCCTCCATGATTCAATTAAAGAACTAGATCGCGCGCGCGACAGGCATTTTCAATACCCTTTCTAACCTCGCACGCGCTTTAAGAAGGAGGAGCGTCGCGCGCGCATGAAAATTACTTTTAAGTACTATTTATGAATAAATCGAGTCAGGAACGCGTCTTCTACCCATTTTAAATATTCAACGAGGTTTTGTTTAAACAATGACCTCTGTGGATTTCAGAAATCATGAAAATATGCAGAGCAAATTAGTGGAACTAGAGAAAATAAAGCTTGGAACTGAGGTTCCATTCGGTCAGATGCTTGAGGCGATAAATTTCAAGGTCCAATGGTTTTTAACGAAAAAATATTGCTACACCTTTCAAAGGCTATTCCCTGAGTTGGATCTGCATCATCATCTATTGAAGGTTGCACTGGCTGAATTAGACGATATGGAACATCTCTAAGGTTTACACGCGCGCGCCCTATCTACTCACAGCCACAGGACTCTACTAACCCGAAAATCAGCCACGAAAACGACGAGGGGCGCTGTTCGCGCGCGCAGCGCCTTTGCGTTACAGAATTATCCTGCCCGCGCGGTGTATTTAGAGTGTATTTATGATAAATGCACGTGCTTGTCAGCTAGATAAAAATTTCAGCACTTCTCGGTTGAAGTCGTCTCTCATCTCGACCATGAAGGTGTGGGAGCCGCCCTCTATCTTGACAAACCAGGCTCTAGGGATCCTGCTGGCGATATCCCCGGAGGAGACTGGATTGATGAGTCTGTCGCCAGTGCCTACTATGACCAGAGTGTCAGCGGTGATCGACTTTAGTCTCTCGAGAGTATCATGCTTCAGGCATGCTGCACTCTGCCCCTCGATTCCCATGTAGGCTGAGGATCCCATAAACATGGAACTAAGAGAACCGAGAGAGCTGAAGAAGAATCTATAGAGTGGTTTGTTAAAGGAGAAGCTGATCACAGAAGGGACCCTTCTCTTTGGGGGCAGCTGCGACAGGTTTACCATCTCCGGCGCATTTCCGCTCGTCTCATAATATTTCGCGTATGTGCACGCGAGCACCAGTTTCTTGACCCTCTCCGGGTAGTTAATCGCAAGCTCCTGTGCTATCATGCCACCCATTGAGGCGCCCATTATATGTGCCTTCTCGATTGCCAGGTAGTCCATCAGGTGGACCGTGTCGTCTGCCATCATCCTGGTTGTATAAGGGCCCTGTGGCTTGTCCGATTTGCCAACCCCCCTGTTGTCAAATGTGATGACGCGGTAATGTCTCCTGAAGAATTGTGCCTGGTAGTACCAGCCGATCATGGGGGAGCTGAATCCCATTACCATCACGAGGGGATCACCCTTCCCTTCAACCTTATAGTTGATATTTATGTCTCCGAGTTTAGCCAGTGGCATGGTTACCCTATTTTCCATTTATTGCAAGGATTATTCTCGTTTTCTATTCTCGCGCATGCACGCGCCCTCCGCGCGCAGAAGTTCGATGAGTAGACACTCTCTACGAGACATTGTTCATTCTAGCATCAAAGATGCACGCTCTCTAGCCTCGTCTCCAAGTTATACGACATACACCATCTTTACTGAAGCTCTTCTCCCGTACAACTCGCCACTCTGGGTTGAATCCTGACCAGAAAGCATCATCAGTCACACCACAATAGATGTCTCCAAGTTTCTCAGCGTCTTCCCCCATCCTACCGAAAGTTGCTCCGATGGGGCAATAGCTGTACTCGATGACCTTCATATCGGGCTCGTTAATGATGGGTCCACCGATCCATGCCACCTCGTAGACTGGGCCATTCTCGGCTCTGTGGTTCTCCCAAGTGTTCTCGATTCCTCTGGACTCGTAGCTCTTTTTGGCTGCTTCTCCGCTGGATCGGCTCATCTTCCAGACGGTCTCTTTGATAACCTGTTTTCCCTTCTCCTCTCCCAGCTCGTCGATCAATGCCTGAGCCATATATATGAATGTCTTCGCGCGTGCAGCCTCAAAGCCATCCATTATCTCCCGTGGACTTGTTTGGCTCATATCAAGGATACATAGGCTACCCTAGATGTAAAGACTGTGAAGCCATCAAGGTAAACGTCTGTACAAGCCCAGGGCCACTCCGAAAAACGAGTAGCTGAATGAGCTTCTACCGTTGATCATCTCCTGCGCCTCTTCCTTATTCCTATGGCTTCAAGCGGGCTAAGATCTCTTTTTGGAGTAGGAGGAGGCATCCTCCCCCTAAACGGCGCGCGCTTGCCTGTTTAGAAATTCGTGACATGCATTAAATCTCCGAACTTTTTCGCGCTAAAACATCTGATTCAAAGGAGAACTCACCTTGAATTACTCAAGAAGTCCACATTTTTCTTATAGCACATTGAATTTCGCGCGCGCGAAAAAATCTTAGAGCACGCACAATCCAACATCCTTACTTAAATTACTATGCTCTCTTGTAAAAAAATTAAATTAAAGAGGCAAAAATAATTACTTTTATATAATAAAAAAGATTAAATCACGGAACTCCACACATAAATATGCATGTAAAACGGAGAATTACCCATGAGCAAGAAGTATGAAAAGATAGACATCAAGATATTCGCAACCCCTAAGGAGTACCGAGTATACGACACCCAGGACGAGAGCAAGATCGCCGACGTCGTGCGCAAGGAGGTCCTACCCAGGGAGAAGGCCGACTACCACAGCGTCAAAGTCAAGGTCAAGCGCAAGAAGGACGGCACCCCCAACCACCTAATCACCTACATGCTGAGAAAGGACACATACACAGCCGACATAGTGAGAGTCGACGTCGACGAGAACTACCAGGTAAAGGCATTCGTGGACGACTACGCCGACACCGAAGAAGAGGAGGAGGACGAGGAAGGGAATCCTGGGGGGGCGACCTACGAGCAATTCGACTTCGTCGCTGCAACACCGGTACCGGAGATCCCGACCGCCAAGGCCGCCGTCGAAAAGATACATCAGATGGCGGTCAACGCCGGCCTGAAGTCGAAGATGCTCCTCGGCCCCGACGCCTCGGTGGCCAACTACAAGAACTACCTGAAGTCAGGCATCGGGGGTTTCGTGAACATAGGCCACGGCAACACCAGCCTAATAGTTCTCTACGACGGGACACTTAACGCCAGTTGGTTCCAAGCGCTCCCCGGAATGCCCTTAGCACCGGCAGTCGTCTACTTCAACTCCTGCAAGGTATTCAATAACCCCCTCCAGCCCGCGATAATGAAGGCCGGGGCGCGGACATTCATCGGTGGCATCGTGAACCTGTCAATCGGTCCATCTGAGGAAGTCTGCAAGTGCTTCTGGGACAAGGTGCTGTTGCAAGGAGGGAACATGGGCCCTGCCTTAAAGGACTGCGAGAAGACCAAGTATCATACGCAAGGAGCCCACGGAATCTCCGGCGACCTTGGCCCATTCAACTTCATCTCCTCAACTATCGACAAATACAAAGTCGTGCTATATGGAGAAGATGCAGTAACAGGCAACCTGGTCGCATTCATCCACTGCTATCACGGTGGCAAGAACGTCATGACCTGCGAATTCTACAGCGACGGCAGCGCTCTTCCCCAGAACAGGTACAAGGGCGGAAGAGTTGGACTGACCTATCCTTGGTCAAGGTTCAGCGCGGTCCTGGATGTCCTAAGAAACGAGAAACCACTCTACTTCGGCTTCATCATGTCCACGAAAGTAGGATACGTCAGCACTCAGCTTGAACCCGTGGGAGAAGGATCAGACCAATCCTAATCAGAAAAAATTACACAATTGAGCCCAATCGAAAAAACCCCCTTTTTTAACTCATAATACATTCCTTCTATACAGACAGAGTACCACAGAAGCCTTCTAGTCGCGCGCTAGGGTGTTTAGAAATTAATGCGGCGTTTCCTCTTCCATAGATCAGAGAAAGAGTGAAGATAAAACAGGTGCTCAACTCCGTCGACACCAGACACATCCGACGCCTGCTAAAAGACCTCTACAACCGGAAAGGCCCGGGAAGAAAACCCATCAGCCCCCTGGCAATGCTCAAAGCCCAGCTGTTGAAACATCTACTCCGCATACCCAGCGACAGAAGGCTCGCCCTACGCCTACGCCACGACAGACGAACAGCCACCGCCTGCGGCTTCAAGAAGCACACCCCCAGCCACGGCCTCTTTACCCACTTCAGAAACAGACTAGGCCAAGACGCCTACCACAGAATCTTCAACCAGCTACTCCGAAGGCTGCTGGGAGATGGGGCAGTGAGGGGAAACGTCATCGCCGTCGACAGCACCCACGTAGACGCCTACAGCCAACGAGCAGCGGACAACCGCACCGGCAGGAGCGACCCCGAAGCCCGCGTAGGCAGAGGCAAGCGCGGTTTCGCGCGCGCGCGACGAGTATCAAGTGACTACATCGGATTACTATGAAGTCGTGCCAAGACTCGGCAATGACGGCTTGACGGATATACTGGTCTATAGGTCTAGACCTCTTCTTCCTGACGATGGTTTTGGTCCAGGACACATCTTCTACCAGCGCCTGATCAACGGCGTACCAGAAGGTGACGCTGTGCAAGTAACAGATGAAATTAAAAAAATTTGGGACTATGACACCAGCGGCGATTACATCGTCTATAGCGTCTATGATGAACCTCCCCCCACTAGCATAATGCTTCGCGCGCGCGATGGGCATTATGATAAAATTTATCCCCAACACACACTTTCCCACCATATCTCTATCTCTCTATCTAACTCTCTCTCAACACAAAAAAACACAAAAAAACACACACGCGCGATTACACAGTAATACACATGTATTTGCGCGACATTGGTTTTAAATCCATAGATCTTATTTAATTCTCATGTTTACGCTCTTATGGTGAGTTGTCAACATAATGGATGCTAATACTCTTCTTGTTGTTGTCGTCAATGGAGGACTCGTAATTTTCTTCATATATGCCCTATATTATATACGCTCTCCAGTTAAACCTGTTAAAGAATCACAGAAACCTAATAAATTTGTATCTCCTTTATTTGATATGTCATCGCAGTCTAGAACAACGAAGAATGAGTTTATTTTTCGTGCGCCTTCTGAACCTGTTGAATCTCCCCCCACTGAGATAGAGCCTGGAGCCTGAGCCAGAAGAAGAACCAACACCTCCAGAGTATGTGTTTCCAGAGTACGAGCCTGAGCCAGAAGAAGAACCAACACCTCCAGAGTATGAATTAGTTCAAAATCACATACAGGATCAAGTAGATAAACCTCTAAAATTGAAAATGCAAGAACAATAAAGAACCAAATAAAATGATTTTTTCGCGCGCTCTGGATAAACAAAACCCGCGTCGTATTTCACGTGCAAGGATAGACGCATTCAAACGATATTTAACACAAACTAATTGAACATAAATTCAAACAAACCATGATTGAACGTACCCGAACAAATTTTGAACGTACACTAGCGTAGCGCGCGCACGCATTATAGGAGCTGAATTTTCACGCATTTTGGACCCTTTTTGGTTTGAATCAGTGTGAAACTGACTCTATCACCTCGCTGTACCTCTTCAGCATTTGTGATTTGGCTTATGTGGAAAAACACTT
>SMTZ1_10007659_pt1 | contig 10812 bp, 12 predicted proteins | sample DeeMarSWOR136_30_FD_25667 | JGI IMG/M metagenome (IMG submission 25667) | reverse complement strand
CCTCATAGGTCCAGAATGTATAGGGGAGGGGAATGGGGTTGTCCATGGGTTGGGCAAATCCACCCCGGGCGTTGGCAACGACTAAGGGTTTGTCCAACGCATAGGAGAGAGCAACACGATACCCGGTAATGTTGGTGGGGAATCGTGAACATTGCATGGTTAACTGTCGATAGATAGCTCCAGGGATAGAGCTGACTTCAATAGCTGGGTTTGCCTCAAGCTCAGCGACGGATTGGTGTGGGATTCGCTCGTCATAAGAATAAACTTCGCCAGACTGGAGTGCAAGCAGTGCCGTTGCAATATCCTCAGATGGATAGACGATGAAAGTTAAACGATCAACGTAGCCACCGTGAGGATTGTAACCGCTTGGATAAGTCCAATCCGCTTGGACCGAAGCGTTTTGGGGAGCGATGTACGCAAGAGATAGGAAGAGGCCCACTAGTGCAATAGCAGTCACTAAAGAGATTTTTTTAATTTTTGTCAATTCGGAATTCATTCCTTCCGTTTACTACCCTTGCGGCCTTGCAGTTTAGCACTGCCGCTAAAGGTCAGACTTCTTCCTCTAAGGTGATATATATACACTGTGGTAGAGGCTGAAACAGCTGCATCAAAATCCAGTTCAGATAAAGAAGACGGCTTGAAGACACATTCTGGAAATAGTTGAGCAATTAATCCTTCTGGTTATTTTCTTGATCCTCTTCTTCCAAGTCCTCGCTTAGTGGAGGTGGAACGGGGCGTTGTGCTCGAAGTGCACGTGTACTTAGTTCGAGGGATAGGATCATTGCCAGCAGAATTCCAAGTGTAAGGACACCGATAAGCAACAGCATACCTCCAAAAAGGGCGACTAGCCCATTAGTCGTCCAAAAAACAAACAAGAGTACAGCTCCGATCGCCATTAACAGAATGGGAACTAGAATCGTCCATCGCCGATAGACAACTTTTACTTTTCGCTTTTCTGTCATTGTGTAGCCCTTTCATGATATGAATAATCAAATGGGATGCTGGTAACTAAATTAAATCCTTTGTTCGGGGTTCTATGAAGAATTCGTTGAAGACAAGCCCTGCAACAGTTCCTAGTGAATACGATATGACCAAGGGAAAGAAAAGCGGGGCCGAAACCGCAAATTGTGAGATAATGAAGAAGGTCGCGTCTTGGGTGACGATTCCTAAGAAAACAGGGGCCGCTCGGGCGAGTGCGATGGCAAAGACCGAAAGGAGCATGGTAGCTACCATCGCAAGGATTGCGTCCTTGAATTCAAGGCATAATAATCCGAGGAAAAATGCGGGAATGAAGAGGAGAAAAATGGCATACTGGGTAAGGAGAGGAAAAAGGTTAGTATAGGTGGTGTGCAGAATTGCCGTGGTGATGATTACTGCACCAGCTACACCATACACTGTGAATGCTATGCGGTATTTTGTATAGGACACTGCAAGAGCCTCTAATGTATTTTTGGATTGAGATTCTCAACCATATTTAATCCGTGGATCGAGAACACCATATAGAATATCTGCGATGATATTCGCTGTAATGACTGTGGCGGCTATCATGAAGAATATCCCTTGTGCAACGGGCCAATCGTTTGAAGTTAACGACGCATACAGAAGCCGTCCCATTCCAAGCCAGATGAACACAGTTTCAGTGAGGATTGCTCCACTGATAATGAATGCGAAGTTAATTGCAATTAGGGAGATAAGGGGTAAGAAGGCGTTGCGAACCCCATGCTTGTATAAGACGGTGCGCTCTTCTAGTCCTTTTGCCCTGGCTGTAAGAATGTAATCTTCTGTTAAGACATCGACCAGCGTGTTCCGCATGAGCAACATGTATCCCCCAAAGAACGCTAATGTCAAAGTTAACGCGGGTAAAACAAGGTGCCAAGCCACATCAAGGGAATATGATATAGGGTCATTTGGTACTTGACCTGGTGGGCTAGTTGTGTGACCTAATGGGAATATTGGAAATCCTAAGTAGAGCATGGGGAGTACGGAGAACACTAGGAGAAAGAGCATTCCTAGCCAAAAGACAGGAACGCTGTAAAGGGTCAGGCTAACTGTAATGAGGCCCGTGTCGAGTGCTCCACCATGGCGGCTTGCAGCGATGATGCCCGTGACAACACCCAGGATCACGGCTAGAATCGTTGAGGTGCCCATAAGGAGTAAGGTATTGGGTAAGCGTTCCAAAATATCTTGAGCAACAGGATTACCTGAACTGAAGCTTATGCCCCATTGGAGCGTAAACATGTTTCGCATATAAGCAAGGAAATGGAGCCACCAATGATACCAGGTTGCATTTGCAGGTGGAAGCTGGTATAGTGCTCGAATTCGCTCAATAGCTCGAAGATCCATACCTGGTTGAATATACAATATTGCGGGATCGATGCCAAAAATGAAAACGGGTAAGCGGAACAAGAAGAAGTTGAAGATGACAATCGCGATGAACAGGACAATTGCAATAAGAATCCGCTTTATCAGGTAATTACGTAATCCCATTATTACCACTTCAGTTGGAATATATCGTGGAATCTGAAATACTAAGACTAATAAAATTAACTGAAGAGGTATTTTGTTAGATGTGTTCTATGGATTAGAACACGAATAAGCTAGAATATGGGTGAGAATACGATAATGTCTGGTCAAATAGGGTATCGTGCTCTGATTGAAACAAGATCCACGTTAAAATGGTTCATTGTCATTGGAATTATTTTAATCGTCATTGGTGTCTTGGTATCATTTGTAACTCCATTCGCAATATTGATTATCTGGATAGGCATTGCCCTCATTGCACTTTCCTTTATTATTCTGCTCTATATTTGGTTAACCGATAAGCTTCTCCCGCAACCTAGTATGGATCGGGTTACTTCGGTTTGAAAACTGGTTGATTCCTTTTAAGGAGGAATGATTCGTACACCCTCAAAGGTGTTGATGCGTATTACTTCGAGACTTCCAAGGAAGCCAGCATTTACATATGGCTCTTGATATAAGAACCAACTCCAAGTGTCGGTATCTTGAGCCCATTGGAGTAGTTCCCAGTCATCTTCTGGGGTAAAATAATAGAAGCTAAAGGTTCGATTTTCACCAGGCTGAAGATAAAATGAGGACCCCTTAACCCCCCAACCATTCGTAAGGGGTGTGCTATTTAACCAAATCCGAGTATCCGTGTGAATAAATTGAAGTGGCGTGTTATGTGAGGGATTATCGATGTTCACTGACACTTCAACTCGGTGGAACCGCCCACTAGTTTCGTTTTTGATCACACGAATATCTGTGATTTCCATATTGAAGCTGAAGGCTCGATAAGTATCTCCCTGATAAAGCATGGAGATACTAAGGATGAAACTAAATCCAATGATGAGTGCAAGGAAAATTATGGTGCGGCTTCGTCGTATCATCTCTAAATCATCTTTCCATTCATTTTTGAAATAAACTCAAATCGTTTTAACCCATTGGTAAAGGCATTTGGTGTTTTCCTGCACATACCGTCAACTTAATATAACTTTTAAGCAGGTTCGGATTCTGATTATAATCATTAAAAATCTTGGGCACCTATCTTCAGGAGTTTCCCGGGTGATAAACCTATGAGTGAAAAAAGATACAAACACCGGTTATCGCTTTTTGAACGGGCTAAAGGCGTTTGGGGTCGATATAGAGAGGTTAAGCAAGGCATTTTTGGCCTGATTGTTGTAATCTGGTTTTTCTTAATGGCTATTTTAGCCCCCACCTTGTTTCCAATTTACCCTGGAGTATTGGTGAGGTCGGGACCAGATTATGCGGCTCCGCAGTGGATGTCTTGGACTTCCCCTGCTGATTTAGGTAATAATATTGCAACTCCTCCTGTGCAAAACTATATTCCAGACCCCTTTTTTGATTTTGATAATAGTTGGGTCATTAACGATTCATCTGCTCATGCTTCATATTATTACGATAATGTTGACTTCGCTGGGAGTAATACTGGGAGAAATCGATCTCTCGTATTACAGTTAACTGATACTTCCAATAATGAGACCTTCTATGGCGAATCGGTTTATGCTGACATAACATTCAACTGGCCACATATACCACCAGCACATGCGTATTTGTACTTCCAAACACAAGTGGCTATAACTGGGAATTTAACTGAAAATGCCGTGCAAATCTACTACCAAATCCGGAATGAGCGCCTATTCAATAGTATAGTTGCTCCAACCCAATATACCTTCATCGTGTATCCTCGATATCCACCCACATTTCGGCTTTATACAAACATCTTAACAAGCCAGGTGATGAACCGGGCGTTTCAGGCAGGTGAGGAAGTCACGATACGAATCTGGATGGAATTCCGCACTCCAACTGGAAACGCAAATCAAGTTGGGACGGTATCGCTTTGGTCCGATGATATTCAGCTCCAATGCTTTAGCCATTTCTGGGGTCCCTTGGGAACAACTGACCGTGGTCAGGATGTCATGGCGCAGTTGTTCTGGGGCGCACAGGTTTCGCTGTATATCGGAATTATTGCCACCTTCATTGGAGTCGCAGTGGGTCTAATCTTAGGTCTTGCGGCAGGATACTTTGGTGGTTCGGTCGATGAAGCGACAATGCGGGTCACCGATTTCTTCATCATTATACCAACACTTCCTGTGATGATGATATTATCTGCGATATTGAATCCGAGTCTTGGAATCACGGTTTTCGTGATAGCACTATTCGCGTGGCCAGGTCCGGCTCGGATCATTCGTTCTCAGGTGCTAGTGGAAAAGGAGAAAGCTTATGTCGAAGCAGCAAAAGCCGCTGGAGCAGGCGATGTCTATTTGGTCTTTCGTCATGTCTTTCCGAATGTTCTCACTATCGTTTTTGTACAACTCGCCACAGGTGTATCAGGTGCAATCCTTGCAGAGGCTGGATTAAGCTTCCTCGGACTCACCCCGCAAAATCTTGTCTCCTGGGGTCGTATGTTACAAGCGGCGTATAACCAAGCAGCCCTCACACAGATTCCTCCAGCCTGGTGGTTCTTCGTTCCACCTGGGCTCTGCATTGCCTTACTTTCCATGGGCTTTATATTCATAGGATATGCAGTTGACAAAGCACTTAATCCACGACTTCGAAGACTGTAGGTGAAATCAGAATGTCATTAAAGGTTGAAAATCTCGTAGTCTACTATTGTATGCGTCGGGGTGACTGTAGAGCTGTCGAAGATGTTACCTTCGAAATCGAGTCGGGTGATTCCGTCGGTTTAGTCGGTGAATCAGGATGTGGAAAGAGTACGGTTGCGTTTGCCATTCTGCGCATGCTTCCTGAACCGGGGGAAATCATGAGTGGGCACATCTATTTTGATGGTCAGGATATCGCTCGGTTAAGTGTCGAGGAGATGCGGAGTTTCCGCTGGACAAAAATAGCCATGGTGTTTCAAGGTGCCATGAATGCACTCAATCCTATTCTCCGAGTCAGCGACCAAGTAAGTGAAGCCATGCTCAAACACAATGAGGCCCTCACCAAAGAGGAAGCTAAGGAAAAAACCAGGGAGCTGTTCAAACTTGTGGGAATGGATCCAGAACGAATCGACCATTATCCATTCGAATTCAGTGGAGGCATGAAACAACGAGCCATGATCGTAATGGCACTTGCCTGTGACCCCAAGTTTCTCATAGCTGATGAACCCACGACTGCCTTGGATGTCACTGTTCAAGCCCAGATTATGCAATTGCTAAAACGCCTCGTCAAGGAGCTGGGGATTACACTCATGTTAATCACCCATGACCTCTCCGTCGTGGCTGAGACGTGCAACAATGTTATTATCATGTACGCAGGCAAAATTGTAGAAACTGGATCTGTTCTTGAAATCTTTCAGAAACCCTGGCATCCATACGCTCAAGGCCTCATCGCATCGATTCCATCCATTGAGAAATCCAGTGATCAGACACTCGCCTCAATTCCTGGTTCCCCTCCGAATCTCCTTGATCCACCGCTTGGTTGCCGATTCCATCCACGATGCATTTATGCCCAGGATCTCTGCCAAGTTGAAGATCCCCCATTGCTAGAGGTTAGCCGAAAACACAACGCTGCCTGTCACTTAGCCAGTGGTCGAATCAAAGATGATAAATGGTCACCGGGTAAAATGGAGGTAGAATGATGAGTAAATCACAAGAACCCATCGTATCCTGTCGTGGTCTGAAAAAATGGTTCTCTGTCAGTGCTGGATTCTTTGCTCAGCTTGTTGGTGGTGAAACATATCTCAAAGCCGTAGATGGCGTAGATATTGACGTCTATCCCGAAGAACTCTACTGCCTTGCTGGTGAATCGGGGTGTGGTAAAACAACCACTGGAAAACTCCTTGTCGGGCTCATAAAACCAACTGAGGGTGAGGTCATATTTGGTGGTGAGAACCTCGACAAAGTTAGCCGTCGTCGCCTTCGACAACTGAGGGCTAAGATGCAAACGATTTTCCAGGATCCCTATTCTTCACTGAATCCACGGCTCAGCCTCTATGATACAATTGCTGAACCCCTTCGATTAAACAAAATCGCTCAAGATGGAGCGGACGAGGAAGAAAGGGTGGTTCGCGCACTGGAGGCGGTGCAACTTGTACCCGCCTCGGACTTTACCTTTCGGTACCCCCACGAACTCAGCGGTGGACAACGTCAACGTGTGGCAATCGCTCGCGCAATAGTGGTGAACCCCGAATTCATCGTTGCTGATGAACCGGTCTCAATGCTCGATGTATCAATTCGTTCCGAGATTCTCAATCTTCTTGAAAAAATCCGAAGAGAGTTCCATATTGCTTACGTGTACGTTACCCATGACCTGTCAGTAGCTAGCTATATCGGCGACCGCATTGCGATCATGTACCTCGGTAAGATTATGGAGAAAGGGACCATCAAGCAAGTGATTCATGGTTCTGTTCATCCCTATAGTCAAGCATTGATTTCCGCCGTTCCCTCACCGGACCCAACAATTTCAAGAAAACGGAAAGTACTCCCCGGTGAACCTGGGAGCCCGATTAACACGCCGCCAGGCTGTCTATTTGCCCCCCGTTGTGAATTTGCCCAGGAACAGTGCCGTCGCGACGAACCTCTGCTAGAAGAGCTCGAACCTGGTCATTGGGTTGCCTGTTGGTTCCCCCGAGCCCCATTACGGCTAGGATTTGATCCAGCGGATGCTTTGAAGGAAAAGGCTAAAGCCTAATCGCCCGCATTTGTAGCTGGTTGTGCATGCAGTTGGGTCAAGACCCAATCCTCAAACAATTACGCCATATCATCGATTTGCTTAATCGTATCCTCGAACTACTTGATGAAATTAATCGACCAAAGAGCCGGTATGTATTTTGGCGGCTCTTCTTCCCTTATGGCGAATTTTCAGGGCAAAAGAATTCGGCCAAACAAGCTTCCTCCCTTATGCTTGATGTACAGATACGAATGGATGATATGGAAGAGACCCTTCAGGAACGCAACCATCCTCTTGCCACTACTATTCGTGAGTTGAATTATCTCAATCTGAAAGAGTTAGGGATTCAGCTTGTAGAACTCCCCACACGTGCTCAATATATGGGTGATCAGATTGAGGAGTACGGTAAGAAAATTAAGTCTCTGATTAAAGAACTTGAACAACCAGGCAAAACCTAGGTTAGGCAGTTCTGATTATGTAGTGGTGCCGTCTTTGGTAGAGACTTACTCTCTTGTTATTCGAGTTTCAGTGGTTTAGCATAAGCTTGCATATCCAAGAAGCCGTGTCCTGAAACGTTGAAGGCAATCACAGCATCTTCACCTTTTTCCTTGAATTCGAGGGCCTTATCTATAGCTCCGGCGACGCCATAGGAAGACTCTGGTGCTGGGATGAAGCCTTCGGTCTGAATAAACCGTCGCGCTTGGCTATACACATGAACCTCATCAACAGGATATGCAATTGCGTCTAGCAGGTCAAGGCTCCTTACAGCACTCATAATGGGTGCTGCGGCTGAATATCGAATCCCTTCAGCCCAAATTTCGGGCATTTCTACATCATGACCCAGCGAATACATTTTCAGCAGGGGTGTGAGTCCTGCGTGGTCTCCATGGTCATACATATATTTGCCTTTGACGAGGTTTGGTGATGCTTCACTTTGTGCAGCAAGGAAGGTGCATTCACGTTTACCTTTGAGGACTTCACCGATGAAGGGAAGGCTAAATCCGCCAAAATTGCTTCCGCCTCCAAAACATCCCACAAGGAGTGTAGGATTATCCTCTGCAATTTTGAATTGTTCAATGGTTTCTAATCCAATGACGGTCTGGTGTAACAATACGTGGCTAAGCACGCTACCCAAACAATAGATGCTTCCATCCCGATTCAGTGCGTCTTCGATGCCTTCGCTAATAGCAATTCCTAGACTACCAACATGTTGTGGATTCTCTCCAAGGAGCTTGCGCCCAAACTCCGTTTCTTTACTAGGGGAAGCAAAGACATCAGCGCCATACAGGTTCATGAGAGTCCGTCGACCCGGTTTCCAACGATACGCTGCACGCACCCAAAAAACTCGGCATTTTAGGTCATTTAACGAAGCTGCATAAGATAACGCTGATCCCCATTGGCCTGCGCCCGTTTCGGTAGTGACCTCTGAGTAACCTTCCTTTGCCGCATAGTAGGTTTGAGCTAATGCTGTGTTGACTTTATGGGAGCCTGTGGGTGAAAGGTCTTCACGTTTATAATACAGACGAATATTGTCAGGGAGTTTCAAAGCTTTTTCTAAGCGTAACGCACGCATAAGGGGGCGTGGACGACCAGCTTGAATATAGAGTTCGCGAATTCCTTCAGGTATGTCTATCCATCGGTCCGTGGAATTCTCTTGCTCTAGTACTGTCTTTAGCAGAAATTTCGGAAGCATGTTAAGCCGTGAGGGTCCGTCCTTTGGGTCCATCGGTGGTGGTAGTGGTTCAGGTAAATCTGCTGCGAGATTGTACCAACGTCGAGGAAGCTGATCAACAGGTAAGTTATATTGATTAATCATTTCAGGCATCATAACCGCCATCATAAACTTCTAGGATTGTAACCATTTTACTGCAATCTTACTCCCAAAAGGACTTTCGCTTCCAACTAGAAATTTAATTTTCAGAAAGAGTACACGGCTCTCGGGCTTATTTCTTTGTAGATACCCTAAACTTCAGCCCTTGCACTGATTTCAACACGAAGCACTTAAAGGCACGTCAGTGAGTGATAGATTAGGAACCCAGAGGGTGAAACCTGGATGGAAGAACTAGCTGAAGTTGTCTACAAAGTCATAGTTGTCGGCGACGCAGGGGTCGGTAAGACATCACTTGCTCGCCGTTACACTACCGGTCAATTTGATGAAAGTTATCTCTTCACATTGGGTGTCGACTTTTTCACCAAGCAAATTAAGCTCAAAGATGACACGAATATTAAACTTGTCATCTACGATACTGGTGGACAAGAACGCTTCGATTTCATTCGTGGCTTATACTTTGAAGGCGCTGCTGGAGCAATCATCGCCTATGATGTTACCGATCAGCAATCCTTTGATCGAGTTGACCATTGGATGCAGCAAGTCTATCAACGATGTGAGGGTATTCCACTACTCCTGGTCGGATGCAAAACTGATTTGAAAGACCAACGTGTCGTAGAGGAATCGGAAGCCAAAAACGCGGCAAAACATTTGAAGATGGACTTTATAGAAACAAGCGCAAAAGATGACCTTCACGTGAACGACGTTTTTGAATCCCTTGCAAAGAAGATTTATTCCTCATATGAAAAATCTGGGAAACCCTGGGATAGAATTTAGGTTGGAATGGATTACTAATCGGATGTTTCTTCTTCAACTTTCTTAATGAGTCCTTCAGCGATGGGTTGATTCAACACTAGTCGATCCATGTTTCTATAAGCTGCTTCATCTGGTTGGAATTGAGACCCACACTCTGTGCATAATAGCGTTACTACAGGTTCACTTGTAGTGTGTTGACAGGTCAGACATGAATAGAAAAGTTCCATTGGTTTGCCAGAGGTGTTCGCTTTTTGTGAGCCTCGTTCCTTTGAGGTTGGATATCGGACAACATCAAGTGCTGTGACACTACATTGAGGGCAGGCCAAGCGGCTTACCACCTTGAATCCCAAACAGATGGGACAATGCGTGACTCCAATCACAGGCTCACTGGTATAAATGCCTGCTAAGGTGAGCTTCTCTAAGAACAGTCGAGTATCATAGCTGTTCAGACCAGTCAGATGGTCAGCTGCAGGATAGGTGGTTCCGATTTCGAAGTTGAAGTGGGGATCAAAATATAGGATATCCAATTCAATCATCTCCCTGAGGAAATCCGTGGTCTTTTTTGATGTCAACAAATCTGCGACAGGAGAGCTCTGAATTTCAACAAGGAGATCATGGTAGAGACTTTTCCACTCTTCTGGCTTGGGCTCATCTGGGAGACTACTTGCATTGAGGATTTTTTTCATAGGTTCTCGAAGTGGTCCAATGGGTTCATCGGGTCCTAGAAGCAGCGCAATTATCCAGGGGGGAAACACATAGGTAGCCCAGGTCCGGTTACTCACATGGACACCGCGAAAACCTTCACGGAACAAGTTATGGGTGGCAAAGATCGCGAGGACCTCTTGATGAGTAATCGTCTCAATCGTGTCGCTCTGATAGACATATTGGGGTCCGATTTTTGGGTCCATGCGAAAGACTGCAAAGCCTTTAATCACGGTCTATCTTCCCCTGAGCCGTCTACTCCTTTTCTAGACACTTGTGCAGGTTGTAATAAAGAGTCTTTCGTCCCACGTGATGGAGAGCCCGAGAAACCCAATTTTCCGATAATCGAGTAATTTTTTCTCGCTGGTTTACATTTATAGCAAAGAAGTTTGATG
>SMTZ1_10007658_pt1 | contig 10813 bp, 9 predicted proteins | sample DeeMarSWOR136_30_FD_25667 | JGI IMG/M metagenome (IMG submission 25667) | reverse complement strand
CAATTTTGTGAACTATCATTTAAAATTAATCAAAAATTAATTATAGCAATTCAATAAGTTAACTAATAATAGTCTAATTTAATATTATTAAAATTATTAAGAGAGGTGTATTTGATTAATGGCAATATATATGGTAATCACATGGGTACCATTTCATAAAATCGAAGAGGCTGATAAATTGATGCCTAGAGCACCAATACCAATGTCTAATATAAAAAAATGGCTGACATTTTCAACACCCGATGGGAAAAAGGGAATGAAGACATACAATATCATATATATCGAGGAGGGAAAGGTTGATGAGGTTCAAATTAAAATCATGAAGTTATTAACTTTTTTCAATGAAGTTGAAGGATACTCTTATAAAATAGAACCATTGTTAAGTGGGAGAGATATACAGAAAATATCTACATTAGAACCGTAAAAAGTCCAAATGAAAATTTTCGTTTTATTTTTAGGATTTTTATCAATCTTCGGTTTATAGGAGATTTTTCAGAGAATTTTGGATTTAATTTGGGTGTTAGCTATTACTTAGGGTGTTATCTCGTACTTTGGATGAATAATTTCTCGTTTTTATGTTCTTTTTCCCATTTTTTGCGTTCCGAGCGCAATTTGAAGAGATCTACATCCTTATAGATTATAGCTTCCTCTTTTGAAGGGATAGTTCTTTCGATGCGTTCCTTTTCCGGTGTATAAATAAGGGAATCCCCGAATTCAGCAACATTCGCAAAGAAACAATAGGCGTAAATCGACCTGCGGGCGTCGAAATGGGCTGCTTTAAAGTCAGCAGTTACCGGAGTGAAGGCCGGATTTAATATTATATCAACTGGGGGCTCAAAATTTTTTAATTCTACTCTTAGATCCATGTCGAGAAAATCACGGCAAATTATAATTGCTATTCTTCCATATTCTGTATTGCAAAGAATGGTTTTTCGCGGAATTTTTCCAACTTCTATCCCCTCCTTGAACCTTTTCCCTTCTATATGAATAACGGCCGGAATGTGCTTTTCTTGTTCCCAGAGGATCCCATCGGGTCCTATCACCATACTAATATTACGCTTTGTTTCTTGATCATGATATGAACCCGGAATTATGTACATTTCGTGTAATTTGGCAAGGTCTAAAATATCTTTTAGAATATCACTATAGTTAAGGTCAACTGTCATTTCTGGGAAGAGTAAAATATTAATCCCGCTTTCAGCTGCCCTCTCGATCATATTTATAACTTCCGATTTTACCAATTCTACTTTATCCTCACGAAGGCCTAATAGACCGGAGGTTTTCATCTCATAGAATTCGTTTAAGATGTCTCCAATTTTAGATACGCCGATTTGAGCAATGGCAACTCTACATTCCCTCTTCTGAACTCTAGGGTATTGCTTGAATAAATCCCGATAAATAAGCTCATATTTATTTTTTATCGTTTTGTCAACCACCGCACCTTTTAGTTCTTTAGTTTGATCAATACGAATACCTTGTTCTGCATCTTTTTTACTCTCTGTAATAAAATTTTCTCTAATGCGTTTCAAAATTATTAGAACTTCGTTAAAACTTGGTTTACCGGTTAATTTTTTAAATTTTTCGCTTTTCAATTCATTTTCTGAGAAGAAATATTCCATTAATAGGGATTGTATGAATTCCCTATCAGAATCGGTCGGAATTTTTGAAATTTTTGAAATACCGGGATCAATTACTTTTAATTCATTATCCGGTGAAATTAAAATATGTCCCTCATGAAGGTTTCCGTGCACAAATCCTCTTTCTCTGATGTATTTTATTGTTTTGATTAATGAGAGTGCAAGATCTAATCGTATTTCAAGAGATTTTTCTTGAAATACTTTAGGAGTTAACTGCTCTAATGATTTGGAATTAATGAAATACTCTAAAATTGAGTATCTAATTTTTTGTTTATTAAATACAAAATAGCCCGATTGGTATATTTTAACGACATTTTCATGTTCTATTAGAGATAACTTTTTATCCTGCTTTATTAAAACCGATTTGCTTGATTCATCTAAAGGAACTTTGTAAACTTTTAGAATTCTGTTTTCCTCGGTTAATTCATGAAAAATTAAATGTAGTTCACCCCATACTCCGGATTTTTCTAACGGTTTAATAAAGAGATAATCCATTTTTTTTAATTCTTCCTTCAGAAGGCTGAGAAAATCGGGATTTTTATAAGAAATTTGGTCTAATTCAAATTTATTGACCAAGGCTGAACGTTCTTGATCATTTTCAGTAGTTAATCTTGTATCATCAATTTTTTTTACAGGTTTAGAAGTATCAATTGGCTCATTACACACCCAACAAGTATTTTCCAATAGTGACATTGCTTCGGCACATTTACCGCAGTATAATGTATCGCAATTTGGACATATAAATGAATTAAATCCGGCTAATTTTCGTTTACATACTAAACATACTTTCTCTTTTCGATAATTTGATATCGCTTCTTCGGTGAACTCTTTAGGTTTATTTTTTAACGCCTCAAGAAATTTTGTATATATAGGGCACAATTTGAATTCACACACCTATTTGGTATTTTCGGATACAATGATATACTATCCCATCTAGAATATATTTCTTTTTATAAATTACCAGATTTTAGAGAAAAGTTCAAACTTTTTTATTTATTCAATCACTTCTCATTATGATGGTTTATTCGCATTCCGACTTCAGATATATCGACGCCCATTGTCATTTTTTTCCCCATCAGATATTTAAGGCTATATGGAACTTCTTTGAATTGCCCGATGAAAAGGGAAATATAATAGGATGGCCGATTAATTATAAGTTAGCACCTGAACAGTTAGCAAAATTTCTCGAAAGCCAGAATGTGGGTGCATATACGACATATAACTATGCCCATAAAGAAGGCATCGCAGAGTTTATTAATAATTGGACGGTGGATTTCGCCGAAAACCACGAAAATGCGATTCCTTTTGGTTGTGTATGGCCCGATGATAAAAACCGAATCGATTATATAGCTAAACTATTCGATGAATATGACTTTTTAGGTATAAAAATCCAGCCATTAGTCCAGAATTTTCATGCAAATGACGAGCGTATGTATCCTATTTATGATTTAATCATTGATCGAGGTAAATGGTTCGCGATTCACGCGGGTACAGCGCCTTATCGAAATGACTTTGTAGGATACAAATTTTTTAAACCATTCATCGACAAATATCCAGATATAAAAGTAATAGTTGCCCATATGGGGGCTTTTGAATATGAGAAATTTTTAAACCTATTGGATAAGCATGAAAACCTTTACTTAGATACTGCCATGATATACATCCCAGATAATATTTTTCCCGAGAGGAAAGTTAAGCGTATAAAACGAGAAGTGCTTATATCGTATCAGGATCGAATACTCTTTGGCAGTGATTTTCCAAATATACCGTATGATTATAAATACTCTACAATGGGTTTATTTGAGATGGAGATGCCAAAAGATTTTTATGAAGATATATTTTTCAACAATGCTAAAAAGTTATTTAATATCAAAATAAATTAGAAAATACGTTTTGGTGAAAAATTTGAGAGAGTTAAGTAAAGAAGATAAACTGTTTTTTTTTGAGCGAAACTGGTTCACTTTAGATGGATTATGGTTTTTAGAGATTGAAAATGAGAAAGATTGGATAACGGCGTTAAAAATTGATAAAATGGTGTGGATACGATTATTGAAAACTGTTTTCCGAAGACTCAAGAGATATCTAGCTATTGAAACAAATACTCCCTATGATATCATAAAAATGCTGACATTTCGTTGGTCTATTGAGGGTTGGGGCTATAAATTATTAGAAAATAAACCCAATGAAATTCATATTGGGATAACTACTTGTCCTTATAAAGAAATGATGGACCGTAATCCAGAGCGTAGAGATATGATAAAGATAATTTGTGAGAAGATGTGTCATCCCTTTTATAAAGAAGTAATTGAAGATACTAACAATAATATTACTTTTAATGTAATTAAATCTCAAGGACTTGGCGATGATTTATGTGATTTTACGTTTACTTTTAATAATAATGGAGTAAAATCGACTGATGATTTTTTAAAACGAGAAGCAACTGTAGATGATAAATTATTTTATTACGAAAGTCATTGGTTCACAATGGATGGCTTGTGGATGGTTGAGACTGAAAATGAATTGGGGAATGACTTAGCTTTAAAAATAGACACTGTTGTTTGGCAGAGATTATATCAAATTATATTTCGAAGAATGAAGCGCTATTTTAATCTCGAGGGTAATTCAATTAATGATTTAGTAAAAATTCTTGAATTTGTGTGGGCATGTGAAGGATATGAATATGAAATTGTAAATCAAAAAGAGACTGAAGCATTACTTAACATTACTGGTTGCCCATATAAGGATATGATGGATCGAAACCCAGAAAGACATGATAGAATCGAAGCCATATGTAAAGATATGTGTATCCCTTTTTATGAACCTGCTTTAAAGGAATTTAATCCAATGATCACACTTGAAAGGAGGCTGTTCATGGGTGTAGGTGATAATGTGTGTGATTTTCAATTTAAACTAAATCCCTCATAATAATAAAAAACTATATTAATTTTAAGCTATTTTTTATAGATTTTCTTAAAATATTCGATTTGATTAATAACATTGGATTTTATTTTTGATTGCTCTTTTTCTGTGATTGAATAAAGATTAAATATAATTTTATCAAGGTCTCTTATTAATTGGCCAATTTCCTCATTAATCTCTCCTTTCTTATTTTTTAAATGACCAATGATATTATCAACTCTCGAAGCTACTTCAAATTTTTCTTGATCACTTGCTTGAACAATGGGAAGGTGTCTTATCATGTACTGATTTAAATTAATTGTTGTATCTTTTTGATTATTTATTCCATAAATACAATAAAATTGCATTAAGAGAGAATTTAAAATAGCGCATAGAAATTTTAATTCATTCTTATCATCATGGAGCAGTGAATAGACCGAGGAGGTAAAACATATATTTTCATCCGTATATATGGCTTCAGGGATAATATTGTTATGTTTAATGAGAAGTTTAGGTTTTTTGTAATATTCATAATTTTTACCTTTTAGCACAGTGTCGCTGATTTGTTCAATGTTGAAAGATCTTTTTTTTTCTAAATAATAATAGCGAAAATCGTCCTTAGCACTTATAAAATAACATGAGCCTTTTAAGTCTTTATTTAGAATACTTTTAACTTGTTTTAAACCCTTGTCTTCTTCTCCCCTAATCATTCGGGGAAATTTTATGGGATTTAAATAATTTAAATCTCCCTTAGATTCAATTTTGTCTATTAATTTATATAAGAGAATACTAGGTTTTATTCGAATTCTATTTAACTTAAGTGTTCCTGAACCGCAATAGGGACAGATTTTTTCATTTGTATAGACATATAACTTTTTTACGTTCATATTGAAAGGACAGTCAGGATTGAAACAAATTCGTAGCCTATCCACATCTTGTTCAGGGTAAGTTACAATATATTTATCGGGATAATCGTAAATTACTAAACTTTTACTATCATTATTGATCTTATTCTTATTTTCATAAATTACGATTTGAACTTCATTAGTCGCTTTCTTGAATAATTTGGAGCCTATATCAAAGATTTTTAAAACATTCGCATTTGAAAGAAGTGTCCTTCTAAATTCAACATATCCTTGTCTGAGGAGAAAACTCTTGGGCACTAATAAGGCAATTATCCCATTGCTCCATTCAAGAGCTTTTATTAGAAAAACGCAATAAATATCGTGATATATATTCTCTTTCTTAAATATCTCCTTTTCATCAGAAGTTAAAATATTACCATAAGGAGGATTTGATAAAATTATATCAAATTTTGGGATCTTTGAAAGGGTTAGACTATTTTTTATTTTTAGATTAGATTCCAGCACAGTAATAATATTAGAAAAATTATCATTTATCCCTTGATAAGCCCATTCAAACAATTTTAATATACTTAATTTAATCGCATATTCATTAATATCAATACCATGAAGATTAGTTATGATCTGAGTTCTAATTTCTGAGGAATCTAAATTTGGGTTAAGTTCTTTAATGGTTTTATAAAGAATATCCGCTATACTTAAGAGAAATATTCCTGATCCACATGCGGGATCACAAACATTTATTTTTAACAATGTTTTACATACAGTTTCCTTTTTATTAGGATTTAATTTAAACATATCTTCAATATTTTTAATATCGTTTTCTGCATGGTATTTATTGATTAAAAGAACAAGGGCTTCAGTAGCCATGAAATCTGAAACTTCAGTGCTCGTATAGTATACTCCTTCTTTTTTTCGCTTCCAATAAGTTTTTAAAAAAAGTTCTTCCACTGATTTAATTAATTTTAAGCTATTTTGTAATTCCTGATGATTATTATTCTCTAAACTGCTTTTACATAAATTATAGATTCTATTAATTCCTTGGAAATCTTCCACTTCATTCATATCTTTATAAAAATTATTATTCTTTCTCAAAAGTATAAGGCGTTAATTCAGTTATAAATTTTAAGCTATAAATAATTAACTTCTTATCCAGAATTTACTTTATATTTTTATACTTTTATTACCTTTATATTATTGAGATTATGAAAAAAGAAGATGAAAAAGAAGATTATGATGGAGTTGCTCCAATAAAGCACATTGTTAAAAAAATGAAGAAGGAGTATGACAAAGATCCTAAACATTGGAGAGTAATCGGATCCAATGATAAAGAAGGAAATTATGATACGTTCATTACTAAGAAACCAAATGCTTATTGGTTAAAATCAAAACAATTAAGCCCTTTTTCTGCTTTATCGATGGGGACAGTAGTAAGAAAAATAGACCAAGATATTGATAATAAGATGGGTAAAAAATTATCCCCAGATGAGATGCTTAGACTATTCGGAATGGTTGTGCCTATTAAAAAGGATCAAAATGTAATAGCAGCAGGAATAGAAAAATATTCTCAAGAGCATGGAGATTATCTCAAAAAGATAATCAGCGAAAAAAATTCAAACTTGGGGCATCAAATGGCAAAGCGGATTGATGAGGAATTTACTAAGCGTTATCCTCAAAGAAAGAATTTATATATTTAGTAAACTCATAAAAATTAAATGTTCAAAACTAAAAAGATTCATAAATCTATAGATTTTTATAAGAAGTGTAAATAGAAAAAAGTCTATAAATTTCCTTTTAAAGTTGCAAGCTCATCTTTACTTTTTATGATTGGAAGATTAGTTGAATAGGTTCCAGTATTATTAATCAGTTCAGTGATTATTGCGTTAATTTTCTGCGAGCCTGGCTTGCCTTCAAGACCTTTCGCATAGTCTTTTAACTTAGCAACATTTAAATCTTCAACATAAAAAGAAACACCTTTGGTGAGTTCTTCTAACATCAGTTGAAAAGCCAAATTTGCTCCTTTTTCTGCTTTCACCAGTGGCTCATCGGGATCATCGAACGTATAGGAGACTTCCAGCCACCGATCATTGTCGGAGGGAACAATACCATATATATAATCCTTAGTATGGATCCAAAGGGGCGTTCCTTTATCAAAGGATGAATCGACAATCGCTTTAAATTCTTCAGCACACATAGTTAATACTTTTTTATGGGTTTTTATTAACTTTTACTTTTTATAATATTATAATATTATTAATTTAAAAAATTCTGGATTTAATAAATTACACGTTATTAACAACAAATTTTACATCTAATTTGGTAATGAAATGATGCGTAAATTAAATTATAAAAAATTGGCTGTTGAAATTCAAAACTGGATTAAGAATTATGTATATTCTGCTAATGCGAAAGGTGTGGTTTTAGGATTAAGCGGGGGAATCGATAGCGCAGTTACGGCGGCTTTAAGCGCAAATGCACTTGGTAAAGAGAATGTTCTAACTTTAGGTTTACCTATTGAATCCATCCCTCAAGACCTCGAAGATGCTAAATTAGTTGCAAATCATTTAGGAATATCATTTGTAGTTTCAGATTTGACCTCGGTTTATAATGAACTTGTAAAAGTATTACCTTCTGAAATTCAATCAAGTCAAATGGCGATGGCAAATATAAAACCAAGATTACGAATGACAACGATTTATTATGTTGGTCAATCTCTGGGATATCTTGTTGGAGGAACAGGAAATCGGGCAGAAATAGCCATAGGATATTTTACAAAATACGGTGATGGAGGAGTTGATTTTGAACCCCTCGGTGCCTTATATAAAGGTGAAGTTAGAAAAGTAGCTCAAATTCTCGGTATCCCAGAAAAAATAATCAAAAAACCACCAAGTGCGGGACTCTGGCAAGGACAAACTGATGAGGGAGAAATCGGTATAACTTATGATATATTAGACGAAATCTTATACAGATTTGATCATTATCAGGATTTAAATGATTTAAACGCAGGAGATGTCGAAAAAGTAATAAAAATGATGAAATCAGCAGAACACAAAAATAAAATGCCACCTGTGTTCGAAATAAACAAAGAATTAATATTGTAACTTAGAATTGATTAACTTTAAAAATAAGAAGTTTTCTAATATTTTCTTCTAAATTATTGATTAAAATTCATATAAGTTGATGGTTTAACCATAATGTTAAAAATAAAAATTTATAATGTTATTTAACAAATTAATCAATATATAGAAATCACTACTAAGTTCTTCAATTCTATGCAAAGAAAGGAACAACTAGCTATAGATATTAAAGATCTTTCTAAAACTTATATCTCCGGCGAAGTAGCAGTAGTCGCTTTAAAAAACATAAATATACAAATAAGAAGGGGGGAGAGAATTGTAATTCTTGGTCCATCAGGAGCAGGAAAAACTACTCTCTTAAATTTAATAGGAGGAATAACGAGTCCTGATAAAAATACAAAATTTTTAAAAATCTTTGGCAGTAATATTCAAGATTACAGTGTTAAAAAACTATCTTATTATCGTAAAACTCGGATCGGCTTTATTTTTCAATTTTACAATTTATTTCCAACCTTAAATGCAATAGATAATGTTATCATTGCGATAGAGTTGTTGAAAGACAAAAAAAAGAAAGATGTTAACTTATATGAAATTGCGCAAAGTTATTTAGAAAAAGTTGGATTAGGGCATCGAATAAATCATTTTCCTTCGCAACTTAGTGGTGGAGAACAGCAGCGAGTAGCAATAGCAAGAGCTTTAGCTAGAATCCCTTTAATTGGAAAAGATTTTATCCTGCTTTGTGATGAGCCAACAGGAAACCTTGATACTGATACAGGAAATAAAATAATCGAGCTTATAGGAGAAATAAACCAAAATGAAGGAATAACTTGTTTAATTGTTACACATAATCCGAATATAGCACAGAAATTGGCGACAGATGTTATTCGTATTAAAGATGGAATGATCGAATAAAACATAAAAATAAAAATATGAAAGTTTTCAAAAAAAAAGCATTCACAGATTTTAAGGGATTTGGTTGGCGCAGTGTATTAATAATCTGTGTAATAGTTTTGACCTTAGGAGGGAGTTTAGCATTTTTTTATACAATTATTACGTCTCCCATTTGGATGGATAAATATTTTGATGAATATAATCATGCGGATTATACATATCAATTAGATGATGACACATGGATTAATCAAACTCAATTAGATAATTTAGAATATATTGACGAAATCGAAGCATATACCGGCAGATTATTTTGGTCGACTTATTTGAAACTACCTGGTGAAGAAGAATCAAAATATATCCTATTTGTAGGATTAGATGATGATTTACACTCTCCTGAAGTCTATAAATATGATATATCTTCAGGAGAAAATTTTAATGAGGATAATAATGAACGACACGCCGTTATTGATCATGATTTTGCTGAAGAAAATGATATTGATCTAAAGGATAAGATCTCTATTACAGGTCTTAATGGTGCTAAATTAATAATATCTGGGACATGCAAAGCCCCAGAATTTTTGATGTTGACATCAAATCCAGAGTACACAATTCCGATAAAGGGTACAATCGCTGTCTGTTTTCTTTCAAAAGATACGTTGAAAAACTATATCATTCAATACTTAATTGTTTATAACTCAACAATTCCAACAGATTTGACTCACATTATCAATTATTATAAAACCGTGGATTATAATAATCTTGCTGTGACTTTTAAAGAAAGCGTTGAACTTTCCGATGGAAATGATGCAGTGGAGGATTATTTAGAGGATGAGTGCGGTGTTCACATTGATAAATCTGAGGAATTTGAGGATTCAAGATCATATAGCGAATTCATAGATGACATGGCGAAGGGTGCACAGTTTGTCTCGATTTTATTGGTCTTCATGGTATTATTGGGCATTATAATAACTTACGTAATTTTTCAAAGATATATCATTAATCAGCAACAACAGATTGGTATATTGCTAGGTTTAGGATATTCAAAATCGGATATCAATTCCTATTTCTTTAGCATATTCGCATTAGTATCCTTAATTGCAATTCCATTATCAATATTATTAGGTTATTCATTCGGATGGATGCTTTTAAGTGTTATGATCTCAAGAATGGCAAATCTTCCCAGTAGTGAAATTGGATTCATATTTTTGCCAGAAATAATAATCTTTGGGATTATTATGGGAATTTTAATGATATTCATGAGTATCTACATACCTCTAAGGAAAGTGAAGTTTAGCTTAATAAATGAATTAATTTATGGTCAATCAGATGTTTCTTACAGAATCAAGAGAAGGATAAAGAAGATCAAACAAAAACAAAAAGTTTCGAATAGGTTAATCAAAAGGAATTTGTTTAAAAGTAAAAAAAGGGTAATTTTTACGACAATGGC
>SMTZ1_10007656_pt1 | contig 10814 bp, 7 predicted proteins | sample DeeMarSWOR136_30_FD_25667 | JGI IMG/M metagenome (IMG submission 25667) | reverse complement strand
ACCACCTTGAACTTGACCAAGACTGTCTTTTCCTCGATACATTATCGCCAGTGAGCAGGTGAAAAATTTAGTAGCTGTTCCCACCACGGCACTTACCCACATCCAGAAGATAGCACCTGCACCTCCTATAGAAATTGCAATGGCCACCCCTGAAATGTTGCCCATCCCAATGGTTCCCGCCAGAGCACTGGAAAGTGCCTGGAAATGGGGAATATCACCTGCGTCGTTTGGGTCATCATATTTTCCACGGAGAATATTAATGGCATGTTTCACATAACGGAAGGGAATAAATCTGGAGTAAATGAGAAAAAAGAGACCGCCTCCGGTCAGTAAAATTAGTAACCATGGCCCCCAGGCAAAATCTGCAAAAGCAACCGCAATTTGTTCAATAATTTCCAAACCGAAACTCCGTGGAAAATAAATATTCTTGGTAGTGAATGATCAGGTCAATAAATAGAATGTTTAAATATAAAAATTTAATTAAATATTGCCATGAGGATAATAAATTTGAGTTAAAATAATTTCTTCAATTGAACTCCTAATCCGAATTGATCTGACACTGACATCAGGCCGTCTTTCAGGATAAATCCGCCGGCAACAATATCCCTTGCTAAATCGAAACTTCCATCCAGATCAATATATTTGGTAGCCGGGCAGGCCAGGGCAGCATGCAGGGCAGCGGATATGCTCACAATACTTTCATCCATACAACCCCACATGAGTTCAATCCCGGCATAGCGCGCAATATCTGCTATATTTAAAGCTGAGTGTATTCCACCACATTTGGTTAGTTTGATATTAAATATACCAAAAGGATGAGGAGGAATCGCTAAAGAAAATGCGTCGGCCGGAGTTTGCATGCCCTCATCGGCTGCACAGCGCATTCGTATCTCAAGGGGTACTCTCAGCATTTCTTCCGGATTTTCTTTACTAACAGGTTGTTCAATCAATTCAATATTCAGATCTTTGGTTTGTCTGAAATAACTTATTAATTCTTCTGCCTTATATCCCTGATTAACATCCACCCGGATACCAATTTTTTTTCCGACCTTTTCTCGAAGTTTGTGGGTTGTTTCTATATCCTGTTCCACCGATTTGCCAATTTTCAATTTAATGATTTTAAAACCCCGCTTGACGTATTCATCCGCTTCACGTAATGTCTCTTCAACCATCGGTTTAATACCGATAGTTATAGATGTAGGAAGTGAATTATACACACGACCCAGCATATCAACCAGTGGCAGTTCCAGATATTTGGCCATTATATCATGCAGTGCTATATCTGCAGCTTTTCTGGCAGCAGGGGTAGTAGGCATTTCCTTTTCTAGAAGACGACAAAGTTGGTGAATATAACGAACATCTTTTCCCAGCAACATTTTTCCCAGTTTTTCTTCCAAGGCAGATTTTGCATCTTCGATGCTCTCTCCCGTAACAAATTTCGCTGGTGATCCTGCCCCAATTCCCCAAAGCTTATTCTTACTCTCCAAATAAACAAAAACATTTTCTACTGTTTCGATGGTTCGGTATGCTATATCATATGGTTTGCTTAATTCTAAATTCTCTGACCAGGTTTTCACTTTGGTGATGATTAAATTGCTTTTTCTGGACATAGACAATTCCTCATTTAAGTGCCAACAGTAAAGTTATCCCCTCGAAAAGGGCGTTCAAGGTATTTTCAAGGTCAGACTTTTATTGACCAAGGGTTTTCCACTCCCGCCTTTTAAGATCCCACATGATGAAATAGAAACACAGGCCAGCAATAATGAGCAGAACTGAACCTGTTGCGGGTGAACCCAGGAGAATCTTTCCGAAACCAAACAGAGTAGTATAAATTAAAACAATCCCAACTGCCCAATCGAGTAAATCGCGGGTTAGACCTGTATCTGCCCTCACTTCCGGTGCTTGATCAGCAATTGGTTTCCAGAGTATCCCTCCTGGCCTGACCTTTCGATAAAATCCTAACAAGGTTTCTTCTTTCTCAGGTGCTGTTACAAGAGTTATTGTTAACCAGACAATACTGGTAACGGTTACTGTGATGAGCATAACTTTAGCAAAAACATTGGCATCCCCGGTATCCAGACCCAAGCTCATTTGCAGAAAAATGGAAACGACAAATGAAGCGATCATAGCGGATATTTCAGACCAGGCATTTATCCGCCACCAAAACCATCTCAGGATATATACCGCACCGGTTCCAGCTCCGAGGGCAAGTAAGAATTTCCAGGCACCAGCAATAGTATCCAATTGGGATGTCACCAAAGCACTTGCCAGAACAAGCCCGACCGTGACCCAACGTGATGCCCAAACATAATGTTGTGGTGATGCCTCTTTCTTGATGAAACGTTTATAAAAATCGTTAATAATATAGGAACTACCCCAATTTAAATGGGTACTGACCGTAGACATAAAGGCAGCGGCAAAGGATGCTAAAAGTAATCCTTTAAATCCGTCGGGCAAATAGTTTAGCAACACTAAAATATAGCCACTCTGTTTGTCTTGAATATCCGGAAATAATACAATACTTGCCAGCGCCACAATGATCCATGGCCATGGTCTTAAGGCATAGTGAGCAATGTTGAACCAGAGAGTTGCCAGTAGGGAGTGTTTTTCATTTTTGGTCGAGAATATACGTTGTGCAATATAACCTCCTCCTCCAGGCTCGGCACCAGGATACCAGGCCGCCCACCAGTTAACTGCTAAATATACTAGAAAAGCTGTGACAGGCATCCAGACAGAGCCAATGTCAGGAGTAAAATCGAGGGCACCATGTTCCATACCATAGATTTTAACAAGACCCGCTTTCAGCCCGCTGATGCCTTCAACTGCATCTAATGCAAAAATGGCAAGCACAATTGAACCCACCATGGCAATTATAAACTGCAGAAAGTCAGTCATCACCACACCCCATAAACCGCTTAACACACTGTATACCAGGGTTACTAAAACACAGATACCAACTGCTATCCATTTATCGACGCCGATACTTAATTCAATAATTTTTACCATGGCCAGTGTTACCCAGCCAAGAATGATAAGATTGATGGGTAGTGCCAGGTACAATGCTCGGAATCCTCGTAATATTGCTGCAGGTTTACCGGAATAACGCAGTTCGGTAAATTCCACATCAGTTATAACTTCTGCTCGACGCCATAATCTGGCAAACAGAAAAACGGTTAATAAACCACTCATTACCATGTTCCACCAAAGCCAATTGCCAGCAATTCCATGATTTGCAACCAATTCAGTAACTGCTAGCGGGGTATCTGCTGCAAAGGTTGTAGCAACCATGCTGGTACCGGCCAACCACCAGGGAAGACTCCGACCGGAAGTGAAATATTCAATGATATTGCTACCAGCACGCTTACTGAAATACAAGCCAATACCTAAGGCGATGAAGAAATAGATAGTCACCAATATCCAGTCCAGACCACTGACCTGCATAATTCACCTTTATTTTATTTGCAATTTTTTTGTGATATATAAATCTTATTAATTAGCATGAGATCAATTCAAAAATAAGATTTAAATTAATGAATCGTCATATAATGCTCCCGTCGTTCCTCCCTTATACATAATCAAATGAGAAAAAAGGGTATGTTAAAAACAATAATTTTACAATTTTATTTTTTTAATGTAATCATTTATTCTGAGGGAAATTATCAACATACTATATTGAATTTTAAATGGTATTTATCTGATCTGAAACTTTTTGCATCAGAGAAATATGATGATATTTATTTTATTAATTTACTTATAGTAATTCCCACAATAATTGTGGTAATGCTCCCTACCACTGTATACAAAGGCCAGGCGATATTTACTGTTTGAATAATTATTATCATTACCACTAAAGCCGATACAAATCCAATAATAGCATCTCTCTGAGTTGCTTTTTTAAAGAGTAAACCTAACAGAAAAGTACCTAGTAAACCCCCATAGGTGTAGGAGGCGATACCCAGTGCAATTTCTACAACAGTGCCTTTGATATCGATGAAGGCAATGGCAACTGCCACCAGGACAATTCCCCAGATCAATGTGACTATTCTTGAAATTTTTAAAAGTTCTTCTTCACTCTTACCTTTGCTGAAGACGGGAAGATAGATATCCAGTATTGCTGCGCTTGAAAGGCTGGAAAGGCTGCTGGATAGGGTACTCATGGCTGCAGCAAATAAAGAGGCAATGATTAACCCACTGATTCCCACTGGCATCTCTTCTACAATAAATTTAGGAAATATCCCATCTGCTCTGGTTAATCCAAGTTCCTGATAAGGTACTCCCTGATAGAAAGCATAAAGCATCACACCTAATGTCAGGAAAAGTAAGAATTGAAGAAAAACAACTATTCCACTCAATGAAATGGCTTTCTGGCTGGATTTCACATCCCGGCAGGTGAGTACCCTCTGAACAATTATTTGATCCGTACCGTGAGAGGCTAGGCTTAAAATGGCCCCACCAATTAAGGCAGTAAAGAAGGTATACGGCTCTGAAATAAAATCTCGAAAAGATTGATCTAATCCGGTATAGAAAATTTGAAATTTATGATCTATTTCTGCCCAGTTAATCAGGCTGTTTAAACCATCAGGTAATTTACCGAGAATAATAATGCTAGCCAAAAGGGCACCACTGATATAGATTATCATCTGAATTACATCCATCCAGATGACTGAACGAATTCCACCAATATAGGTATAGATAACGGTTAATAAGCCAATAAGTGTAATGGAAATCATGTAAAATTCTCTGTCGGTAAGCCCGCTAAAAGCACCACTGCCTTTAATAATAATAGCCAGGGGAATAGCTGTAGCAAATAACCTCACACCATCTGCCAGCACTCTGGTTACCATAAAAGTAATGCTGGCAGTATTGCGCATTTTCTGTCCAAATCTTGCACCTAAAAAGTGATAGGCAGTATTCATTTCACCACGATAATATGCTGGTATTATCATCAGTGCCACCAGGATTCTACCAATTATATAGCCGAGGGCAATCTGTAAAAAGGTCATATTTCCCTGGTAAGATATGGCTGCTATGCTGATAAAAGTCAAAACACTGGTCTCGGTAGCAACGATACTGAAAGTTACGGCATACCAGGGGATATTCCGTCCACCAAGAAAATAATCATTAATTGTTTTTTGTTTTCGCCCGATCCAGGCACCTACACTGGTTGATGCGGCCATATAGACCAGGACAATGATGATATCAACTGTTGAAAAATTCATATTAAGTTGAAATTCAAAAGTGAAAAGTAAAAAGTATTTTAATCGTCAACTTTACTCCGGGCAAACTTAATTTGTTTAGGATTTGGGCATAAACTTTTGGCGTAAAGGATAAAGAATCCAAAGAAATAAAAATAGATTCTCTTATATTTCCTATATTGAATTCTCCTTTTTCCAATAAGTGTTATGTTGTTCTTGATAATTGATCATTCTTTATTGCTTATCAAGTCATTAAATCCTTCATCCTATGGCAATTCTTTTTCTTGATCTTCAGGTATTTCCTCAGGAATTTTTTCACCGAATTGCTCCAACAAGACTTTCATGGCTGCATTGTGAAAATCCCGTCTTACCTGAAACATGCCATTCCTTTGCCGGCTGGGATGGACTCTATTGGTAAGAAGAATAATCGCAATCTTTCGATTAGGATCTATCCATATTGAAGTGCCGGTAAATCCCAAATGGCCAAAACTTCCCTTAGAAAAATAATTCCCGGCAGAAGATTCTTCATCTGCCGGTGTATCCCAACCCAAAGCCCGCTCAGTTCCGGGTGGCAGTTCCTGTCGTGAAATCCATTCTTTTATCGTCTGTGGTGAATAAAAGCGTTTATGTCGATAAATACCACCATTTAATAACATCTGTGCCAAAGCTGCTAGATCTTCGGCGGTGGAGAATACTCCTGCCTGGGTTGAAATGCCACCAAAAAAGTAGGTGTTTTCATCGTGCACTTTTCCATGTATTAAACCACGGTCCATATTGCTGCTGATTTCGGTTGGGGCAATCCTGGATAAGAATTCTTTGGGAGGATTATACATGGTGTTCTGCATGCCCATTGGTTGATATATTATTTCATTTGCTAATTGATCAATTTTTTCACCAGTTACAGTTTCAATTATCTCACCTAAAAGGATAATTCCCAAATCGGAGTAAATCATCGAATCGCCTGGTACATAATCCAGTGGGAGGTTATAGATATAATCTAATGCATCTTGTTTATTTTTAGCATGTTTCCACAATTCGCTCCACCAATGCAAACCACCTGAATGAGTTAATAGATGTCTTACCGTTACCGAATCTTTGAATTCACCTTCAAATTTTGGTAAATAACTTTTTACTGGAATATCCAAACGGATCTGGTTCCTCTCATAAAGTTCCATGGCAACCAGGGTAGTTGCTGCTACTTTGGTAACAGATCCGAGATCATATATTGTTTCGGGACTTACTAGTGGTGATTTTATATGGTAAGTTTGATGACCAAAACCCCGGCTGGCGATCAGTTTTCCATCTTGGACGATAGCAATTTGAGCACCCGGGAAAATGGAATCTTCTATGGCTTTTTGCAATATTGTATAGGATTCATTTAGAAAATCATCGCTGATGTCAGTAACAAGTTCCATTTTTCTGGCGGGCCTGGTAATACCATCCCCGATATTATATAATCCCGGAATGGATACTGGTAATTTTGCCTGAAGTGGTATCTCACCAAAAATTGCCCGGATTGCAGCTTTTACTGCTAATGTATTTGTCTCATAGGCACATAAATAAGAGGGAGCTTCCGGAATTTGCCGCAGTAAGTAAGGCGATCCAAAAGCCACCACAACCATTGGTTTTTCGATTTTAATTAAAGTCTTTAAAAGTTGAACGGTGGTGTCCGGTAAAATAACCGATCCTTTAGAGCTGCCCCATTTAACAAATAAACCGACGATAATTGATTGAGCAGAATCTGCTTTGCTAATAATTTCTTGTAGTTCAGATCGGGTTGAACGTGGATCAATTAAGGCACTTCTCACTATGGGAATACGCTTTTTTACTTCTTGGCTCAGATTGTTGTTGTAGATATATCCCCATTCCCGGTCGGTGATCGTTACCACTAGTATACTATCGGTCTTTTCTGCGAATAGAGGTAAGATATTTTTATCGTCTCGTAGTAGAGTCATCGATGAGTTAGCAATTTCTTCCGCTTTCTGAAAATTTTCCGGACTACCCATCACCTTCTCAAGATAATTAAAATCTATATCTTGTTTTTTATCAAGCCCTATGGTTCTTTTGGCCTGTAAAATCCTGTGGACGGCCTCATTAATACGTTGAATGTGGATCCGCCCTTCTTTTACCGCCTTAACAACAAAATCAAATGTGGTCTCAAAATTGGGTGAATAAAGTACCAGATCAACACCGGCGTTTATAGCCATAACAGCTGCTTCACCTGACCAGTAATGGTTAACAATGCCCCCCATTTCCATGGCATCGCTGATGACCAGCCCCTGAAAATCCAATTGCTTTCTCAGCACATCCTGTATGAAGTATGGGTCTAATGTAGCCGGGCGTCCTTGCATCTGAGGGTATCCACTATAAGTAATATGTGCAACCATGACCAATTTAACACCTGCATCGAGTGCTGCTTTGAAAGGAACCAATTCCACTTTATTCATCCGCTCTTGAGACGCGGTGATGGTTGGTAGTCCTAAATGAGTATCAACATCTGTGTCACCATGACCCGGAAAGTGTTTGGCAGTGGCATATACTCCATTTTCCTGCAGACCTCTGATAAAGGCAGAACCTAACCGTGAAACAAGTTGCGGATCTTCTCCATAAGATCTGGTATTGATAATGATATTATCAGGATTATTATTGACATCCATAACCGGAGCAAATCCGATATGAATCCCTATCGCCCTGCATTCCCGGGCAGTAATGACACCAATTTGGTAAGCATTTTCCTCTGAACCGGTAGCACCAATGGCCATATTCTGCAGAAATGTGGTTCCCTCTCCCACCCGCTGAGTAATTCCCCATTCATTATCCGCCATGATGAATAATGGAATTTTTGCTACCTTCTGCAGTCTATCTATGTCACGGGCTACTGCATAAGGATTGCCGGTGGATATGGCAATACCACCAATATGATATTTCTGGATAAGATTGAGATACCTGAGGAAGATTGGATTATCGGAATGGTAATATTGTGGAATTATCCTTACCACCATCATCTGACCAACCTTTTCTTCAATGGTCATGTGGATTAAATTTTTGGATACCCAATCAGCTTTTTCACTATCTCTGGTCCCAGCACAGCCCAATATCAGAAAAAGGGTAAAACATAAATACAAACATTTAGAAATAATGTTTCTTCGCATTTGGTTGTTCATATTTAAGTTCTCCGTTTCAATTTAGGAAAAGGTAACATAAATTTTTAAGGGATTGTATCCCTTTAAATCACCGCACTTTTTAAACAAGTTGGTTGGGGATCGAATAAATGAATTTGACAATGAATTAAATCTTTTGTAATACCAAAATTTAAGTAAATTTAATTGTGAATGATGATAAATTTATTGTTGATTATTATTATCTGCTTAATTCATAAGATGATTGTTTACTTTACTCCGAAAAAAATGATTTAAAAGTCATTCCGACCGATGCGAATGAAGAGAGCGAAGTGCCAGTCCGGCTTCAGACGGGGAGGAATCTATTGAACTTATAAAGATTTCTTCCCGCGAAGACGGGATTCGAAATGACAGTTTTGCCAAATATAATATAAATAACATGTTACTATAAATATTTTCGGAATTAAAGCACTAATCATAAAAGATATAATGAAAATCTCAGGAATTCAACTGAGATCATTGTGAGAATATCATAATGCAAAAAGTATTATTATCATTTTTTCTTATTATTTTAACCTTTCTATCCTGCGATCAAAAGAGGGAACATTTAACGAAGGTTAAAACTGGTCTGGACAATGTTAGTGAACATCTCTATTTATTTAAAAATAAAAGAATTGGGATTATAACCAACCATACTGCATACGATTCACAAGGTCAATTTATTTTAGAAGTTTTTACAGGAATGCAAGAGATGAGTGTAGCCGCCATTTTTGGACCCGAGCATGGCATTCATGGCAATGTTGAGAATGGAACCACTATAAGTTCACGGTATGATTCCACCTTAAATATTCCGATATTCAGTTTGTATGGAGAAAATCTTAAACCCACCTCTGAAATGTTATATAATGTTGATATCCTGGTATTTGATATTCAAGACATAGGTATCCGTTTTTATACTTATATCAATACCATGGCTCTCTCCATGGAGGCAGCGGCCGAACATGGTATTCCTTTTGTCATTTTAGATCGTCCGAATCCTATCAACGGTATTACAGTGGAAGGCAATATTTTAAATCCGGAATTTAGCAGTTTTATAGGAATGTATCCTTTGCCGGTCAGACATGGAATGACAGTAGGAGAACTGGCACAAATGATTAATGGAGAAGGCTGGTTGGCAAATGGTATTACTGCTGATTTGAAAGTGATTCCCATGAAGAATTGGAAAAGAAAACTATGGTATGATGAAACAGGTTTGAATTTTATACAAACCTCCCCTAATATACCAGATTTGGAGACCGCTATTATATATGCTGGTCTTGGTTTGTTGGAAGGTACAAATATATCAGAAGGAAGGGGAACCAAGACACCTTTTAAGATCTTTGGATCTCCCTGGATTGATGGTATGAAATTGGCGAATGAATTGAACTCGTTGGGTCTGGCAGGTATGTCTTTTAGTGATACCACCTTTACCCCGCGTGATATTCCAGGAATCACCGAGCATACAAAATATAATAAAAAGAAGTGTTCTGGTATATATGTGGTTATAACAGATCGGGATAACTTCCAGCCATATCAGAGTGGTATCCATATAGTGAATACCATTTATCAGATGTATCCGGATAGTCTAACCTGGCGGAAGAACCACTTTGATAGATTGTGCGGCACAGCTGATGTAAGGCGGACAATTCAGGAAAAAGCAGATTTAGATAGTTTTTTTCTGTCCTGGAAGAATGAAATGAAAAACTTTTTGCAATGTCGGGAAAAATACTTAATATACAATTGAAATAATTATTACTCGCGAAGAATAATGAAGCGAATAGCTATAAATTATATGTTTATTTCGATTTTTATCTTTTGCTTAACTTTAATAGATTCCTATGGAACATTCTCTGATTTAAACACCGCAGAAACTTCAATACAACTAAAGAATAAATTTATTAAAAAACTTAAAACATTTAATTTCTGTTTTTCACCAACTACTATTAATGGTAAATGGTATTATAACGGTGGTTTTAATTGAATATCTGGTTTTATCGGTGGCGAATTGTAGTTAATGCATGAAATAATATAAAATGGTACTTTAAAAATGCTTTAAATCAGAATGATTAGATCCTTAAATTTTAAACTGTTTTAAATGTTTAATAAAAATAAAAGAGTTGAGTATGGAACGACAACAGCTACTTAAGGAAATTGAAGATTCTGGTATTATTGCGGTGATTCGTTTAAGCGATGTAAGCAAACTACAGCATATCATTGATGCGATATCGAAGGGGGGGGTTCGGGCACTGGAAATTACTATGACAACTCCCAATGCCATTCAGACTATTGAGACACTTTCCAGGGAAATTCACTCAGATTTTTTACTGGGAGTAGGGACGGTGTTAGATGCTGAGACAGCTCGGTTGGCAATTAATGCAGGTGCTCAGTTTGTAGTTAGTCCAGTTTTAAATGAAAAGGTTATACAAATGGCCCACCGTTATGATAGGCTAGTTTTCCCGGG